>Ga0154717_1092_pt1 | contig 52284 bp, 50 predicted proteins | sample Rifle2008BG16ft_FD_105725 | JGI IMG/M metagenome (GOLD analysis project Ga0154717, IMG submission 105725) | Betaproteobacteria bacterium RBG_16_64_18
GTATGTAGTCTGCAGCATGCGCGGAGCGGCCGGAGCGCGACAACCAGTTTTGCTTTTGGCGATAGGAAACTTCGGCGCGCGGACGAGGCACGATGACGTTTTGCCACTCGACAAAGGTTTGCTCTTCGAGGGGCATATCTTCGCCGGCGCGCTCCAGCAGGCGACGGAAGCGCCCGGCTCTTTGTGAATCGGGAACGTCTTTCTCGATCGCAAAAGACGAGCGCGTTTCGGCGAGGTATAGATAATTGACGGCCCGCTCCAGTAGTTCCGGTTCGAGACCGGCGAGCACATGCGCGATTCTTGCTCCCAGGTCTTTCTCGATCCAGGCGTGCAGAGCCGGCGTGCGGCGTACCAGAGGGCAAAACGCAGGGGTGCCGGGCAAATTGTGAAGAACCGCGAAGCGCTTGTTGCGCTGGGCGAGCGCGGTGAAATAGCGTTTTTCGTCGAGCACCGGGACGGCATCAATGCCGGGAGGCAGCTTGTAGCGGAGCGCCTTTCCGGTGAGCCACTCGTAGAGATGGCCGCACACGCGTGCATAGCGGGAACCCGGCTTGCTGTCGAGCCAGGCCTGGATGTCATCGGCACCGTGCTGTTCGAACAATGCTGCGAATACCGACAAGTTCACGCCTTCGTACTTGAGGCAGAACTCAAGGTGACCCGCCAACGTATCGGCGAAGTCGTACTTGCCGGGATAGCGCACTACGAGGGATCCGTCGGCGCGTTCCGTGCGATCGATAACGCTGAGCCGTTTGGCGATAAAACTGGAAGTGCGATCCTCGACGCATAGTAATCCGTCGTGGGAAATCAGCGCGTTGTAGCCAACTTGACGGTCTGGGCGTCGCATCTGTAAAAGTGCCTACCTTAAGTGGAAAAACACCTATTTACTGCCATATTATAGTCAATACGCCTATTTTACGAAGAAACCTCAATGTATTGTTGCCAAGTTACCTAATAAAACCGGCATTTTCCCTACCAGGATGCGTGTGTAATGCCGCTCCGTCTATACCCTGTCGCAACTTCTCGGCAGCGCCCATGGGTAAAGCGCAATCCGCTATAGTGCCCCGGATGTCCAACATTACCGCCCTCCAGCCGGTCACTACCCCCGTCCTCGAGCACCGGCTGACACTGGCAGAAATCCTGGAAGCGCTGGTCGCCGACGGGCTGGTGGCGCGCAGCGACGCCGACAAGTTGATCGCCGACCGGCGCATGCACCGGACCGAGCATCACCCGCTGGTGGTGATCGCCGACCAGAAGTGGAAGACCCAGCAGCCATCCCGAAAGACCATGAACCTGGAGTGGTTGACCGAATGGCTGGCCGGCAAGGTTGGCCTGGAGTACTTCCACATCGATCCGCTGAAGATCAACTTCTCGGCCGTGACCGAGGTGATGTCCAGCGCCTACGCGACCCGCTTCAAGATTCTGCCGGTGCAGGTGGGCACGCGCGAGGTGGTCATCGCGACCTGCGAGCCCTATGTCAAGGAGTGGGAAAAGGAGCTCAAGCCGATCCTGAGGCTTGAGATCCGGCGTGTCGTCGCCAATCCCGACGATATCAGCCGCTACCAGGTCGAGTTCTACAACCTGGCGCGCTCGATCAAGGGCGCGGAAAAGTCCGGCGATCAGCGCTCCGGGATCGGCAACTTGGAGCAGCTGGTCGAGATGGGGCGCACCAACCGGCAGCTCGATGCCAACGACCAGCACATCGTCCACGTGGTCGACTGGCTCTGGCAGTACGCGTTCGACCAGCGCGCAAGCGACATTCATCTGGAGCCGCGGCGCGATGCCGGCGTGGTGCGTTTTCGGATCGACGGCGTGCTGCACCAGGTCTATCAGATTCCGATGCCGGTGATGGCGGCGATGACCAGCCGCATCAAGATCCTGGGACGCATGGACGTGGTGGAGAAACGCCGGCCCCAGGATGGGCGCATCAAGACGCGCACTGCCGCGGGCCAGGAGGTGGAACTGCGCCTGTCGACGCTGCCCACCGCGTTCGGCGAGAAGCTCGTCATGCGGGTTTTCGACCCCGAGGTGATCGTCAAGGATTTCGTCGAGTTGGGATTTTCGGAGGACGACAAGGCGCGCTGGAACCAGATGATCGCCTCGCCCGACGGCATCATCCTGGTGACCGGGCCGACCGGCTCGGGCAAGACGACCACGCTGTACTCGACGCTGAAGGCGCTTGCGACGGAAGAAGTGAATGTCTGCACCATCGAGGATCCGATCGAAATGATCGAGCCCGCATTCAACCAGATGCAGGTGCAGCGTTCGATCGATCTGGGCTTCGCCGACGGGGTGCGTGCGCTCATGCGCCAGGACCCGGACATCATCATGGTGGGCGAGATCCGCGACCTGGAGACCGCCGAGATGGCCGTGCAGGCCGCGCTCACCGGGCACCTGGTGCTGTCCACCCTGCACACCAACGACGCTGCCGCGGCGATCACGCGGCTGCTCGACCTGGGCGTGCCGCCCTACCTTCTGAGCTCGACGATCCTCGGGGTCATGGCGCAGCGGCTGGTGCGCACGCTGTGCCGCCACTGCAAGGAAAAGGCGCCGCTCGAATCGCTGCGCACGGCCGACGTCACCTGGGAGGAACTGGTCGCGCCGTGGAAGTCGAAGAGGCCCGACCAGGTGTTCCGTCCGGTGGGCTGCCTGGAATGCCGCAACACCGGCTACCTCGGGCGCGTCGGCATCTACGAGATCCTGCTGTTGTCGCCTGCGATCAAGCGCCTCATCAACGACGCAGCCGACGCGTCGAAAATCCGCGAGCAGGGCTACAAGGAAGGCATGAAGCCGCTGCGGATCAGCGGGGCGATGAAAGTGGCGCAGGGCGCGACGACCCTGGACGAAGTGCTCAAGGTCGCGCCCCCGCCCGGTCGGGGCAGTTGACCCGAATTACCTGCTGCCCTGCGACAGGTAGCGCATCGCGCGCTCCAGTCCCTGGATCGTGGTCGGATGCATGCGTCCGCCCATCAGTTCGCGGACGATCCCGATCGACTGCCGGTAGGTCCAGATCTCCTCGGGTTCCGGATTCAGCCAGACGGCTTTGTGGTAGACGTTGAGCATGCGCTGCATCCACACCGCGCCCGCCTCATCGTTCGCGTACTCGATCGAGCCGCCGGGATGCAGGATTTCGTAGGGGCTCATGGTCGCATCGCCGACGAAGATGAGCTTATAGTCGTGCCCGTACTTGTGCATGATGTCCCAGGTGCGGATGCGCTCGGCATGGCGGCGGCGGTTGTCCTTCCACACGAAGTCGTACAGGCAGTTGTGGAAGTAGAAGTACTCCAGGTGCTTGAACTCGGTCTTGGCCGCCGAGAACAACTCCTCGCACAGTTTGATGTGGTCGTCCATCGAGCCGCCGATGTCCAGGAACAGCAGCACCTTGACTGCGTTGTGCCGCTCGGGGCGCATGTGCAGGTCGAGGTAGCCGGCGTTCCTCGCGGTCTTGTCGATGGTCGTGTCCAGATCGAGTTCCTCGGGCGCGCCGTCGCGCGCGAACTTGCGCAGCCGCCTCAGCGCCACCTTGATGTTGCGTATGCCCAGTTCCACCGAGTCGTCCAGGTTGCGGTACTCGCGCTGGTCCCACACTTTCACCGCTCTGCGGTTGCGTGACTTGTCCTGCCCGATGCGCACGCCCTCGGGGTTGTAGCCGTAGGCCCCGAAGGGCGAGGTGCCGGCGGTGCCGATCCACTTGCTGCCTCCCTGGTGGCGCTCCTTCTGTTCCTCCATGCGCTTCTTCAGGGTTTCCATCAGCTTTTCCCAGCCGCCCAGGGCCTCGATCCTGGCCTTGTCCTCGGGGCTGAGGTTGAGTTCGGCCTGCTTTAGGAGCCATTCCAGGGGCACGTCCAGTTCCGCCCCTGCCACGGCTTCGACGCCCTTGAAGAACTCGCCGAAGGCGCGGTCGAACTTGTCGAAATTCGATTCGTCCTTCACCAGCGTGGTGCGGGCGAGGTAGTAGAAGTCGTCGATCGAGGGCGAGATGACATGCTTTTGCATGCCCTCGATCAGCGTCAGGTACTCCTTGATGGAGACCGGAAGCTTGGCATCCTTGAGCTTGAGAAAAAAGCCGGCGAGCATGGCTAGGCTGGAACTGCAGCTTGCGCTGCCATTACCGGTTGTGGCGCGCCATGAACACGAGCCGCTCGAACAGGTGCACGTCCTGCTCGTTCTTGAGCAGCGCACCGTGCAGCGGCGGGACGATGGTCTTGCGGTCCTTGCTGCGCAGTGCTTCGATGGAGATGTCCTCGGCAAGCAGCAGCTTCAGCCAGTCGAGCAGCTCGGAGGTGGAGGGTTTCTTCTTCAGGCCCGGGACCTCGCGCACCTCGAAGAACACCTCCAGCGCTTCGCGCAGCAGCATCTTCTTGATGCCCGGGAAATGCACGTCGACAATGCGCTCCATCGTGTCCTTGTCCGGGAAGCGGATGTAATGGAAGAAGCAGCGGCGCAGGAACGCGTCGGGGAGTTCCTTCTCGTTGTTGCTGGTGATGAAGACGATCGGCCGGTGCTTGGCGCGCACGAGCTCCCGCGTCTCGTAGACGAAGAACTCCATGCGATCGAGTTCGCGCAGCAGGTCGTTGGGGAATTCGATGTCGGCCTTGTCGACCTCGTCGATGAGTAGCACCACCGGCGCATCCGCGGTGAATGCCTGCCAGAGCATTCCGCGCACGATATAGTTGGCGATGTCCTGCACCCGCGGGTCGCCCAGTTGCGAGTCGCGCAGGCGGCTCACGGCATCGTACTCGTACAGGCCCTGCTGCGCCTTGGTGGTGGACTTGACGTGCCATTCCAGCAGCGGCAGCCCGAGCGCGGTGGCCACCTCTTCCGCGAGCTTGGTCTTCCCGGTGCCGGGCTCTCCCTTGATGAGCAATGGCCGCTGAAGCGTGATCGCCGCGTTGACGGCGAGCATCAGATCGTCGGTGGCGACGTAGGTATCGGATCCTTTGAATCGCATATGATTCCTCAAAGCTGGTGCCGGCCGAACGGCGGGGAGGTTCCCGCCGCCTCGATCCGGCAGTGTCGTTCCGGGACTCCGCAGGAGCACCGGAATAACCGAAATTATACGTGCGTTGCACCGGGCGCGGCGCCTCCTTCACAATGGCGCGATGGTGGACCTGAGACGAATAGGCGTGTGCCTGGCCCTGTGCGGCGTGCCCATGGCCGGGTCCGCCGCCGCGCCGGCGGTGGCGGTCGACGTCGGGCATTCGCTGGACGCGCCGGGGGCGATGAGCGCGCGCGGCCGCTCCGAGTTCGAATTCAACCGCGACCTGGCGCTTGCGATCGGCCGGGCGATGAATGCCCGGGGTGTCGCAGCCCGTATGATCGGGGTCGACGGGAAGGAAAACGGGCTGGGCGCGCGTCCGGCAAAGGCAAGGGGCGCGGAGTTCTTCCTGTCGGTGCACCACGATTCGGTGCAGCCGCATTTCCTGCAGAGTTGGGTGCACGAGGGCCGGGAACGCCGCTACAGCGACCGCTACGCCGGCTTTTCGCTGTTCGTTTCGCGGCGAAATGCCACGCTCCGCGCAAGCCTGCGCTGCGCATCCCGGCTCGGCGAGGAACTGCGCCTGGCGGGGTTCCGGCCGTCGCTGTATCACGCCGATCCGATTCCAGGGGAGATGAAGCCCTTTGCGGACCGCGCAAACGGGGTGCACTACTACGACAACCTCGCCGTGCTCAAAGGGGCGGCATCCCCCGCGGTGCTGCTGGAAGCCGGCGTGATCGTGAACCGTGACGAGGAGTTGATGCTGGGTGAGGCGCGCGAGCGCATGGCCGCGGCGGTCGCGGCCGGGCTGGCACGCTGCCTGGACTCGCTGCGGGCAGGGCGGCGCTGAGTCCCGGGGCCATGCCGCGGAACGTGCGCGGCGCTCCTGATCCTGCTATTTGACTTGGTTTGCCGGGTCTTGCGTGGGTTTGCTTTGACCGTAGCTGCCGCGTTCGCTAGAATTGCGCACTTTCTTGAGCGGCCGCGGCCGCGCCACTGAGAAACATGCAATGAAAACTTCCCCGATGTTTTTCCTGACGTTGGCTGCCATGGCGGGTCTCTCGCTCGGCCTGTCGCTCCCGGCACAGGCCGCGGGCAGCGCCGCGGCGGCCAGGAGCAAGGTGTCGATGTGCATCGGCTGCCACGGCATTCCGCTGTACCACACTGCCTACCCTGAGGTGTACCACGTGCCCAAGATCGCGGGCCAGTCGCCCGATTACATCGTCAAGGCGCTCAAGGCCTACAAGGACGGCGGGCGCTCCCACCCGAGCATGACCGGGATCGCGCTCGGACTGACCGATTCGGACATCGCGGACCTCGCCGCCTATTACGGCAAAGCCAAGTGAGGGGTGCGACCATGAATCGGATCATTGCAATGCTTGCACTGACGACGATTGCGTCCTGCGCATGGGCGGCGGGAAATGCCGACCGTGGCGCAGAAAAGGCCAAGCAGGCCTGTGCGGCCTGTCACGGCGCCGACGGCAATGCGCCGCTGCAGCCTGAATATCCTCGCATCGCCGGACAGCACGGGGACTACCTCTACAAGGCCCTGCGCGACTACAAGTCGGGCGCCCGCAAGGACGCGATCATGGGCAGCCAGGCAGCAACGCTGTCGCGGCAGGAGATGCAGGACCTCGCGGCCTATTTCTCCGATCAGAAGGGTTTCCTGGGCGTCATTCGCTGAAGCGGCCTTGGGAGAGCGTGCGCTGCCGGCTAGGCCAAAATCAGCCGCGCAGTCTGATAAAAGACGAAACTGGCAACCCAGGCGAGTGCTAGCGGCCAGGCGACCGCGAGTGCGGTGAACGCGGTGCTCCTCGCCTCGGCGCGGATAGTGGCAATCGTGGACAGGCATGGCGTGTAGATCAGCGTGAACAGCATGAAGCTGTAGGCCTGTACCCAGTTGATCTGGCCGGCAATCGTCGTCATCAATGCGCTGCCTTCCTGCGCGTAGATTACCGCAAGTGCGCCGATAACGACTTCCTTCGCCACGAATCCGAAGATCAGTGCGATGGTCAGCTTCGGGTCGATTCCGAGCGGGCTGAGCACCGGATTGAGAACATTCCCGATCTGGCCGGCCCAGGTATCCGCGCTTCCCTGCACCGTTCCGGCGGGGAAGTTCGTCAGCAACCACACCAGCACTACGCCGGCGACGATGAATCGGGTCGCCCGGCGCAGGAAATGCGAGACTTCCTGCCAGCCGCGCAGCACCATCTGGCGCAGCGTCGGGAACCGGTAGGGCGGGATTTCCAGCACGAACGGGTCATTGTTTACGAAACGCGGCTTGAAGATCTGCGAGGTCAGCATCGCGCCGGCGATGCTGAACAGGTAGAGCGAAAACAGTACCACGGGACCAATGCTGGTCGGAAACAGCGCGGCGATGAAGAACAGGAACACCTGTAGGCGCGCCGAACAAAGGGAAAGCGGGATCACCAGCATGGTCAGAAGCCGCAGGCCGCGCGAGCGCATGACGCGCGTTCCCATGAGTGCGGGTACGTTGCAGCCGAACCCCATCAGGATCATGACGAAGCTGCGGCCATCGAGGCCGAACTTCGACATCAGCGCGTCCATCAGGAACGCTGCGCGCGACAGGTAGCCCGTGTCCTCCACGATGGCCATGCACAGGAAGAACAGGATGATCAGCGGCACGAAACTCGCCACGGTGCCCAGGCCGTTGTAGATGCCGTCGAGGAGCAGTCCGCTCGCAGCGGCGGGCAGGCCCGCGAATGCGGCGTCGAGTACTGCGGTGCGCAATGCCCCCAGCGCCCAGGCCATCGCGTCCTGGATCGGCTTGCCGACGAAGAACACCGCCTGGAACAGCAGGAACATGAGGACGAAAAAAATCGGCAGGCCGAGCCACGGGTGCAGCAGGACGCGATCGATTTTTTCGGTCAGGGCGTGCGAGGCATGAGCGGGAACCATGACCGAGCGCCTGATCGCTGCGTCGAGGAGTTCTTCGGTGAGCCGCTCACCGCTGGCAAGGACGGGCGCGGAGTCTTTCTCCCCGCGCAGCGCCGCGGTGATGAGCGCGTGCAGCTGCTCGACGCCTTGTCCGTACTTCGCCGAGATGAGACACACCGGCACCCCGAGATCCGAACTCAGCCTTTCGCGGTCGATTGTGATGCCCAGCGTCGCGGCTTCGTCGGCCATGTTCAGCACCAGGATCACGCGCAGCCCCGGGCGAGCGAGCTGGCCCAGCAGCGTGATCTGGCGCTCTATCTGCGAAGCGTTGAGCACCACGATTGCCAGATCGGCGGCATCCTGCGCGAGGAACGCGGTGACGACGGCCTCGTCGCTGGAATGCGCGCGCAGGTCGTAGATTCCCGGCAGGTCCACTACCTGGACCATGTCCCCGCCGATGAGAATTTTCGCCGCCAGCAGTTCGACCGTAATGCCGGGCCAGTTGCCCACCTTCGCGTGTGCACCCGTCAGGCGATTGAACAGTGTCGATTTGCCCGTATTGGGCATGCCGATGAGCGCAATACGCTTCATCGCGGAGTTGCTGCCGGAGCCGCCGAGGCGCTCAGGTGTGTGACCGTTGTACCTGGATGCAGCACGCGTCGGAAGTTCGCAGCATCAGGTCGGTGGTGCCGACCCGGATGTGCAGGGGTCCGGCAAAACGACCTCGGCGCAGGATTCGGACGTGCTTGCCGACGCGCAACCCCAGCGCGGCCAGGCGACGGTAAAGCTCGGTGCTGGCGTGCAGCGCGAGTATGGTCCCGGTTTCTCCCGGACGCAGGGTGTCTAGGGTATTGGAATGCGGCGTCTTCATGGCTAAGAACAGGCACTGGCTCACATGCGAGAATGGTTATCATTATCTAACAAGACTCTCCACCGGTCAAGCAACCGCACCGGTGGGGACCTGCTGGCGCTACGGATCATACCCGACAAGCGTGCAGGGTTAATCGGCGACAAGCCGGCGCGAACGACCTCGGGAAGACGACCACTGCTTGCACTCGGCACATCCTGGTCATTTGACATCACTGCCGCTTCAGGCATTCCAGATAGCTTTGTGCATCCGGCGCCGCACCGTCGCGCTGCGAGCGCCACACCATCTCGCCCAGGCATTCGAGCGCCGAGTGCAGGGCATCGTGCCGGTCGGCACTCTTGCCCAGCAGCGCATCGAACGCGGAGCGAACGCCGGAGGGCTGGTCGATCGAGAGCTGCTCTTCCAGCGCCAGGTGCAGACTCAGGTGCAGGAACGGGTTGATCTGTCCGTTCTCCGGCGTGTAGTCCCGGTCGGTGCTGTCCGGCGTCTCGAGTGTGCCGTGGTACTCCGGGTGCAGCAGAATCACGTCGAGCGCCATGGTTTCGAGTCCCTCCAGCGGGGAGCCGGCGCGGTACTTGGCCCAGGTGCCGGAGAAGAACTGTCGGACCTGGTCGCGGGTGGGCGCGAACATCAATCTCCCCCCGTCTTGTCCCGGTATTCGCACAGATCGCTGATCGGACACCGCGGGCATTCGGGCTTGCGCGCCTTGCACAGGTAGCGGCCGTGCAGGATCAGCCAGTGATGGGCGTGATGGCGGAACTCCTCGGGCACGAACTTGAGCAGTCTCGCTTCCACTTCGTCCACATTCTTCCCTGGAGCGATGCCGGTGCGGTTGGCCACGCGAAAGATGTGGGTGTCCACCGCGATGGTGGGTTGGCCAAAGGCGACGTTGAGGATCACGTTGGCCGTCTTGCGGCCCACGCCGGGGAGCGTCTGGAGTTCCTCCCGGGTGCGAGGGACCTCGCCGCCGTGCCGCTCGACCAGCATGCGGCAGGCAGCGGCGATATGTCTGGCCTTGGCGCGGTACAGGCCGATGGTCTTGATGTACTCGGCGAGTTTTTCCTCGCCGAGCATTGCCATCTTTGCCGGCGTGCCTGCCGCCGCGAACAGGCGCGGTGTGGCGAGATTCACGCTCTTGTCGGTCGCCTGCGCAGAGAGGATGACGGCGACCAGCAGTTCGAAGGGCGAACGGTAGGCGAGCTCGCTTCTGGGCTCGGGGTTGTGCGCCCTCAGTCGCGAAAAAATCTCGCGCCGCTTGGCCGCATTCACGAGCTTTTCCGCTGGCGGGAATTCGCGGCGCCGTTGACGGCCGCGCGGCGCGCGCTCGCGCGCTGGATCGCCGCCTGGATGGCGGCGTGCTTGTCCGACTCGGCACCGGTGAGCCTGTCTGCCGCCGCTTTCGCGGGCCGTTGTTCGATCTCCACCCCGGCCGTGTCGCGGCTCTGTCGCAGCTTGCGCGCCTCGAACCGCTGCCGCGCGGCGCGCGCTCGCTCGCTGTCCCATACGGCATCGGCGCCAGCCGCCGGCAGCATCGCGATGCAGTCCACCGGACAGGGCGCGACGCACAGGTCGCAGCCCGAGCACAGATCCGCCAGCACCGTATGCATCTGTTTTGGTGCCCCGAGGATCGCATCGACCGGGCATGCCTGGATGCACAGCGTGCAGCCGATGCACCGCGCCTCGTCGATGCAAGCGACATGGTGCGGCCGTTCGATGCCGCACTCCGGGTCCAGCGGCCGGTAGGGGCGCCCGAGCAGTGCCGCGAGCCTGCGGATACCGGCGTCGCCGCCGGGCGGGCAGCGGTTGATGTCCGCTCGGCCGGCTTCGAGGGCAGCCGCGTAGGGACCGCAGCCTTCGAAACCGCATCGGGCGCACTGGGTTTGCGGCAGCAGCGCATCTATCATTGCAATCCGCGCGGCGTTCACTTCTCCCCCGGTGCGGCAAGGCCGCGCACGATCTCACCCACGAGCCCGGGTCCGCGATACAGCAGTGCCGTGTAGAGTTGCACCAGCGTGGCGCCCGCGTCGAGCTTTTCGCGCGCATCGGCAGCGCTGGCGATGCCCCCCACGCCGATGATGGGGATGCGACCCTTCAATGCGCTGCCGAGCTTGGCGATCAGCGCAGTGGACTTCGCGCGCAGCGGCGCGCCCGAGAGCCCGCCCTGTTCGCCGCCATGGGGAAGGTGGGCGACATCCTGGCGCGCAGTGGTGGTGTTGGTCGCGATGACCGCGTCCACCCGATGCGCCAGCAGCCGGTCGGCGATGGACTCGATCGCCTCGTCGTCCAGGTCCGGCGCAATCTTCACCGCAAGCGGCACGCAGCGGCCTTCCTCTCTTGCCAGTGCATCGCGCTCGCGCATCAGCACCGCGAGCAGCGCATCGAGTTCATCCGCTCCCTGAAGGCTGCGCAGGTTGCGGGTGTTGGGCGAAGATACGTTCGCCGTGACGAAGCTTGCCACCGGATACACCTTGCGCAGGCAGACGAGGTAGTCCTCGGCCGCGCGATCCACCGGTGTGTCGGCGTTCTTGCTTATATTGATGCCGATGATTCCGCGGTAGCGCGATCGGCGCACGTTTTCGACGACCCTGTCGACCCCGATGTTATTGAAGCCCATGCGGTTGATGACCGCCTCGGCCTGCGGCAGCCGGAACAGGCGCGGCTTCGCGTTGCCCGGCTGCGGGCTCGGCGTCACCGTGCCAATTTCCATGAACCCGAACCCGAGCGAAGCCAGCGCGTCGATGTGCTCGCCGTTCTTGTCCAGGCCCGGGGCGAGTCCCACCGGGTTGGGGAATTCCAGGCCCATTGTGCGCACCGGAAGTTTCGGCACCGTGCCGGCGACCAGGCGCGCGAGCCCGAGCCGCTGAAGCGTATCGAGGGATACCAGGCTCAGACGGTGCGCGACTTCCGGGTCCAGGCCGAACAGGAACGGCCGCATCGCGCGATAGAGCATCACGCAATTCTAGCAAACGTTGCGATGCTCACCCGGCGGATTGCTGCAGATCGATGCGGCGCCACTCGCCTTCGATGAATCCTTCGATCGGCAGGAACTGGGTCTTGTAGGCCATCTTGCGGCTCTCGCTTATCCAGTAGCCCAGGTACAGGTAGGGCAAGCCCTGGCTTCTGCACTGTTCCATTTGCCACAGGATGTTGTAGGTGCCGAAGCTCGCGCCCTTGATGGCAGGATCGAAGAACGTGTAGACCGAGGACAGTCCGTCGCTCAGGTGATCGACGATGGACACAATGCGCAGCGCCCCATCCTCGCGGAATTCGACCAGGCGCGTGTTGACGCGGCTCTGCAGCAGGAAATGGGAATACTGATCGCGGCTGTCCTGGTCCATGCCGCCGCCGGAGTGGCGCTGTGCCTGATAGCGAAGGTAGAGCGAATAGTGCTCGATCCTGAAGCGCAGCGGGGTCGCGTTGGCTTCGAGGCCGGCATGACGGGCCCATGCCCGGCGCTGGCTGCGCGTGGGCTGGAACTCGTTCACCGGGACCCGCACCGGCACGCAGGCCCGGCAGTGGTCGCAGTAGGGGCGGTAGGTGAATATGCCGCTGCGCCTGAAGCCCATGCGCACCAGGTCGCTGTAGAGTTCGTTGCCGATCAGGTGGCTGGGCGTGGCGACCTGCGAGCGCGCCATCCGGCCCGGAAGGTAGCTGCACGGATAGGGCGCAGTGACGTAGAACTGCAGTACCGCGTGGGGCAGATCGTTCAGCAGCGACATGGTGCATCCGTCATGGTGTATTTGTATAACCAGCTTGGGTCCAGGGCCCTGGCGCGCGCGGATAGTCTACCAATTCCGCGAGCCGCCGCGAAAACTCGCGGCGCGGAATCTCGCGGGCGCCGAGCGAGGCGAGGTGGCGGGTATGCATCTGGCAGTCGATGAGGCGAATTCCCTGCTCCGTGCACACGCGTACCAGCGCTGCGAAGGCGATCTTGGAAGCGTCACGCGTGCGGCTGTACATGGATTCGCCGAAGAATATCGCGCCTATCGCAACGCCGTACAGGCCGCCAGCGAGTTCCCCGTCGATCCAGGTCTCGACCGAGTGCGCATGCCCCAGCTGATGCAGCCGACGGTAGGCCTCGCGCATCTCCGCGGTGATCCAGGTATCCGGTTGGTCCGGCCGCGCCTGTGCGCAGCCGGCCATGACTGCATCGAACGCGGTGTCGAAGCGGATTTCGTAGCGCTTGTTGCGCAGTGTCTTGGCAAGCGAACGCGAGACCCTCAACGCTTCGGGTACTAGCACCATGCGCGGATCCGGGCTCCACCACAGGATAGGGTCCCCTTCGCTGTACCAGGGAAAAATACCCTGCCGGTAGGCCGCGAGCAGACGCTGTGGCGAGAGATCCCCGCCGGCGGCGAGCAGGCCGTTCGGATCGCGCAGGGCCGCCTGCAGCGGCGGGAAGGGCGAGTCAGCTTCAATCCATGGAATCATCTGCCGTCACTTTACCTGCGGTGCGCTGCGCCACATATCCGGGTGCCTGGGGATTTCGGGCATCGCTGTTCACTCTATGCTGGTGCGCGAACGCGGGCGCTGCCGCCCGATTTCGGTGCATGATGTACGCCTTTTGCACCTGGAGCGGGCGGTGCGGCGATGAATTTTGTTCGATGCGCACCAAACCTGTCGTAAATACAGTCACATGCACCATGGGAATGCATTTTGCTTGCGGTTGAAGGAATTTTTGTCTGGAGGGGTCGATGGAAACGTTAAACACCGGCGCGAATGTACTTTTCATCCTAATCGGGGCGGTGATGGTGCTCGCGATGCACTCGGGTTTCGCCTTCCTGGAACTGGGCACGGTGCGTTCGAAAAACCAGGTCAATGCACTGGTCAAGATTCTCACCGATTTTTCCATATCGACCATCGCCTATTTCTTCATCGGCTATGGCCTCGCCTATGGCGTGAGTTTCCTCACCGGTGCCGAAACGCTGGTGGCCAAGAGCGGATTCGAGCTGGTCAGGTTCTTCTTCCTGCTCACCTTCGCCGCGGCAGTGCCGGCCATCGTTTCCGGTGGTATCGCCGAGCGCGCGAAGTTCTATTCGCAGTTCGTCGCCTCGTTCCTGATCGTCGCGTTTCTCTATCCGTTCTTCGAGGGCATCGCCTGGAACCAGCATTACGGCGTGCAGGCGTGGATCAAGGCGAGCTTCGGCGAGGAGTTTCATGACTTCGCCGGCTCGGTGGTCGTGCACGCGGTGGGCGGCTGGATCGCCCTGGTGGCGGTGCTGCTGCTGGGCGCGCGCAGCGGTCGCTACGGCAAGGACGGCCGCGTGATGAGTTCCCATCCGCCTTCGTCGATTCCTTTCCTTGCGCTTGGCGCCTGGGTGCTGGCAGTGGGCTGGTTCGGCTTCAACGTGATGTCGGCGCAGACGCTGGACAAGGTGAGCGGCCTGGTGGCAATCAACTCGCTCATGGCGATGGCCGGCGGCACGCTGGCGGCGCTTTTCGCCGGGCGCAACGACCCGGGTTTCGTGCACAACGGGCCGCTGGCAGGGCTGGTGGCGGTGTGCGCGGGGTCCGACGTCATGCATCCGGTGGGCGCACTGGTGGTGGGTGGCGTGGCCGGGGTCATATTCGTCCACCTCTTCACGCTGACCCAGAACCGCTGGAGAATCGACGACGTGCTGGGCGTGTGGCCGCTGCACGGACTGTGCGGGGCCTGGGGCGGGATCGCGGCGGGGATCTTCGGCTCCAAGGCGCTCGGGGGTCTGGGCGGGGTCGCGTTCGGCGCGCAGTTGGCGGGCACGGCGCTGGGCATCGCAGTGGCGCTTGCCGGGGGCGCAATCATCTATGGGGGGCTCAAGGTGGTGATGGGGCTGCGGCTCGATCAGGAAGACGAATACAACGGCGCTGACATCGCGATTCACAAGATATCGGCCACGCCCGAGAAACAGCCCGTGCTCTGACCGGGGCTTGCCGCCCTACGCCGACATGCCTCTAGGCGCCAGAATTTCGTCGGCGTGCAGGCGATACGCGCCCTGCCTGCGGTCGGCGTAGTAGTGTTTCAGGGTCATGGAGATGGTGCGAAAGGCGAGTTCCTTCCACGGGATCTCGCCCTCGCGGAACAAGGTCACCTCCAGGCTCTCGGTTCCCGGCCCGAAGTCCAGATCCAGCAATTGCGCCCGGTAGAAGATGTGCACCTGGTTGACGTGCGGCACCGAGAGCACGGTGAACATTTCGCCGAGTTCCACCCGCGCGTTGGCTTCCTCGATGGTTTCGCGAATCGCTCCCTGCGCGACCGATTCGCCCAGCTCCATGAAGCCGGCGGGCAGCGTCCACATGCCCAGGCGCGGTTCGATGGCGCGTTTGCACAGCAGCACCTGGTCTTTCCACTCCGGAATCGACCCGACCACCACGAGCGGATTGCGGTAATGGATCGTGCCGCAGGCCTCGCACATGTGGCGCGGCAGCGTATCGCCATCGGGGACGCGGACGACGATCCTGGCACCGCAATTCGAGCAGAAGTTCATGGCGGGTTCATCGGGAGGGGCAGCGTGGGACGCCAACTAATGATACCTTAAACGTGTCGCGCTTCTGTTTCGAACCGCCATGCGTCCATCCCGGATTCTTGCTCTGCTCGATCGCGAATTTCTCGCCAGCCGCGAGGGCGTCCATACTCCGGTGATGCTATGGGGGCCGCCGGGAGCGGGCAAGTCGCAGCTCGTCGCTCAGGCGGCGGCGCGGCACCGAGTCCCGGTGATCGACGTGCGCCTGGCGCAAATGGAGCCGACCGATCTGCGCGGCATTCCGTTTCGCGACGGCCGCAATGTGGTGTGGTCCGTGCCCGCGATGCTGCCCGATGCGACTCGCCACGGCGAGCGCGGCATCCTGTTCCTGGACGAGATCACATCGGCGCCGCCCACGGTCACCGCTGCCGCCTATCAGCTCATTCTCGACCGCAGGCTGGGCGAATACCGCGTGCCCGAGGGCTGGGCCATAGTCGCTGCGGGCAATCGCCACGGGGACCGGGGTCTGGTGTACCAGATGCCCTCGCCGCTGGCGAATCGCCTCACCCACTTCGACCTCGATCCGGATCTCGATGACTGGATCGCATGGGCGCACGCGCAGGGGATCGATTCGCGGCTGACCGCGTTCCTGCGCTTTCGGCCCGACCTGCTGTTCGATTTCGACGCCGCGCGGGCGAGCCACGCGTTCCCCTCGCCGCGCTCCTGGGAGTTCGCTCACCGCGCGCTGCAGAAGTTCGGCTCCGATCCGGACCTGCTCGCCGACGCGCTGAAAGCTTGCGTGGGTGCGGCGGCCGCGCTTGCGTGCAAGACGTTCATCGACCATATCGGGGCACTGCCGGACGTGGCAGCGATCGCCGCCGGGGGCGAGGCCGGTGTTCCGGTCTCGATCGATCTGCAATATGCGGTGGCCGCGGCACTGGTGCGTCATGTTGCGCGTCTGCCCCCCGACGAACGCGCAAGAGCGGTCGAGCACGTGCTGCGCTACGCGCGCCGCTTCCCGCAGCGCGAACTCGGGGTCATGTTGGTCGTGGACCTGCAGGGCGTCGTCGGCGCGCCGCTCTACGAGCAGGCCGAATTCGCGCACTGGGCCGCGGACGTGAGCGGGCTGCTGTCCTATGAGCGGCAGTGACCGCCAGGGCGATACCGAGGCTGCGGCGCTCACCAGGCTGGCTGCCGCGCGAACGCGCCTGGTTCTGGAGCGGCCGTTCCTGGGCGCGCTGATACTCTACCTGCCGCTGCAAGCGCGCGGCCGGTGCCGGTCGCTGGCCACGGACGCTCGCAGCCTGTACTTCAATCCGGCGTATGTGCTCTCGCTCGCCTTTGCGGAGGTGCAGTTCATGCTGGCGCACCAGGCGCTGCACTGCGCGCTGGGCCATTTCACTCGGCGTGGGGCGCGGCCGCACGCCAAATGGGACAGGGCGTGCGACTACGCGGTGAACGGCCTGCTCATCGACGACGGCATGAAGGCTCCGCCCGATGCGGCCTGGAACCCGGCGTATCGCGGGCTGTCGGCCGAGGAGATCTATCCGCTGCTGCCGGATGAGGAAGCTGAAGTGACGCTCGACGAGCATTGGTTCGGCGCGGGGCTGAGCGGCGAACGCAGGTTGCGAGGCGCGGACCGACCGGAGACGGACCTGGAGCACCTGGAACTGCACCGCGACGGTCTTGACGAGTCCGGCTTCCAACTGCCGGCGGCGGGCGAGGTCCTCGCGCTGGCCGAGACCTGGCGCAGCCGGCTGGCGGCAAGCGCGTTCGAGGCCGCGCGCGCCGGAAGGCTTGCCGCCCATTGGGGAGCGCTAGCCGATGCGGCGATCGAACCTCGCCTGCCGTGGCGGGCGCTGCTGGAACGGTTCCTCGCGCGCGTGGCGCGCGATGATTACAGCTTTGCGCGACGCAGCCGGCGTGAGGGCGAGGCCTTGCTGCCGGGCATGGAGAGCGGCGAGGCCAGCCTGGTGGTGGCGATCGACACCAGCGGCTCGATTCCGCGCGAGGCGCTGGAGCGGTTCGTCGAAGAAGTCGACGCCCTCAAGGGCCAGATCCGGGCGAGCATCGCGCTGCTGCTGTGCGACGCGGCCCTTGCGCCGGGCGCGCCGCTGCGATTCTTTCCGTGGGAGCGCATTGCGCTTCCAGACGGCGTGTCGGGCGGCGGCGGCACGCGCTTCACGCCGGTGTTCGAGTGGGTCGAGCAGGAGCCGCTGCGCCCCGACGCGCTGCTCTATTTCACCGATGCCGAGGGCGAGTTCCCCGACCGGGCGCCCGACTACCCGGTGATGTGGCTGGTGATGGGCAACGCCCCGGTGCCGTTCGGGGAGCGGGTGCCGTTCAATTAGGCGTAGCCTGAGCAACAGCGGCCCCGAAGGAGGGAAATCTTCCTCCCGGCCGCTGCAAAGCACAAGTCGGAGGGAATTGGAAATGCAACGGGAAGCAATGTGAGCCCTTCCACGGTAGTCCGAGCCTGTTCAGCGATTTTGAAACATTATCTTGAATCGCCGACGCCGGAAGCATCGTGCCTTCGCGCGCCTCTAGTCTTCGGACAACTCGAGTAGTTGTATCGCCAAATAGTAAGTCAGGTGAATCGGACTGAGATCAGAAGTTGGTCTTTCCGGGCCATCGCCGTCGAATTGCAGCACGTTGTCCCCTGGAAGCAATCTGAACGCGCCGGGGTACAGTGTAATCGGACGGTCCGGAACCAGTGCGACGAATTGCCGCACTCTACCGTCGAATCTTAGGGTCATATTGCGCGACTTGAACGTACTCAGCGTCAGCTTGTATCTCGCCCGCAGCGGTCGGTTTCCGTGGTTCATCAGGTGAATCTCGGCATGCTCGGAGATCGCCCATCGGTGGCTGTTTGACCATCCCCGGCCGAAAGTCATCTTGCCCACACAGTTCTTGCGCACGAAATATCTGGTACCGGCTGCGGCGACATGTTCAAGGTGCGGGGTAATGAATTCCTTCTTGGTGAGGCACAAGAAATCTTCGAAACCTCGTTCGGTTGAAACGATGACATCGTTGCTGGACAGCTCGCCTTTGACGTATACGCGTTGATATTCCTCTTGATCGTTCAATCTCAGGAAGCTATCGGCGTCTGCACTGCGCACACGCAACGGGCGCTTGCAGATGTTTCCGACGACATAGTCGACATTCGTCAGAGTAAAATTGTATATGTCGCCATCGCCGCATATTTCGGAGGACACGGCGCGATAGAAATCCAACATGCCGGCATGGGAGAAATTGACGCGCCCAACCTTGCCATAGGTCAATTCCTTCAGCACGCTCGTATCCCTCCAAATCGCCAGGTCGTGTCCCTCCAGATTGAATGTATTCAGCGGGAAGCCTGGCAGTATTCGAATTGAAAAGGACACGATCAACAGCAAGGGGATAATGAGAATCAAGGGTGCTTTTCGAACAAAGGCAATCAACGCGCCGTGTCGCGGGGTTTCAGCGTTGACCTGACCCTTCACATTGCGAACCGCGGCGCCGATCATCCAGAACGAGACGATCGCAAGGGAAAAACTGGCATTGATGACCCTGAAATACTCAAAAATCCTGATTGCGTGAACCAGATTGACCAAGCCCAAGACTGAGAGAGTTGCGTAGGCGCCCAGTTCGCGTCTGCTGAGTCGCTTCGCCCGGGCGGCCTCGAAGAACAGGGGGAAGGTGGCAACCCAGAGGTAAACGATAAAGCCATCCTCGATCCTCGTGATAGCGAAGAGGTTTTCGAGCCGTTCCTGCGAAAGCCATTCTGTTCCATGACCCTGGGCCATTCTACTGAAAACCGCTAAGGCATCGATGAGGTCGATTCCGTAGCCGTACTCAAATGTCGCCAAGAACAGCAGGTTGGTGGCAACGAATGACAGGAAAAGGGTCATCCAACTGCCTATTGAGTATCGTCCCGCAATCAGGACGACGAACAGGAATGGAATTATTGCGACGGCATAGGTGTACCTGCTCCATACCGCCAGCCCGAGGAGAATTCCCGCGATGATCTGTCTTGTCCGTGTTCCGGTATCATGGGTGAACAATAGGGCGATTGCGCAGCTAAGGAAAAAGCCGGCGTAGTAGTCGGACCAGGGGTAAACGGGAAAGGGGTGCAGGACGAATGCAACGGCCAGGAACAGGGCGGCCACCCATGGCGCGTTCAGATGCCTTATGACTGCATAGACCTGGTAGAGAAGACCGCAATAGACCATTGCGGTGAGAATTCCAAATGACAGGAAGCTGAAGCCGAAAAGGCTGCCCCACACGGACTGAACCAGGGTCGTGAAGTAGCCATGCAGGATGACGAAGTCCTTATAAGGAATTCGCCCCGCGCTGAGGTCTAACGCGTTCGAGAGCATCAGCCCCCAATGATGGGAGTCCGTCCGCAGCGCGCTGTTGAGGGCGCTCATGACGAACACGCATGCGAACGGGGCAATCAGAGCAATGCGCACCGTTTTGGAGCCGACCAAATGCATTCAATCGTCCCGTCTAAGAGTTCAATACCAAGTCAAAAGCAAATTAGCACCGAAGTGCGTAAATTGACATTCGTCAAACGCTCCCGGCATTGCCGACCGATACGGCCCGGATTGTATCCGTTTGATCGCAGTTCGCAGTCCGGCCGAAGCGCTGATATTCTATGAATGTAAATTCGAGGAACTCCCATGAAAGCCGTGATACTCGCCGGGGGCGTGGGCTCCCGCCTCACTGAAGAAACCATTGCGCGGCCAAAGCCGATGGTGGAGATCGGCGGCAAGCCGATTCTTTGGCACATCATGAAGATCTATCTTGCGCACGGCATCAAGGATTTCGTCATCTGCCTGGGCTATCGCGGCTACATGATCAAGGAGTACTTCGCCAATTACTTCCTGCACATGTCGGATGTCACCTTCGACATGGCGAACAACAAGATGGAAATTCATCAGGCAAGCGCCGAGCCATGGCGCGTGACGCTGGTAGATACTGGCGAAACCACCAACACAGGAGGTCGCTTGCGCCGCGTGCAGCACTATCTCGGAGAAGAGGATTTCTGCTTTACGTATGGGGATGGCGTCGGCGACATCGACATCACGAGACTGGTCGTATTTCATAAGTCGGAGGGCCGGCTGGCCACGGTCACCGCAACGCAGCCCCCAGGGCGTTTTGGTGCGCTGCGCGTGGAAGGAAATAGGGTCGTCAATTTCGCCGAGAAGCCCCAGGGCGACGGCGGCTGGGTCAACGGCGGATTCTTCGTGCTCTCGCCCAAGGTATTGGGCTACATCGGCGGCGACGAGACGGGATGGGAAGGCGCGCCCATGGAGCGTCTGTCCTCCGAACGCCAGGTCTCCGCATACTTTCACCGCGGGTTCTGGCAGCCGATGGATACGCTGCGCGACAAGAACCACCTCGAGGCGCTCTGGGTGAGCGGCCAGGCGCCGTGGAAGGTGTGGCCGTGATCGACAAGTCGTTCTGGCGCGGCCGGCGCGTGTTGGTCACCGGCCACACCGGGTTCAAGGGCGGCTGGCTGTCGCTGTGGCTGGAATCGCTCGGCGCGGAAGTGACGGGGTATGCGCTGGCACCGAATACCTCGCCCAGCCTCTACGAGGCGGCAAATGTAGCGCGGGGCCTGAAGGAAAGCGTCATCGCGGATATCCGCGATCTGGTGCGGCTCGGCGACGTGATTCGCCGGGCGCGCCCGGAAATTGTCATCCACATGGCGGCGCAACCGCTGGTGCGCGCCTCCTACGCGGATCCGATCGAAACCTACTCGGTCAATGTGCTGGGCACGGCGACGCTCCTGGAGGCCGTCCGGCACGCTGGAGGCGTTCGGACTGTGGTCAACGTCACCAGCGACAAGTGCTACGAGAACCGCGAGTGGGTGTGGGGATACCGCGAGTCCGACCCGATGGGAGGATTCGACCCCTATTCCAGCAGCAAGGGCTGCGCCGAACTGGTCACGGCCGCGATGCGCAGTTCGTTTTTTCACCCCGAGTCGTGGTCCGAGCACAAGGTCGCCGTGGCCTCGGCCCGGGCGGGGAACGTCATCGGCGGCGGGGACTGGGCCGAGGACAGGCTGGTCCCGGATCTGGTGCGCGCGTTCACCGCCGGCCTCCCGGCGCCCGTGCGGCGTCCCGAGGCGATTCGTCCTTGGCAGCATGTTCTGGAACCGCTGTCAGGCTATCTGGTCTTGGCCGAGCGGCTTGTCGACGAGGGGCCCGCGTACGCGGACGCGTGGAACTTCGGTCCCGAGGACTCCGATGCCAGGGAGGTCGGCTGGCTGGCCGATCACGTGAGCAGACTGTGGGGCGAGGGCGCGCGCTGTGAAGGCGACCGAAGGGCGCATCCGCACGAAGCGACGTTCCTGAAACTCGACTGCAGCAAGGCGAGGGCGCGCCTGGGCTGGAAGCCCCGCTGGCACCTGGAGCGAGCACTGGAGGAAACAGTGGGCTGGTATCGCGCTTTCTACACCGGGTCGGACGTGCGCGCGCTGTCGCTGGCCCAGATCGCCGCGTATTCGACGCGCGTAGGACCCCGCGGGGCGGGCCAATGAAGCTCGATGATCCAGCAGAGGAATTACGCGCCCGGATACTCGATCTGGTCGGCCAGTACGCGGAGGCCGCACACGCGCCACGGGCGTTCGAGCCCGGGCGCACGCCTGTCCCGGTTTCAGGCAAAGTTCTGGGCGCACCGGAACTGAGGAATCTCGTCGAGGCTTCGCTGGACGGGTGGCTGACGACCGGCCGGTTCAACGACCTGTTCGAGCAGCGGCTTGCAGCCTTTCTGGGCGTGCGGTACGCGCTCACCACCAATTCCGGCTCGTCGGCGAACCTGCTGGCCTTTTCCGCGCTGACTTCGCCGCAGCTGGGCGAGCGCGCGCTGAAGCCGGGCGACGAAGTCATCACCAGTGCCGCGGGTTTCCCGACGACCGTCAACCCGATGCTCCTGTACGGCATGGTGCCGGTGTTCGCGGACGTGGACATCCCGACCTACAACATCGACCCCCGCAAGATCGAGGCAGCGGTATCCGGCAAGACGCGCGCGATCATGCTTGCCCACACGCTGGGTAACCCTTTTGATATTGCCGAGGTGACGCGATTAGCGAGGAAATACAACCTCTGGCTCATCGAAGACTGCTGCGATGCGCTCGGTTCAACATATTCTCCCTCTCTCCTCCCAGGAGAGGCCCGCATCAATACTCCCTCTCCGCTAGGGGGAGAGGGCCGGAGTGACGGGGAAGTCCCACGCCTCGTCGGCACCTTCGGCGATATCGGCACGCTCAGCTTCTACCCCGCGCACCACATCACCATGGGGGAGGGCGGCGCGGTGTTCACCGACAACCCGGATCTCAAGCGCATCGTCGAATCCTTCCGCGACTGGGGGCGGGACTGCTACTGCGCGCCGGGCAAGGAAAACACCTGCGGCAAACGTTTCGGCTGGCAGCTGGGCGAGCTTCCGCTGGGCTACGACCACAAATATATCTACAGCCATCTGGGTTTCAACCTGAAGATCACCGACATGCAAGCGGCCTGCGCGCTGGCGCAAATGGACCGGCTCGAAGGCTTTATCGCCGCGCGCAAGCGGAATTTCGCGTTTCTGTGCCAGCACTTGGCCGGGTGCGAGGCGTTGCTGGACCTGCCGGTGGCCACCGCGGGCAGCGATCCGTCATGGTTCGGGTTCCCAATCACGCTGCGCGAGGCCGCAGGCGTGGCGCGCGTCGATCTGCTGCGATACCTCGATCAGTACCGCATCGGCACGCGGCTCCTGTTTGCCGGCAATCTGGTACGGCAACCGTACATGGCAGGGCGCCAGTACCGCGTGAGCGGTGAACTTTCCCAGACCGACCGCGTAATGCGCGACACGTTCTGGATCGGGCTGTATCCCGCGCTCACCGATGAAATGCTCGAATTCACCGCGGAAAAGATTGGGGCATTTCTCGGGATTTCTCTCTAGACAGCGCGGCCGCGATTGTCGCCTTAATGAGGGACTCGCGAGCCGGACACTCGCTGGGAGCACGAACGTCGACGGCGCGAATCTCAAATATGAGTTTTGCCGTAGCAGATCACGCTCTACTGGATCGGTTACCTTTGAACGAAAACTTCTTGTGACCAAGGAAGCTGAGGATGACCTGCACACCCATGAGTAACGCGCCCGCGATGTACGGAGCCGAACGTGGACTGTCCGTAACATACCTCACGACGAGCACTGTCGGTGGTAACAATGCCAGGCCTAGGGCGATACTTCCACTGTAAATCATCACGCATCGCCACCATTCCTTCAGGTAATTGCCCTTTGTCTTGAACACAAACCACTTATAGCCTAGGAAAGATACCGTGATATTCAGAGGCGCTGACAGAACACTTCCAGCCAAGTAACTGGCGGGAATGTATTGGTCTAGAAGTGCAGTGAACAGAGCGAATGTCGCGTAAGCGAAGGCGGTGTTCCATATGCCTACCGCGAGGTAGCGTCCAAGCTCGTCGGGCGGAATGTGCGTGGTCAGTGAGAAAAAGAACGGGCGAAACATTTCCAAGTCCTCCCCGGAAGGCAGCGTAGGCTCGCCGTTCCCGAACGAGCCGCTCGAAGCACCTATCATGCCATTGCCATTGGTCCGGCAAATGGGAATCGGCTTGGTATCCTTGGCGCGAGAATAAGCGGATCAAACAATCTCCAGATGCAACTCCCTGAGGATTGACAGTGGGAGGTCATGACCGTACCTCTGTCTGACAATTCCCGCCACCTCGTCGGAATAGCTCGCCGCCATGACAATGAGAGCGGAAACGGGAGATCTTTTCAGTGTGTCAGGAGAAACAATGGGCAGATGGCTAGCCGGGGTGAATTTTTCTTGCTTAAAAGGCGCGGAATCAACGACATACTTGATCTTGTCGGCGATCCCGGTCAAGCTGATCATGGTCAAAGCCTGGTGTCCGGCACCCCAGATCGCCACGGATTTTGATGGGAAGCGATCGATAAATGTCAGAATTTCCTGCCTGATCCTATCTTGCGCAGCGTGAAAAGCCAAGAGATCGAGTGAATTCCTCTTTCTCACAATCGCCGAAAGCACATAGTCGTCACGCAACTCACTGCATTTAAGTATCTCAAATCCATTCAACTGCAAGGTGAACTGCAGGGTTTCTCGGGTGAAGTACAACAGGTGGTCCGCGATGAATTCCGAAAATAGGTGATTTCTGACTACCATATCGAAGTTCGGCACCTCGATGAGGCCCACGGCACCTTCGACCAGATTGTAGTGAATTCCCCTCAAGGAGGCGTTGGGGTCGGGCATGTGTTCCAGAAACATCAACAGGGCGAAAGCGTCGAAAGGCCCGTCCGGTAGCTGAAATTCACTGGCGTCAAAATAACCCTGAACTACACTGAGGCCGTCGTCCAGGCAGTGCCTGACCGATGCCTCAGCGTGTTCCAAGCCATGCGCCTGAACTCCTAAGCCCTTCCAAAGAGAGAGAAACTCGCCCTTGCCACAGCCAATCTCAATGATCTTCTTCCCCTGAAGACCGTGTTCTTCAACCAGGCGTGAAAATTGTTCTGTCTTGAGTGCCCTTACAGGCGCAGAAACCGCCGCAGCGCGAATGACATCTTTGTAATAGGGGACGGGCGGCTCGCTCAGTTGCACCAAACCGCACGCCGAGCACTGACACACCGTCAGATCCACCCCGCGCTCGGCCTCAAGCGAGGCCTCGTCAGGAAAGTGCTGGGCAGCCGCGGGCATGTTTTCGTAGCGCAGCAACGGCTCAGTAAACAATGACTGGGCACAGACTCTGCAGTTCCGGATGGTCATCAATAAGCGGCCTTACTCTTCCACATCGAAGTTGATTGATTCGTCCACAATGGCGTACGGCCGTCCTTTCACTTGCGTCAGGACTTCACCGATGTACTCCCCGACTATGCCAATGAAGATCAACTGGACTGCCGAGAAGAAGAATAGTCCGATGACGATAGGTGCAATACCGACCGAGAATGTTTCCCAATAAACGAGTTTATAGACGAGATACAAGAAGGCCACCGCCAGATTAAGCCCGGCCAGGCAAAATCCGGAAAAGGTAGCCAGCCGAAGCGGCAACTTGGAGTGATTGACGAACCCCGTTATGGCGTAGCTATAGAGCGTAAAGAAATTGTGGCTAGACCGTCCATGCTTGCGCTCGGGCTGTACAAACGGTACCTCGGCGCGGCGGAACCCAATTTCGCTGACGAATCCGCGGAAATAAGGAATCGGATCATGAAACTGCCTTACGGCGTTCATGAACTTGCGGTCATATAGGCCAAAGCCGGTGAAATTCTGAATGATATAATCGGTATCGGAAAAACCAGACAACAGCTTGTAGTAGGCGCGCCGAAAAAGCGCAGCCAATCGGTTCTCCTGACTGTTGCTTCTTACCCCGGTGACAACCGGATAGCCTTCCTCCCACCGCCGGATGAATTCGGCGACGATTTCCGGAGGATCCTGCAAATCGGCGCTCATAAGCACGACGGCATCCCCTGTTGCTCTGAGAAATGCGTTGTAGCCGGAGCGAATCGGCCCGAAATTATTTGAGTTGAAGATGACCTTGAAGCTCTTGTCCAACGACGATATGTTTGCCAGCAGATCCCGGCTGTTATCGGTCGAGCAATTGTCGGCGACGATGATTTCATACGAGTATTGTGGAAATTGGCGCAACACGGCAGTCAGCCGATCATAGAAGTCCTGAATATTGCCGCTCTCGTTGTAGCAGCTTGTAACTATGCTTAGTTTCTTCACAGCAGGGTCCGTGAAATCGTTACGCGAACCTGATCATCGCTAGGTCTTCCGCAGCCGCAGCCTATCTACCGGGAATCCGTCGATATTGTCCTTGGTATAGTGATCACTGCGGTAGATGTCGCAGCGAGCGCAAGAAGAATTCTCGTGTTTTCGGTCCTGCAGCTGCATCTTCTGGAATTCGAACCACTCGTCTGAGTTCCAGATGTCCTGCAGACTACGATCGTCGATATTGGCAATATTCGTGCCGCCGATAAAGTCTACACAACAAGGGGAAACAGCCCCGTTGGTGCGTACCGCCATGGTCGTGAAGGCCATCGGGCAGGCGATTCTGTGGGTGCTGTGGTTCTGGAAGTCGATCACCGCTTCCTGCACGTTCGTTCCATAGAACTTCTGAATGAAATCAACATTATCGACCTTTATCCAGTTATGGGGCTTGTCGATATAGGCTTCATCGGCGACCTCCCGAAACATCTGCAGGAATCGTTCGTTCTCGTCGCTGAACTCATCGAGCATCTTGCAACTGACAAAGGGCTTGTCCGACCCTACGCGACGTTTTGTCGCCTGGAGGGTACGCAAGTTTTCACGGATTCGCTGCATATCGAACTTGGTCCCTGTGACCAGCTGATGCCGTTCCTGGCTCGTCGCATAGATCGAAACGCGCACATAGTCCAACTGGCAACGGACCATGCACTCGGCAACGTCCGGTGTCAGCAGTGTGGCGTTTGTGGTGGTTTCGGTGCGTTCCGCGACAGCGGCCTGCGTCGCCAGCGTCAGCATTTCCGGGAAATCCGGCGAGACCAGCGGTTCGCCATACAGGCTCAATTTCAGGACTTTCAGCCGGGGGCCAGGCCACTGCTCGAGTTGTTCGATGGCCCGGCGAAACCTGACCATCGGCATGGTTGACCGATTACGGGTGAAATATGAATCAGTCTTGACGCTCTGGAAACACTGAATGCATCTGAAATTGCACAGGCTGGAAGGCTCAATGAGAACGGTGAACGGTTTGACCAGCGGCAGTATCTCGCGAAGATCCTGCCTCTTGGTCGAACTCAATTCCGTGTACTTGATCATGTTACGTAGTCATCTTCACTGAAGGCTTCGGTCCAGTGAATCGGCAATTGTTTGCCATAGGCCTTGGTCATGTAGTTCTTTATGAAATGGTGATCCTCCCCGGACAGGCACAATGGATTGTAATCACGGAAATGTTTGATGCTTTGGCCGCGCTTGATGGCGTCGGCAAGCGTTTCGGTAAAGATATTGCCGATGGCGATATGAATATAGACGCAGGGCATGATGTCGCCATATTGGGTCAGGTGCAGGGTCGAATGCACGGCGCCAGTTCCCTTGTTCATGCCGTAGGAGGGCCAGACGTCCCGATGAAGCACCGGGTATTCCTGGTGTGCCTGCCAAAGGAACGCCGCATCTTCCGGGGTGATCAGCGTGTCGAACCGCCCCTCCCAGGCGCCTGTCGGGCGGGCAGCCAGAATGTCAACGGTAAAGTCATTGTCCTGGGCGAACTTGGCCATTTCACGGATTTGCGGAGTCTGGCAATTCTCGTGCGTCACTACGGTCTGAATCACAACGCTTAATCCCGCTTCCTGCGCATTGAACAGAGCGGTGATCGCTTTCTGATAGGCGCCCGGAAGGTGGCGGTTGGCATCGTGCAATTTCGCATTGAAGTTGTCGAGACTGATCTTCACCTTGTCGAGGCCAAGCGCTTTCAGGTGCCGGCACTTTTCCTTGGTCAGGAAGTGGCCATGGGAGCTCATCGTCAGATGGAACTTGTCCGGCTGCATGGCGAGAATCACGTCATCGAGTTCTTTCAGTATCGTAGGTTCTCCGCCGGAAAGACAAAATTGGCAAAGCCCCAGCGCATGCGCCTCGTCACTGACCCGACGCAGATCGGCGGGGGTCAATTTTCTGGCCCCGCCCCGTCGCAGCCATCTTCCGCGCCAGGCAGTGCAATGGTCACAGCTCAAATCGCAGGCATAGCTATACGCGATGTCGATGATGGGCGTGGCGATGCCTTGACTGTGACGTTCTGCGATCTTCAGGATCTTCCCGAAGACCTGCGGCTTCTCCCGTTTCAACTTTTCTCTCTTGGCCTGTTCAAGTTCGGTGAGGGTCATTGCGTCACTCCCGGATATGTTATTTGCTTGAGCGGAACTGTAGTGTCTCATCTACGCGTCGCTTGGGAATGGCGTTCAATCACCAAGGAACCGCGTAACAAACCGTCTCGTATTCAAGATTGGTGTAATGTCTGAGGAAAAGTCTATGGTCAGGAACAAGTTGTCGAATGTAAGCAGGAATCTCCCACAGGTGCGAGATGTGGTGATACACACAGATGGCGAGCTTGGGCTTCTGGGTTGCAATCAGATTGCGGGCCCCTCGCAAGGCATGAGGTTCCGCGCCTTCGATATCCATTTTGATGAACGAGACTCTCTGGTTGGCCAGAATGTCATCCAGCGGGACAACATGCGCGCTGCTCTCGCCAACCCCGAGCGTGCTTTGTGTCTTCGCGACACTGAAGTTGATGTCACATTCGCGATCCCAAATGCCAAGGTTGAAGGTCGTGATGCGGTCATGGTGAGGCATGTGGCGGACATTTTCTTTCAACCGGCGATAGTTGAGCGGTTCAAGTTCGAATGCATGGATGGTCTCAAAGTTTCCCTGAGTTGCGGCGATAAACTGGCCAATTGTATCGCCGTCGTAGGCGCCTATATCGACATAGCACTCCCGAGCCGAGAGTCGGACGATATCCGGGACGAAGTATTGATGCGGATCGCAAATCGACGGCATGAGCCCGATATCCCGGTCGCGACCCAGGACGCGCCTGAGGATGGTATCGAAAACCTGCACGGATCGCTGATCGGAAAAGCCGCTTCGCGCGAGACGAAGCTTGGTGGCCACGACCTCATTGTCCTGCTCGTCCAGGAATGCCGAAGCGACCAAGTCGTACTTGTAGATGAGATGGACTGAAGGGAAACCCTCGGACCTGAGGAAATTGAATACCGGCTGAAACTTGCCGATCGTGACAAATACCGCGCATTCGGACTTGATTTCTAGCAATTCTTGCGGGGACAGGCATTTCGCGCCGCAGTAGGATTTTCCCCATTTGTCGGGATCGCTATCGCAGCAGAAATCGATCGGACGGCCGACATACTCCTGCCAAGTGTCGACAATGCTGCTGAAAATGGCACCGCATCCATAAAACACGACATAGCGGGAATTGTCAGCCAGCCTCTGTATTTCCTGACGATAGTTGGTTCTGTTGGCCAGCAATGCGCTGATGTCATCGTGCACCACGATTTCATCGGCTGAGATTGGGTTCTGCATCATAAAGAAACCTTAGTAGAGAAATGGATTACGGGAACGTGAACGGAGGGACAATCATGTTGTCCAGAAATTCGTCTCGCGGCAACGGCGGCCACATGTCTTCGAGAGGCATCGAATCCATGCTTCCGTCGGGTTTCCTGAACGATGAGACTCTGGGCATCCGCTGTTCGTCGGCGATGGTCTTCACCCGGCAAACCACGGGGCCGGGATACTCCAATACCTGCGCGATTGTCGATGACATGCTTGCCGGATCGGCAAGATCAACCGCAAGCAGGCCGTAGGCTTTCGCTACACCAAGAACGTCCGGCAATGTCATTTGACTGCCGGCATCGGCGCCTGTCAGGCGCTTGAAATAATTGCTTTGCGAGGCGCGAATGGAGGCGTAGCCGGCATTATCGATGACGAAGAACTTTATCGGCAGATCCAGGCGGCGCACGGTTTCGAGTTCCTGCGCGTTCATGTGAAAGCCGCCGTCTCCATCCACGCATATCGTGCGCCGGCGACCACCGGCCAGGCAGGCGCCTAATGCTGCGGGCTGGCCAAACCCCATGGAACCGGTGCCCTTGTTGTGAAACATACGTTGCCCGGACTTGGCCTGAAACGCGGTAAGAAATATCTCGCAGGCGACACCGGAACTGCCGGGCAGTATGATGTCGGTTGCAGTCAGATGACGGGCAAGGGCTTCGGAAAAGGCATAGACGCTGATCTCGGAGCCGGCGCGATGTTCCGGTAAGACAAAGGGATAACGCTGTTTCCAGTTGCTGCATCGGGCTCGCCACGCCTGCCAATCGACATTCGATGTTCGTCCTTTCAGGCGGGTGAGCAGCGTGCGCAGGAACTGCCCGACATCAGCAACGACACCCAAATCCACGGTGGTGCCAAGTTTGCCAATTTCCGCCGGGTCGACATTGACCATGATCTTACGGGCGCCTCGCGCCAGACGTTCCGGGGCGTAGGCGATCAGGGCCATGTCCAGCCTGGCGCCCAGCACCAGCAGGCAGTCGCAATTCTGTAAGGCAAAGTTGGCGCCGCGACTGGCAATGGTGCCGGGCATGCCGACGTGCATCGGGTGATCGTAGGACAGCAGATCCACACCGAGACGGGTGGTGAGAACTGGAATCTCAATGGTCTCGACCAGTCGCAGAAGATCCTCTGCCGCATGGGCGAGCCGAATGCCGTTGCCCGCCAACAGGATCGGGCGCCGTGACCTGGACAGATACTCGAGCGTCCTTTCGATGGCCGGCACCAGATCGGTGCCTGCCGCCGACCCGAACCCGGCCGGATCGAAACCGGCTAAAGCGTCGGGTTCGACCTCGGCGGCTTGTACATCGAGCGGGATGTCTATCCATACCGGCCCGGGGCGGCCGCTTTTCGCGAGATAAACGCCCTTTTCCAGATGGAACCGTATCGACTCGGGATCCATGACCGTCACGGCATATTTCGTGACCGGATCGACCATCGAAACGATATCGACCTCCTGCACCCCAAGCTGGCGCAGATCGCTCCCACGGCAAAGGTCGGCACGTTTGACCTGCCCGGAGACAAACAGGCATGGCGTTGAATCGAGCCAGGCTGCCGTCAAGCCCGTTAGAGCATTGGTTCCCCCCGGGCCGGCCGTAACGACGGCAACACCGATGTTTTCGGACACCCGCGCATAGGCCTCCGCGGCGACGGCGGCTGCCTGTTCGGTCAGCGTGCAGACATAATCGAGTCCTTGCGTATTGCCAAAGGAGTCGTTGAGGTGCATGGCGCCGCCGCCGGACAGCATGAACACGTGCTTGACGCCGAGTGTTGACACAACGGATGCGACGTAATCGGAGATCTTCACGATCGATTTCTGTGGTTGGCCAAAACGTAATCGACGAGCTCGCGGACCGCGCCACTGCCGCCCTGGTTTTGCAGGCGCAAATCCGCGAAATCTCGAACCGACGGATGGGCATTGGCGGGCGCCGCGCTCAATCCGGCCAACTCCATGGCGGGCAGATCGTTGACGTCGTCGCCGATGAAACAGATACGGCCAAGCGCAATGGCTTGTCGCTCGGAAATCAGGCGCAGGGCCGCGGCTTTCTCCCTGCAGCCGGTATGCAACTCCGTGATGGACATTCTCTTGGCGAAAAGCTCGGCGAACGGCGTGACCTCGCCGGTAATCAGCCCGAACATCAGGCCGGCCTTGCGGCCGATCGATATTCCCATCACATCAAGGAAGCTGAAGCGCTTGAGTTCCTCGCCGTTGGCGTTCCACCAGAACGTACCGTCGGTGAGGACGCCATCGACATCCATGACAATCGCATCAATAGTATCTTTCACGCGCGCCAACTCTCCGCAGCTTTTCCATGATCGGCACTTCCCGTTCCAGCACTCGCTTGACGCCGTCACCAAGAGCCGTTTCCACCAACCTGATATCGCGCACCAGCTGGTGAATTCCGCTGGGCCCGAGCGAAGCGGCTTGATCGCTGCCCCACATGGAACGTTCAAGCGTGATATGACGCTCAATCATGCAAGCGCCGATCGCCACAGCCGCCACCGAGGAAGGGATGCCCGTCTCGTGCCCCGAATAACCGACGGGAACGCCAAACTGGCTCTCCAGAATCGGAATGACGCGAAGGTTGATTTCATCGTAGTTTGCAGGGTAGGTGCTGCAGGAGTGCAACAGGACCAGATCCTTCTTGCCCAGCACTTCGACGGCGTGGAAAATCTCGTCCAGCGAACTCATCCCGGTGGACAAGACGATGGGCTTGCCTTTGCTGCGGGTATGTCGCAGCAGGTTGTCGTCCGTGAGGGAGGCCGACGCAATCTTGTAGCAGGGCACATTGAACTGGTCGATGAAATCAACCGACGCTTCATCCCAGCACGAAGCAAACCAGGTCACTTTCTTGTGACGGCAGAAAGCGTCGATTTCGCGGTATTGCTCCAAGTTGAATTCCAGACCGCGTTTCAAAGCGCCATTGGTGGTGCCGAACGGACTTTCACGCGGTCGCGCAAGCTCAGCCTCAGTATATACAACATCGACGGTGCGTTTCTGGAACTTGACGGCGTTGCAGCCTGCATCAATGGCGACGTCGATCAGTTGCTTGGCCAAATCCAGGCTTCCGTTGTGGTTAATACCGATTTCGGCCACGACGTAAACGGGGTTTCTTTCCCCTACGGTGATCCCACCAATACTTGCGACCGGCATGTTTGTCCCCGTTCAAAAGAAGTTAAAGACGTCCACCAATGCTAACACTGGGCTACCCTGAACGGCATGGTAGGCCAACCGCATTTGCCGTAAAGGAATTAGTCCACGCAATGAAACGCGATGATCGGTAATCTTGAATTCGATCGGTGGTCGTCAAGCGGATACCCAGACTGCGCGTAGGGACATCGGCAAGAATACGTTGCCGAATTTGTGCAACGAGGTTCCTAGGGTGGCGGGCGGGTCGCTCGCAAATCGCCGCTCCGATGCCACTCCAATGTTCGCCGGAGGGCCTCTTTCAAGTCTATCCAATGCCGAAGTCCAAGTTCTGCATGGGCTCTCGTTGTCGATGGCACATATCGCTCCGCCGGCGCGCCACGCACCGGCTCGCCGGCGATCTCCATCGCACCCGTGTGCTGCGCCACCGTCTGCGCCAAATGTGCGATCGTAATCGCTTCGGATGAACCGACGTTATAGGGCCGCGAAGGCTTGCCGCGCAAAAGAATGGTCCAAAGCCATACCGCCATATCCGCGGCGTACAGGTAGGACCGGTATGGCGTGCCATCGCCAGCGACCCTAACCGGGTCGCCGCGCAGCGCATCCTGGATGAAATTGCCGACTGCGTACCTGGCATCGAGGGGAAGCAACGGGCCGACGAACGTGAACAGCCGTGCAATGGTTGCATCGAAGCCGTACGCTCGCGCGTACATCGCACACATGAACTCCGACACGCGCTTCGCCTGCCCATAGGCCGAGCCTATGTCCATGGTCGACGGAGCACCGGTATAGTCCTCCGGGATGTGCGTCATCTGCGAAGGCTGCTTGCCATAGATGCCGCCTGAGCTGACAAACAGGAGCCGGCGCGTGCCGGCCCTGCGGGCGAATTCGAGTACGTTGCGTGTTCCTTGCACGTCCGCAGGGAATACTCCCAGCGGATTCGTTATGTCGGGTGCGAGTGGAGGCTCGGTCGCGGCATGAATGACAAAGGGGTACTGACCCTCTGGATACTCGAATCCGACCATGTTGCCGCGGAGCAACCGGACTGTCGGATGGCCGGCCAGGTGGGGAGCTTTCTCACGGAATCGCTCCGGGTTACGTGTGAGTCCTACCACGCTGACGCCCAGATCCAGTCTGTCGTTGGCACAGAGCAGACTCTCTATCAACCACATCCCGACGAACCCGGTGCATCCCGTGAAGAATATGGTGCGTCCGCGCAAGTCATCCCACAGGTCCCGGGTGTGGCTGAGAATATGATCCAAGTCCCGTGCAGGTAGACGTGTCATGGGTCAGAAATCAACGCCGAAGCTGAGGTTGGTACAATTCGTCAATCACCGACGAGCAATATCATTCTTGATGAACCGGACAATAGGCGTCTTGCGAACCCAAGCAACACCGGCGCGGCAATGAACGCCGGGCCGGTATCGGGCGCAACGCGCGCGCTGATAGCGAGGCACGCATCGCTTATTGGTTTTTTGCTTGCTATTCGTCGCTTATCACTCGATTTTCTATCAGTTCTACCCAAACGGCAGCGGTCGGCTTGGCCACGATTATGCGCTGGCGGTTCCCGGCTTCCTCGCCGGCTATTACTGGTTTCAGTCTAACGGAATCTGGGAAGTGCCGTGGTTTACCCCGGGATTCTGCGGCGGGCAGCCATTCTTCGCCGATGCTCAGTCCGGGTATTACTCTGTGTTTCAGTTCCTGACCCTAATCGTCGATCCGCTCTCGAGCCTGTACCTCTCGATGCTCTTGTTTGCGGCACTCGGCTATTGGGGTTGTTATTTTCTGCTGCGGCGGTGTTTCGCGGTGAGTTGGCAGTCGGCGGTAGTGGCCGCGGCCATTTTCATGTTCAACGGATTCTTTGCACACCGCATGATAATCGGACACCTCGGATACCAAGGCTTCATGCTGATTCCCTGGATGACCTACCTTCTTGTCGTGCCCACGCCTGCGGTTGGGTTCCGGTGGCCGAATACAACTGCCGCGGGATGCTTGGCGGGCGTGGTGGGTGCCTACTGGGTTCACTCGCGGCTTGGAACCCTGCTCATTCCAGCGGGACTCGCTGTGGCGTTGATGCTCCTGATGTATTGGATATGGGTATCGCAGCCTCGTACCGGTCAAATTGTCTATCGTTCGCTGTTTGGCGCGCTCGTAGCGGCAGCGCTTTCAGCGTCCAAGCTGGTGGCGGGCATTTCCTTCCTGGCCAACTTCCCGCGCTCCGATTACTTGTTGCCGGGATACCAGAGCATCGGTGCGGCGACGAAGATCGCCATAATGGGTTTGTTCATATCACCCCCCGATATCGAGAAATACAGCAATGCGCTGCTCAAAAACGTCCAGTGGTCCGGCGGGCGTCCGGATCTCGAATTCGGTGTGACCATGGTTCCATTGTTGATCCTTGCTGTCGTTGCGTGTATCGGTATCGCGCGACTCGCGACCGGGAAAGCCGTGTTTGAACCGCTCACACGCGATTCCGCTCGTCCTGACCGGCATGATCCTGCTCATGCCCATTGTGCTCAACACGTATTCGCCGGATTGGAATGCCCTGCTCAAGCAGATTCCGCTAATCAAGTCGAACAGCACACTGATTCGATGGTTCATCATCTACATTCCATTTTTTGCCTTGGGTTCGGTGATTGCCTACGAGCGAACCATGGGCTCGACGCGTACCTCCGTGGCGATAGTCGCGGTCGCGCTGGTGGTCGCAATCAACTTGATGCAGGATCGAAGGTCATACACTCGGGAGCCCTATAACCCCGAGCCAATATCGCAAGCGTACCGTGAGGCTCAGAGCAGAGGCGTTCCGCCGCCTGTTCGAAACATCGGCGTATACCGGACCGCGGATGGCGCTGTCGTGCATCCGATTTATGGAAACGATGCGCTCGGGCAAGGGTACTCACCCCTGTACTGCTACAGCCCCGCCTTCGGCTAAAGACTGGAAAAATTCCCGATCAAGGACTTGCACCCCGGCCCGGTGCGCGACCTTCAAGACGGTCATTTCAACGTCAAGAATCCCGCGTGCTACGTGTATCCGAAGGAGAACAACTGTAGTCCGGGGGACCACTTCCGCGAGGACCAGGCTGAAGCGATGGAGAATTTCGTGAGCTATCGGCCGTTCGCGTTCAAGATCTCCGCGGCTCAAAAGGCCGCGAATGCGTTGACCCTGTTCGGAATTGCGGCGAGCGTAATCGTCGTTCTTGCGGCCTTGGGATTCGCGCTATGGAGTCGAACCTCCCGGTGCCGCCGCCGTCGCGCCGCTGGGTCAACCTAGCTTGGGGCCCTTCGCCGCCGGGATCGCGTTCGGCCACAAGGTTGAATAGAATTCGACGGGTACGCAATTTGCGCCGTAATATACGGCAGGGTGCCGATCAGGCAAGGTCGAGGGATGGTTCGCATAAAGCTATTGTGATTCGCGTAATGTCTGTTATGATCCTATTATCAAATGGATAGGCGCTATTCATAAAGTGGAATAGTAAAATTAGGACGAGCCTTGATGGCGAAGACTGAAAAACTGCGGCTGGGTGAATTGCTGTTGCGGCAGGACGTCATCACCGATGACCAGTTGACGCTCGCGCTGGCGCAGCAGAAGAAATCGGGGCGCAAGCTCGGCCGCGTGCTGGTAGACAGCGGCTATGTGAGCGAGGATGGGCTGTCGAAGGCGCTGGCGCGGCAGCTGAACATTCCCTTCATTCAGCTCAAGTTCTACGACCTCAAGTCCGACGTGGTGCAGATTCTGCCTGAAGCGCAGGCGCGGCGTTTCCGCGCGCTGGTGCTCGAGTCCGCCGGTGAGAAGATCCGGGTGGGCATGGCCGACCCCACCGATCTGTTTGCCTATGACGAACTGAGCCGTATCCTCAAGCGCGACATCGAACTGGCCGCTGTCACCGAGGGCGAACTGCTCGCGACCTTTGACCGGATTTATCGCAGAACCGGCGAAATCACGGGCCTCGCCCGGGAACTGACGGCTGAACTCGGGGAGGTGCCGGTCGAATTCGGCGAACTGCTCGGATTGACGCTCGGCCAGGAAGAGGCGCCGGTCGTCAAGCTGCTGCAGACGGTGTTCGAGGAGGCGGTGAAGCTGCGCGCCTCCGACATTCATATCGAGCCGCAGGAAAAATATCTCCGGATAAGGTTCCGCATCGACGGGATACTGCACATCCAGACCGACTCGGATTCGAAGATTGCCAGCGCGGTGGTGCTGCGCCTAAAGCTGATGGCCGGGCTGGATATCTCCGAGAAAAGACTGCCCCAGGACGGGCGTTTCAACATCAAGGTACGCAACGCGCCGATCGATGTGCGGATGTCGACCATGCCGACGCAGCACGGGGAATCGGCGGTCATGCGTCTGCTCAATCAGGCAAGCGGGCTGATGGGCATGGACAGGCTCGGCATGCCGCCGAACATCCTGGAGCGCGTGCGCCAGGTGATCAGGCGGCCCAACGGAATGGTGCTGGTCACCGGCCCGACAGGAAGCGGCAAGACCACGACGCTGTATGCGGCGCTCTCGGAGATCAATACGCCTGAGCGCAAGATCATCACGGTGGAGGATCCGGTCGAATACCGGCTGCCCAACATCAACCAGGTCCAGGTGCACGAAAAGATCGACCTGAGCTTCGACCGGGTGCTGCGCAGCGCGTTGCGCCAGGATCCGGACGTGATTCTGGTGGGCGAGATGCGCGATCAGGCGACCGCCGAGATCGGCATGAGAGCGGCCATCACCGGCCACATGGTGCTGTCGACGCTGCACACCAACGATGCGATCGCGACACCGGTCCGCCTGCTCGACATGGGGGTGCCGCGCTACATGGTCGCCATGTCGCTGCAACTGGTTCTGGCGCAGCGGCTGGTGCGCGTTATCTGCGAGAGCTGCGCGCAAACGCACCAGCCTTCGCCGCATGAGCTCGAGTGGCTGCATGTCGAGCTGGGCGGCCAAACGGGTGCCTTGGAGATATTCCGCGGCGCCGGATGCACCCACTGCAACGGCACCGGCTATCTGGGACGTACCGGTGTCTACGAAATGCTGGAAATGACGGTTCCCGTGGTCGAGGCGGCCAACCAGCCCGACGTCAACGTCTTCATCCATGCGGCCAGGCTGCAAATGGGTGCCAACACGCTGCGAAGCGACGCCATAAGGCTGGTGCGGGAGGGACGCACGACAGTCGAAGAGGCCATGCGCATCAGCAACGAGTTCGAAGACTAGGCGCCGGCCGTCGATGGCGAGTTATTCCTACACGGGGCGCTCCACTGCCGGCCAGTTGGTCAAGGGCGTCGCCGAGGGCGCGACCGAAGCTGCCGTGGCCGAGCAGTTGCTCGGGCAGGGCATTGCGCCGCTGGACATTACAGCAAGGAAGGCAGGCGCGGGAGGCGATGTGTCGCTGCTGCTGGGGAGGCTGTTCAAGGAACAGGTCACCCATAACGATATCCTGATGTTCAGCCGCCAGCTCTATACGCTGCTGAAGGCGGGGGTTCCGATCATACGGGCGCTCACGGGCCTGCAGGAATCCACAAGCAGCAAACCGTTGAAGGACGTATTGCAGGAAATACGGGGAAGCCTCGAGTCGGGGCGGGACCTCTCGGTGTCGCTGGCGCGCCAGCCGAAGGTGTTTACGCCGTTCTACCTGGCGATGGTGCGGGTGGGCGAGTTCACCGGCCGGCTGGAAGAGGTATTCCTGAGCCTTGCCCAGCACCTCGAGTTCGAGAAATTCATGCGCGACCAGGTGAAGGCGGCGCTGCGTTACCCTTCGTTCGTCGTCGCTGCGATGGCGATTGCGATCGTGATCGTGAATATCTGGGTCATTCCGGTCTTCGCGAAGGTCTTTCAGGGCTTCGGCGCGCCGCTACCGCCCTTGACCCGGCTGCTGATCGGCTTTTCCAATTTCATGGTTTCATACTGGTACCTGCTTGCGCTGGGCGTCGTGCTGTTGTACGCCGTATTGCAGGCGTGGGTCGGCACGACGGCCGGGCGCTATCAGTGGGACAGGATCAAACTCAAATTCCCCGTGGCGGGAAAGATCATGCGCAAGGCGACCCTGGCGCGCTTTTCCCGCAGCTTCGCGCTGGCGATGAAAAGCGGCGTGCCGATCGTGCAGGCGATGGCGGTCGTGGCGCAGACGGTCGACAACGCGTTCATCGCGGACAAAGTGGACAAGATGCGCGACGGCGTGGAGCGAGGCGACAGCATCCTGCGCACCGCCATCGCCGCGGACGTGTTTACGCCGGTGGTCATCCAGATGCTCGCGGTGGGGGAGGAGTCGGGGTCGCTCGAGGAGATGATGCAGGAGGTCGCCGACATGTACCAGGGCGAAGTCGAATACGAGATCAAGACGCTGGGACAGCAGATCGAGCCGATACTTATCGTGTTCCTAGGCATCCTGGTCCTGATCCTCGCGCTGGGCATCTTCCTGCCGATATGGGACCTCGGCAAAGTCGCTATAAAGCGCTGACCGTTCCCGACTATCCAAAAAAATGGCGCTTGACGTGAATGAGAGCCTGGACATACCGCCCGGTACGCATACGCCAGACCGGGCTCAGCTGGCTGGAGTTCTCGGTCGTCGCGGCGCTGCTGGCGATACTGGCCGGTTCGCTGCTCACCGCGCTGCTGTATTACGAGGAACTGGGCGAAGCGGCGGTGGTGCAGCTCACCGTCCAGAACGTGCGCTCGGGGCTGCGCTACCAGATCGCGGACAGGCTGATCCAGGGCCGGGCGCGGGACATGGGGGAACTGCTTCGGGTCAATCCGCTGTCGTGGGTCGCGCGTTCGCCCGAGGGCTACGTCGGGAGCGTCGCCAATGCCGAGATCGGATCGCTGCCGAAAGGAAGCTGGTTCTACGACACCGATCGGGCGGAGCTTGGCTACATCCCCAAGCTCAGATTTCACCTTTCGGTCGAGCGCGGCGAGCCGACGATACTGCGGTGGCGGATGCGCGCGCTGAAGTCGGACGTACCCTGGGAAGTGGAGGGGCTGTCGCTGGATCCGGTTAATCCTTATGTATGGTTTTCGGGGTAGCATATCGGGTGTGGGAGATAACGCGATGAAACGCAATACGTCATGGGCATCCTCGTACGCTTGGGCACGCAGGTCGGCCGCCGGCTTTACGCTGATCGAACTGGTGATCGTGATCACGATAGTGGGCATCCTCGCCGCGGTCGCGCTGCCCCGGTTCGTCAACCTGCAGCGCGATGCGCGGATTTCCAAGGCGCAGTCGATCATGGGGACGATCAAGGCCGCCGCGTATCTCGCCAAGGCGCGCTGTGAGGTGGATCTCGCGCAAGGGTATACCGGCGTCTGCACGTCATCGGCCGGTCAGGTGAACATGGACGGCGCGCTGGTGGCGATGGTGAACCGTTATCCTGATGCGTCGTCGACAGGCATCGACATCGCCTCACAGGTGAGTGCGGCGGAGGGGTTCACCATTACCCAGGGAACCGGTGTAAGAACCTACGATGTCGTCGGGGCGTCCATTCCTTCGCAATGCCGGATTACCTACACCGCTGCGGCTGCGAACCAGGCGCCGCTGATTACGCTGGACACGTCAGGCTGCTAGTCTCGCATTCCGATAATTCAGGGCGTCGATTTTGTGAGTGAGTGCAGCCAGATCTTGGTAACCCGCTGCCCCCCGCATAAAGGGCGCCTCCGCGTCGGCAAGTTCCCCGATGCAAGTTCTGGGGGAGGCGGGTGCAAAGCAGACACGGTTGTCGACATATTCGTGTCTCCAACCTTGGTATGCGCCTGTAAGGGCGATCTGTATCAATTATTGGTTCAGGCTTAGTCGTTTGCATGCTCAAATGATGCCGAACCGTCCCTGAGGCAGGTGTGGGCACTGCAGGCATGGTGTTCGCCTGCCGTTTCTGAAACATGCCATCCACAGATTGATTACACTCGGAGCGCTTCAGTTGCGCCCAACTGGAGGAATTGTTGAAAAGCTATTTGTCCGGAGTGTTCTGGGGTGTCGCCAACGCTGATCGGTTTCGCAGGGGAATCCAGCAAGTGGTGGATCAGGTTGCTCCTAAGGGGGTCTTTGTTGGGGATAACCTACTCACGTTTCATAAGAACCTAAGCTTTCTTGATGATGCCCCATTCATGAGCGCATTTGGCAGACACGCTCAAACCGATGTGGAAAAAACGATAATCTGGCGAACCCATGTCCTATGTTGGGCAGCGAAGCGAGCCATGAAAATGGCAGGCGATTTTGTTGAATGTGGTTGTTACAAGGGAACCTCCGCCAGAATCATCCATGACTATGTCGACTTCGGCAATAGCGACAAACACTATTATCTATACGACCTGTTCGTGCATACGCCGGAAATGCCCCATCATGCCCACGAGGAACACGGAGAGGATTTGTATGACAGGGTTCGGGACCGCTTTTCGGGGCTCGAGCGTGTACACGTAACGCAGGGTTCTCTTCCCGATGTACTGCAAGAAGTAGCCCCGGAAAACATTTCTCTCCTTCACATAGACTTGAATAATGCCGCTGCAGAAATTGGAGTTCTGCGGCATCTGTTTGATCGAGTTGTTCCTGGAGGAAGTATCGTTCTGGATGACTACGGCTGGCAGTTCTACCGTGAGCAAAAGGAAGTCGAAGACTCTTTTTTCGCAGAAAGAGATTGCTCGATACTTGAGCTCCCAACGGGACAGGGGCTGGTTATCAAGTAAAGGTACGGACTGTATTCTCGCTTGGCATCGGCGCTAGGAGGGACCGAACGTCCCAACGCAGGCTCGTCCGGATTGCAGGGCGACTTTCGATCCCGCAGGGGTCAGTTTGAATCTCGCGCCGCTACATTTGTGCGAGTAAACATATTTTCGCAGCTTATATGTCGCTCGGCAGTCTTTCTCCCCTGCACCAGGCCTGCCACATCCGGCGATAAAGCGTCTCGAGATCGCGTGCGAACTGTTCCGGCTGGCGCAACGGACTCGCGGCCATCCGCGGCCGAAGACTTTGCCGCAGATCCGTCAACCGATCGAGATCCCCCGCCAAAGTGATCGCGCCCCGGATATAGGCGTCAACGTCAGGAAACGCAAGCTCCGTAAGCTGCAGATTTTCCAGCGCGGAAACGGTCTGACGCGCTACCACCCCATGGCCTCCTGCCAGTGTCAGCACCGGGACGCCCATCCAGAGCGCTTCCAGCGTGGTCATGCCGCCATTGAATGGGAACGGATCCAGAGCAATGTCGATCTCGCCGTATTCGGCGAGCATGTCCGGGTGGGCGGACGCGCCGCGCAGTTCGAGGCGATCGCCGGGAAATCCGTGGGCGGCAAAGCGCTCGCGCAGGTGCTCGCGGATTCCCTCCTTGTCCAGGTTGCCTGCCTTGATGAGCAGCCGGCTGCCCGGCGTTCCCTCGACGATTCCGACCCAGGCTGCGATCACCGGGTCCACCAGCTTCTCGATGCGGTTGAAGGAGCCGAAAGTCACGCCGCTGCGCTCGAGCGCCGGGGGTGGCGCCACTTCGGGCGTATAGTCAGGCGGCGAATAGCAGAACCGCGTGTGAGGCAGGTGCACCGGCGTCTCCGAAAACAGCTGTCCGCTGCCGCAGGGCGACGTGTAGGGATCGGTGATGAAGTAGTCGATGCTTTCCAGTCCCGTCGAGTGAAAATAGCCAATCCACGTGGCCTGTACCGGCGCGGGCCGAAGGGTGAATACCGGCAACCGGTTGTAGGCAGTATGCCCGGACAGATCCACCAGGATGTCGATCCGGTCGCGATGGATTTGCGCTGCGAGTTCTTCGTCGCTCATTAACAGAACTTCAGTCCAAGCTTCGGTCCCCTCGCGGATGGAGTTGTTGATCTCATCTCGGTTGCGCTCCATGGAGTAGCCATAGATCTGGAATAGTGATCGGTCGTGGTGCCGCGCCACATCGCGGAGCAAGAAACCAACCGGATGGCGGTGGAAGTCTCCCGACACGTAACCGATTCGCAACGGCCTATCGGGATCGCCTTCCCCAGCATGTACGAAGCGACGCGAAGCCGCGGATGCTTCGAAGCGCGCCGCCCACTCCCTATGGTAGGCAAAAACCTGTTCAGCAGAAAGATTCGGCAAATAGGTCGCATTGAAGGCGATGTTGGAATAGATCGAGGGCATGTACGGGTTGGTCTTCAGCGCTTGCTCGTACAGCCCGATCGCGCCGCGATGGTCGGCGCGGGTGCTTCGACATCCGGCGAGCGTGATCAAGGCAGAAACGTTGCCCGGCTGAAGATCGAGCACTTTGCGGCAGGTCAGCTCGGCCGCCGCGTGGTCCCCTGCAGACTGTTGCGCCAGCGCGAGCGAGGCGAGCCGCTGGGCGCTCTCCCCTTTGACCGCTATCGCGTGCTCAATGAAGGAGATGGCATTCGCAAGATGGTGTGTTTCGCCCCAAAGCGTGGCGAGATTGAAATGCGCCTCGGGGCATGCCGGATCGCAATCCAGTGCCTCGCGAAACGCCTTTGCCGCCGGGCGTGCCCTTCCCGTGTGCAGGAGGACATTGCCCAGGTTCACGTGCAGGGAAGCCTCGCGCGGATGGCAGGCTATGGCATTCCGGGCCTGTTTCTCCGCGTCTTCGTAACGGCGTAATTCGTAGAGCGCCGCAACCCGATTGTTCAGGGCTTCGAGCAAATCAGGCGCCTGCCGCAGCGCACGCTCAAGACATTCGAGGGCGCCTGCGGCATCGCCCTTGACGAAACGCCATTCGCCGAGATTGCACCAAGCCTCGGCGTAATCCGGATCAAGCCGCAAGGCCTCCTCATAAGAATCGCGTGCGGCATTCATCTCTGCCAGACGGCGCCGCGCCGCGCCGAGACCGCACCAGGCGCGAGCGTGCGCGGGATTCCTGCGCACAGCCTCTTCATAGGCCTCTGCGGCTTCCCGGTTCCTATCTTCCGCGAGCAGGCGCCTGCCAAGGCGGAAACCGGCTTCGGCGCCCGTATGTCCGGTGGTGGCGGCGGCGTTGCGGAAACAGGTTGTGGCCAGGCCGGCCATATCCCTGGATTCGAGCCAACTGCCCAGGCCCAGCCACAAGGGCGCGCTCATATGGCCCAGAGCACGCGCGGCGTTGATCATGACGGGAAATGTTCCTTTGCCAGATTTCTGAGTTCTTCCTCCGGCGTCGGCGATTTGGTTGCCATCACCCACAGGGCGAAAATGTCTTCCCGTTGTTGCCCGGCCATCGAACGAAAGCCGGCAGCACGCATGGTATCGATCAGGGTTTTCAGGGTAAAGCCGGTACGATGCGCCATGAAAAGGTTGCCCGCGGCCAGTTGCGGTCGATGCCCGTAGAGCACGTCGTGAGGCGCTATGGGTCCCGCAGGCGAGACGTAGGCCGGCAGATCCAGTTTATCCTCGACGACCAGGCGGCATATGGACTGAAGATCGGGGCAGGTGAGCAGCAGAAAGCCCATGGGTTTCAGCACCCGGAGGAACTCTGCCAGTGCAATGGGCACTTCGTGCGGGTACAAATGCTCGATGTTATGCGATGAATAGACGGCGTCAACCGATGCGTCAGGCACGATCGACATGTCGAGTATGCTCGCCACGATGTCCGGTCGCACGGCCGGGTCGATGTCAAGCCGGATCTCGCGCCAGTCCTCCGGCTGTAAGCCAGGCCCTACACTTGGTTTGCGCGCCGGCCCGCAACCGACATGGAGAAACTTCCGGCCGGGGCCGTCGAACAGGGCAGCAGGCGAATCATCCACGTCTCCTTCCGAGGTCGACGCTGGGACCGAAACTAGTTCCCGGGCAGACATCCATGCGCGTAATCGTCGAAATAGAAATTCCGTCAGGCGCTGCATCGGTGGGCAAGTCTCGCCATCATCGCCGGCCGCCGACGAAGGCCGAAAGCAGCATGGCGAAGAGCACCTGCTTGACCAGCGGGGCGGGATACCCTGCAGCCAGCAGGCGCTGCTGCAGGATGAAGGCGACGCGCGCTCTGGCGATTACACCTAGCCGATGTTGCTCACGCTCCGCACGAGCCGCTTCATAGAACTTTTTCAGACCCGACTCCGTGGCCAATGCAATCTCCTTCTCCGACGGCCGTTTCCGTACCTTCGTGCTCCCCGGATGCAGTGGCACTGCACTGGTGAAGGCATCCAGCAGCCGTCCGCAAATATCCGCAACTCGTCCCTGCGCTCTAGCCATGTGTTTCCCCGGGACACGGCGTGAAATGGGGATTTGGCAATCGCTTGGCGGCAGTGCCACGGAAGCTTCGAGGCCAGCCAGCGGCGCCACTGTGCGGTTTGGTGACGCAATGAGGATGCCCGCAGCAAGGCGCGTTTCGATCGGCTCGACTCGCCTGGCAACCCGGTTCGCAATCTTGTAGCACGTGTAACCGATCGACGTTAACCGACCATGAGTGGGGTTGCCGCCGGTAGAGGCCATGGAGCGAATCGACCGGCCCGAATAGTCCTCTGTCTTGCATGATGAATTCTACTGAATTTACAGGATGATCACACGGCCTACATCCGTGCAAACACGATCTGACTCCGCCTCAAAAAAACAACGCCGGGTGGAATTGTCCACCCGGCGTCGATGTCACAAGGAAGGTGTGATCAGGCGGTGCAGATGAGTGTGGCCGGGGCGGTGTTGGCACCGTCGGTGACAGTAAGGCTTATTGCCAGGCCCGCAGTCCCGCAATTAGCCGTCGATACCCCACCCGCATTTACGGTAAACCCCGTCGGCACGCCGCCTTGCATGACACTGCCTGCTGCGGCGCTGACGGTCACGGCGGCGGCGGCAATCGCAATGGCGGCGGTATTACCGGCGGCTTTGGCCGCATAGTTGGTCGCGAATGCCGACGAAACGGCCCCCGCGACGCCCTTGACGGCAGCAACCTTTGCTTCGCTTGAAAGATCGATAAACTTTGGCACCGCGACAGCAGCCAGAATGCCTAGGATCACGATCACCATCACCAGCTCGATCAGGGTAAAACCAGCCTGTTTCACGTTCATGCTACTTCTCCTTTTCTTGAGTGAGGCCGCAGCCTCGGGAATTGGGAGCCGCAGCCCCCCGCTTTTTGGACCAATAGCTGTGGCAACTATATCCACATGAAAAGATAATTGCAAGCGAGTGTTTCGCAAGGGAAATGCAAGACCGTGACTTTATGCACGCGCAGTTGTAGCGAGAATACGGCGCCCCTGCTGTGCGCAACTAGAATGTCCACCCGCCCCGCCACAGCAAAGGCGCCAGCACGATCAATACATACAGACTGCCGGCGATGACGACGACGCCCGCAACCTTCCTCTGGCCAAGGATCTTCTGGTCGGGAGAATAGCTCATCGTGTTGAAAAACTTCACTATTCCGTCCGTGGCAACCCAGCGGTTGGCCGATTTCTCGATCTCGCGCAACACGCTGGGCCGCAGCGCCACGATGATCCCGACCAGCGCTGCCAACACGCAGCCGACAAGCAGGATTGCCATCAGAACATCCAGCAGCACCCAGTAGCCGGCCGCCGTGGCGGCGGAAATCCGCCGCAGGTTGTAGCTGAACAGGAATATGTACAGAATAAACATCGCTCCGACAAACAAGGCACCTCCCACCAGCCGGTGATACCGGTAGAAGAAGCGCTCGGTCGAACGCGAACGATCGAGTTGCTCGGTCATATTGTCAGAACTGAACCAGCGGGAAGAATACTGGTTCAGCAGCGCGATCCGTTCCGGTTTGAGCAGCAACCCGACGCCCATCAGCAACCCAAGAACGCTGCCGCCGCACAGCATGGCCACAACAAACTGCACCAGAATCTCTTTGATTGCGTCCATGTTCAAATCTCTCCGGCCTGCTCAGAACACTGCGTCACAGGAGGCCCTTCCGAACTCTCGTGGCTAGACCCAAAGGATAGCATGAGCATCCAGGGGGGAACGACCCTGCGATGCGCCGTGCTTACCTCCGATGCTCGAATCGCGAGGCTGGCGAGGCTCGCTCGCGAGATCAACGGAACTTGTCGAAATCGCGTCATTCACGCGTAGTCGGTGTTGCCGAAGCGTGGAGGAAGTCAGGCGCTGACGATGTGTTCGACGGTCGGGCCCGAGTTTCGTTTCGCGATTGGTTGGTGGCCCGAATACTGCTGCAGTTGGGCCAAGAACCGTCACCTGATTTTGGCGCTGGGGAATCCGGTAGCCAGGCAAATGACCATGCCGGGCTGTCATCCGAGGAAATAGCCGGTTGTATTTTGACAAAAAAAGCATTGACGACAACAGGTTATTAATTTAAGTTAAGGTTGGGTAATAAGCTTTGGGGGAAAATCTGAGCCCTTTCTGGCAATTCGGGCAACAGCAAGCGGCAGGTCTGGTTGCTCTGTCCACGGAGGCCGGCAAGGTGCGGTATGTGCACAGCAACGCGGCCGCCACCGGCAAGCCCCTCGTGCTCGCCTTCGGCGAGGCCGAATGGCGCGGCGACTCGGCTTCGCTGGCGCAGGCCTACAAGGCTTTCGGGTTCGGCAGGAAGAACCGATGCGCGACGCTGCTGATGGCCGGGGACTACCAGATCTCCGCAGTCGAGGCGCCCAGCGTTCCGGAAGCCGAGCTGAAGACGGCGATGCGCTGGCGCATGAAGGACGTGATCGATTACCCGGTCGAGCAGGCGGTCTTTGACCTGCTGGAGATTCCGGCGGGAGAGGGGCCCACTGCCCGTACGCGCTGGATCTACGTGGTCGCCGCGCGCGCCGAGCTGGTCCAGACCTACGTCGAGCGCTTCGATCGGGCCAGGGTGCCGCTCAGTGTGATCGACATCCCGGAGACGGCGCAGCGCAATGTGTCGGCATTGTATGAGCGCGACGCAAGGGGCGTAGGGTTGCTGTATTTCGACGATGCCGGCGGCCTGCTGACGGTGACCGCGGGGGGCGAACTCTTCCTTGCGCGACGTTTCGATTTCACCATGACCCAGATCCGCCAGCGCAACGATGCCTACCGCGAGGACCTGTACAGCCGCATCCTGGTCGAACTGCAGCGCACGCTCGACAATTTCGAACGCCAGCACAGCCAGATCGTGATGTCGCGCATCATGCTCGGGCCCGAACCCGAGCAAACGCCGCTCGCCGCCTATCTGCGCAGCAACCTGGGCACCGAGATCGCCGCAGTGGCGCTCGAGGACGTGCTGGCGTTCGGCGACAACTCGCCCGACGCGCAGGCGCAGTGGAAATATTTTCACCTGATCGGCTGCGCGATCCGCTCCGAGGGCAAGCGGCAATGAGCCGGCAGATCAATCTGTATTCGTCGGCCTTTCGGCCCCAGGCCAAGCGCTTTTCAGCCGTCTGGACGGTGGTGGCCGTGGTCGCCATCGCGGCCGTCACGCTGGCCTATTACGCGTGGGAAGCCCGCCAGTTGCAAGCCCAGCGCGCGCGCAGAAGCGATGCGGGGGTGCAACTGAAAAAGCTGCAGGAACAACTGATCACGCTGGCCAAGTCGGCGCAAAAGCCCAAGGACAAGGCACTCGAGGACCAGGTGGCGCGCGCGGAAAGCCTGCTGAATAGCCGGCAGGATTTGTACGCACGGCTGCAAGGCGGCGAGATCGGCAATCGCGACGGCTATGCGAAGTTTCTGACCGCGCTGGCGCGCCAGCGCCTGGACGGGGTATGGCTCACCGGCATCGAGGTCTCGGGCCCGGGCGGCGAATTCGCCCTCGAAGGCAGGACCCTGCGCGCCGACCTCCTTCCCGGCTACATCAAGATGCTTCGCAACGAAGAGGCGCTGAAAGGCAAACCCATAGCCACGCTGGCGATGCGCGAACGCGAGATCGATACCAAGGGCGAATTGAAACCCCAGCGCGGACCAGCAGTGCCGGTGGAGAGCGGGCCGGCCGGGCAGTCGGCCGCGGTTCGGGTGGTCGAGTTCAGGATCGGAACCGCTGCCGGAACGGGCGTCGCCGCCGGCGCGGGGGGCGCCGGCCGATGAGGGCGCTCTGGAGGAAATTCGCAAGCTCGATCGACGAGCGCAACACTCGCGAGCGCAGCCTGATATTTGCGGCATCAGTCGTGGTGGTCTATGTGCTGATCGATTCACTGTTGGTCGCGCCCGTACTCGCCCAGCGCAAGCGCCTGGTTCTTGAAACCCAGAACGATCAGGCCGAGATCGTCAAGATGGTCGCGCAGGTGCAGACGCTGGTGCGCGACAAGGCCGCGGACCCGGATGCGGTCATCAAGGCGCGGTTGTCGGAACTCACTGCCCGGCAGGCGGAGTTGCAGCGCCAGATCGATGCGCAGTCCGCGGAACTGGTCCCGCCGGAGAAAATGCCCGCGGTGCTGGAAAAGATCCTTGCGAACAACCCGCGGGTTCGATTGATAGAGGTCAAGACCCTGCCGCGCAGCTCCATCAGCCTCGAAAAGGAGGCTGCGCCGGTGCAGGGACAGGCGCGGACGGCGAAGCCCACAGAGGAGAAGAAGCCGGCCGAGATCTATCGCCATGGCGTGGAGGTCACGATGCGTGGCAGTTACCTCGACCTGCTCGCCTACCTGAAGGAGATCGAGTCGCTGCCGGTACGCATGTTCTGGGACAAGCTCCAAATGTCGGTGACGGTGTACCCGACCGTCACCCTGCGGCTTGTCGTCTATACAATAAGCCTTGAGAAGACATGGCTCACGGTATGATTGCTGCTCAACGCGTGATTGCGGTGACCCTGGCGCTGGTCTCGGGGCAGGGCCTGGCCCAGGGTCAGGGCCTGTCCGACCCGATGCAGCCGCCCGCGTTCGCGGCGCCCGCGAGCGCGGCCGCAGGCGTGCGCTCGGCTGGCGCGGGGGTGCTGCAATCGACGCTGCTGTCCAAGGGGAGGCGGATCGCCATGATCGACGGCAAGCCCATGCAGGTGGGGGACCGCATCGGCGCGGCGATCATCGTCGCGATCGACCCGGCGTCGGTCACGCTGCGCGAGGCAGGGGCAACCCGGGTGCTGCACTTGTACCAGGGCGTTGAGATTTCCAGCGCAGCGGCCGCGAAGGCGCCCGCGTCGCAAAACGCTCGGAAGGAAGGCGCGAAATGAAACATAAGGCGTTGTTGGCGTTACTGGCGGTGATGCTCGCGGGCTGTGCAGGCTCCGCCCAGAGATCGCCGCAGCAGATCGACGGGCGGATTGCCGCCGAACTCAACCGCGCCGGCGAAGAACGCAAGCCGGCTGCGAGCGATACCAGCGTGCAGGATGCGCTGCTGCCGCCGTTGCGCATGGAACTGCCGCGCGCCCCGGGCGCGCCCATCGAACCGAAATTCGATCTGGCCGTGAACAATGCGCCGGCGACCCAGGTCTTCATGTCCATCGTTTCGGGCACCCGCTACAGCATGCTGGTGCCCAACGAGGTTGCCGGGAATGTCACCGTCAACCTGAAGGACGTGACGGTGCTGGAGGCCCTGGACGCGCTGCGCGAACTCTACGGTTACGAGTACAAGCTGGACGGCACGCGAATCTTCATCCAGCCGCTGACCATCAGAACGCGCGTGTTCCATGTGAATTACCTGGTTGGACAGCGCCTCGGGCGCAGCGACATCCGCGTGACCTCGGGGTCGGTTGCCGACTCTCCGGCCGCATCCGGGGGGATCGGCGTACCCGGTGTTCCCGGAACGACCGGGCTGCCTTCCCCCGGCGTGCCGGCGGGACAGGCTTCGGCTGCCGGCGGCGTTGGCGACAGCAGCAGAATCCAGACCACGACACGCAGCGACTTCTGGGAGGATCTGCGTCAGACCCTCACCCAGATCATCGGCAACCAGACAGGGCGCAGCGTGGTGGTCAATCCCCAGGCGGGCTTGGCGGTGGTGCGCGCCATGCCCTCGGAACTGCGTGACGTGGAGACATATCTGCGTGCGATCCGACTGTCCGTGGAACGGCAGGTCATGCTCGAGGCGAAGATCGTCGAGGTCACGCTGTCCGACCAGAATCAGGCAGGCATCAACTGGGCGTTGTTTTCGCACAATCTGGGAAACGGCCGGGGCGCCGTGGGCGTGATCAATCCGAACACCACGCTCGGGACGACCGGGGCGCTGAGCTCGGCGGGATTGTCGGCGACCATCGGGGGGGGCATAGGCTCGCTGGTATCGGGCGGCACCGGAACGCTGATTTCCGGCGTTCCCGGCGGCGCGCTGCTCGGCCTGGCGATCCAGACGCAGAACATCGCCGCGGTGGTTCAGTTCCTCGAATCCCAGGGCTCGGTGCAGGTGCTCTCCAGCCCGCGCATGGCGACGCTGAACAATCAGAAAGCGGTGCTGAAGGTCGGAACCGATGAGTTCTTCATCACCAACATCGCCGGCGGCTCGGCGACCGTCGGCACCACCACCGGTGGCACGACCTCCTTCCCGACTTTGACGTTGAGGCCGTTCTTCTCCGGCGTGGCGCTGGACGTCACGCCCCAGATCGACGAAGACGGAAGCATCATATTGCACATGCACCCGTCGGTGAGCAATGTGTCGCAGGACGACAAGAACGTCAATCTGGGCGCCATATTCGGCGGCCAGGTGACCCTGCCTCTTGCCAGGAGCAGCATCAGCGAAACCGACAGCGTGGTGCGGGTGCAGGACGGCAATGTGGTCGCGGTCGGCGGCCTGATGAAGCTCGATATCAACGACAACCGCTCGGGATTGCCGGGGCTCAGGGATGCCCCCGGGGTAGGCGGACTGTTCGGCAACGATCGCCGCACCATGGTGAAAAAGGAGCTGGTGATCCTGATCAAGCCCACGGTACTCACCGGCGACCGCGAATCGGCCGCAGAGCTGCGCGAGACCCGCGATCGCATACTTGGAGCCGGCCCTGGAACCCGTGCACCGGCAGGGAGCAGGTAGGCGACATGGTGTATCTGCAGCACTTCGGACTGCGCGAGCCGCCGTTCAGCATCACACCCGACACGAGTTTCTTCTACGCCTGCACGAATATCCAGCAGGCGCTCAATACGCTGGTCGTGGCGGTGGCCAGCGGGGAAGGGTTCATCAAGATCACCGGAGAAGTCGGCACGGGCAAGACGCTGCTGTGCCGCAAGTTCCTTGCCACGCTGGATGACGCGTGGATCTCGGCCTACATTCCGAATCCGAATCTGGAACCGCGCTCGCTGCTGCTGGCGCTTGCCGAGGAGATCGGCGTCAGGCTCGAGGAGGATCTGGACCAGCACCGCCTGATCAAGTCGCTGACCCACGCGCTGCTCGATCTCGCGCGCCACAAGAAACGCGTGGTCGTGTGTCTGGACGAGACGCAGGCGATGCCGATCGAAACGCTGGAGACGCTGCGGCTGCTCACCAATCTGGAGACCGAAAAGCGCAAGCTGGTACAGGTCATTCTGTTCGGTCAGCCCGAACTCGACGATAAACTCGCCCAGGATTCGGTGCGCCAGTTGCGCCAGCGCATCACCTTTCAGCATCGGCTCGGAACGCTGACGGCGGCCGAAACCGCCCGTTACGTGGCTCACCGGCTGGCGGTGGCCGGCTGCGCAAGGGATGCGGTATTCACCGGGCCCGCGCTGCGCCGGCTTCACGCCGCGAGCCATGGCACGCCGCGGCTGATCAACATCCTGGCAAACAAGGCGATGATGCTTGCCTACGGGGAGGGCGAGCGCAAGGTCTGCTGGCGTCATGTGCGCGCCGCCGTGAGCGACACGCCCGCGGCGTCCGTGCTGGTGCATCTGTGGGTGTGGGCGGCGCTGGTCTGCGTTGCGGGAAGCGGAATCGGCTGGCTGATGCTGCGATGAGCATCATCAACAAGATGCTGCAGGACCTGGACAAGCGGCATGCCGCGCCGGATCCAGCCGCGCCCGCCGCCCCGGGTTCCAGCAAACTGGCGCAACAGGTGCGGCCGATTGCCGGAATCCAGACTCGCGGCGTGGGCTCGAACCTGTTCTGGCGCATCATGGCAGGGGTCATGGTGGTGGTGGTCGCCTGGGTGATCTGGGTGATGTGGCAGCTCACGCCTCGCTCCGTGGTGACCAATCTTGCCTACCAGTCCATCGGC
>Ga0154717_1086_pt2 | contig 52161 bp, 43 predicted proteins | sample Rifle2008BG16ft_FD_105725 | JGI IMG/M metagenome (GOLD analysis project Ga0154717, IMG submission 105725) | Betaproteobacteria bacterium RBG_16_64_18
TCATCAATCATGCCTGATTGATATTGAAAGAAAACATTCTCGAAACGCCGGAACAGACTGATTCCGAGGTAACCAAACTGAACGAACTCATCTTCCTCTAGCTCGTCAGGATTCATCATTCCTATACGGAAGATCCGGGCAAGTTCCCTGTTGCTCCCAATTATCGCGGCCATTTCCGCGAGGGCAGAAGTCGCCAGATGGTAAGTCTGGGAATGGGTGGCGTGCGTGTTCTTCCTAATCTGAATCGCGAGGTATACAACGGTAAGGGTTACCGAGATCGCAGCCAGTAGGCTGGCGACTGCTGCCACTGCGTTCCAGTCCACGGTTCCCTCCTGTGGTCTAACGTTCACAATGAGGGGCGCGCGCCGCTCTTGCGCGCGTCCCGCTCGATTGTGGGGTTAGCTGACGCCTTTTCAGCTTTCATGAGAATTCTAAATTCGTGGACAAGGGCGCCACGAAGATCGCCGACGTTACCTTTGGCAGTTTCGCGCAGACGCTCACGCTCCCGCTGCACATTTTCCATGAGCGCTTTCGAGTCTTTGACCGTCGCTAGATCGACACCTTCAAAGGTCGCGGCATAGAAGTCGTTTGTAATATCAGATACCGCCATGCCGTATTTTGCTATTGGTTCGTACGAAGCCTGCTGAAAAAAGATTGCGCGGTTTCGCACTTCAATCGAAAGCTTGTCTGAAAGGGCCATGAGCTTTCGCGCCCATTCTTGATATCGCTGTATGGCACGGCCTGGATCTTGGGCCAGACGTTGATTTGGGGCCGTGAGATCAAGGAAGACGTCCTGCCAATCCCCGAGAATAGCCCACAAGGACAAGATCGCCTCCGAGCGTTGCGCGTCAATGCGTGTAAGACCAACATTTTGTTCGTGTGCATATATGGAAAGCTCGGTCTTCAGAACTTCCGATTTCTGCGCAAGCTGTGCCTTGTAGTTCTCTAGCTCCTTCGCGAACTGCTGCTTAAGCCATTGCCGAAACAGGCATGCCGCAGCAGCCAGTGCCACGGCTGCGCCACCAAAGGCGCTCAGAAGAACTGTGACTATGTCCACGGCGGGATGGGCCTGGTGTCAGCTAACGTTCGTGGCCACCGGCGCGCGGGCACGGACGACGAAGGCGGCGCGGCGCTTCCCGCGCGTCCGGGTGCGCCACGGGGTTAGGACTCGGCCTCAACAACGAGCCCGCATTTTTTGCACTTGAAACTATTCCCGTTTTCTTCGAGAAAGGAGGTTTTGTCATGATCGATGATACAAATAGGGCAGACGGGCGACCACGCTTTGCCAAATGTTCCCTTCCGCTCAACCATGAGCACCGGATTCTTGTGCCCCTCTGCGCGAAGGATACGGCGCTTCAGTTCCGCCATTTTTCGCGCTCTTGCCGGATCGCTATTTTGAGCTTCAGAATCCTCGCTCTCGATGTCTTTGAGTTGGCGCTTGAGTTCACGATGATGATCGTCAAAGCGCCGTTTAAGCGTCGTTGGAAGGTCGAGCTTGTTTATCATGATGAGAGTCCTAACGTCTGAATTGTGCGGCGCCGACAGGCGTCCGCACCAATGACTTGTTATGTGTCAACGCATGAGAATCTTGGCGGTGATGATGGCAGGATCGTTTTCGTAACCACGTGCTGCAAGTGCGGTCACTTTTTTCTTGATGTCCTCGGGTGACCAAAACAGCCATTTTTTCTGCTCCATAAATTCACGGATTGGATCGCTTTTTCCTTGGTAGACCTTGCCAGCTGCAAGGCCGAGAGAAATCTTTGTATTTGAATTCGCCATGCCGCAGGCGATTAAATCCTGTAACAACCTTGCCAAAACTATTGAACGATACCGAAGGGAAGTGAAGAGCTTATAGCGCCCCTCTGGCACTTCATGTTCCTCTTGCAACTGTGCAAGTTTGACACCCGGCGAATCAAGGAATGACTTTGCCTCTATTGCAAGGACTTCGTTTTTGGCGAAATGAAACGCGAGAAGGTCAATTTCTGGGCGCGGAATTGAGTGCTTGCCGATTTGCCGCTTTTCCTCCTTTGTCACATTGACCTTAAAAGATCTACGTATCCATAAGCCATCGGCCTCAAGCAGGGTAGAAATGATGCTTTCAAAATGATCCATCAGTGCATCCTTGACACATAACGTAATATCGGGCGACAGCTTTGCTGCGTAGCATGGCCGTGTGCGCCCTATCCTGGCGACCATGGTGGGCCGGAGCCCGCTTGCGTTCTGGCTTTCCGTGGCATATACTGTATATTCATACAGTACTATCAAACCGTGAAAACCGGCATCCCGCTTCGTCCCAGCCCGTCGGCCGCGCCGTTGCCGCCGTTGCGCTCGGCCCGGCTGCTGGACCAGTTGCGTGAACGTATTCGCTATCTGCACTACAGCATACGTACGGAGGATGCGTATGTCCACTGGGTACGGGCGTTCATTTTCTTCCATGGCCGCCGGCATCCCGGCAAGATGGGCGGGCCCGAGGTGGAGGCGTTTCTGTCCTGGCTGGCCAACGAGCGGAACGTGGCGGTAGCGACGCATCGGCAGGCTTTGTCGGCGCTGTTGTTCCTGTATCAGAAGATTCTGGGCCTGAGTTTGCCGTGGATGGAGGCTATCGGCCGGCCTCGGCGCGAGCCGCGTTTGCCGGTGGTGTTGTCGGTCGATGAGGTGATGCGCATTCTGGCGCTGCTCCAAGGTGAGCAGCGGCTTTTCGCGCAGTTGCTGTACGGCACCGGCATGCGCATTACCGAAGGCTTGCAGTTGCGCGTGAAGGACATTGATTTCGAGCAGCGCACCATCGTGATTCGTGCCGGAAAGGGCGGCAAGGACCGCTCGGTCATGCTGCCTCTGACGCTTGTGCCTGCTTTGCGCGATCAATTGGCGCGGGCCCGGGTGCTCTGGTCGACCGACGGCGAGGCCGGGCGCAGCGGTGTGTCGATGCCGGGCGCATTGGATCGCAAGTATCCACGCGCCGGCGCGTCGTGGGCATGGTTCTGGGTGTTTCCACAGACCGATCATTCCGTCGATCCGCGTTCGGGTGTGGTGCGCAGGCACCATATGTACGACCAGACCTTCCAGCGCGCCTTCAAGCGTGCCGTCGAGCGTGTTGGCGTGAACAAGCCGGCGACGCCGCATACCCTGAGGCATTCCTTTGCCACGCACTTGTTGCAGGCGGGTTACGACATACGTACCGTGCAGGAACTTCTGGGGCATTCGGACGTGAGTACGACCATGATCTACACCCACGTGCTCAAGGTCGGCGGTGGCGGCGTGCGCAGTCCGGTAGATTCGTTGCCGCAGATGCGCTGATCGTTGCCATCCGCCCTTGCAATTCAATAAGATTAGCTGCGACGCAGCCAGCGACAGGGTGATCTACCGCTCGAAGAGGCGCGCGGGGCTCCTGGGAATGGCGGGGCCCCTTCCCCGCACTGAGAAACTTCCAAGTGATGCCCGGCGCCGAGTGGCCGGTGCCGCCCTGTAAGCACATCCCTAATTGCTAGGAGCGTCTGGTGCGCAGCATCGGCTGGTACTCGAACCGCGCGCGCGGCAAACGCGCGCAGGCGTTGATGGCCCAGGACCCGGCGACCAAACCAGCGGCAAGCGTCGAATACGTGAGCAAGTTCGCCACCCGCCCATTCGCGTCGGTTCGAGCGTGGGCACCCGTTGCATCCTGTCGGTCTACCCCTTGCGATAAGGCCGCCTTACCGACACGCGCACCGTGAGACCCGCGCGCGCGGCGATGGCGGCGAGGGAATCCAGGCCGAAGAGTTCGACGTCGCGCTTGAGCAGCCGATTCAGCCGCGAGCGGGTCTCGCCGAGCATGACGGCGATCTCGGCCTGGGTGGGGCCGTCCTCGGCATCGAGCAGCGGCTCAAGGCGGGCGGCGATCGCATCGATGACCGTCTGGCGCAGCTCAAGCACCCGTTGTTCGCCGTAGGCAACTCGCTGGCGGGGTGTGGCCGGTGCGCCGATGAGCAGGAGCGAATTCTGCATGGTGTGTCAGTAAAGATAACACAGTGATCCGCTCATTGGCTCTGGACGTGCTTGCGTATTGATAAATCAGACAGATTTGTCCATCGGAAGGTGATAAGGCGACAGCTGCATGCGCCGTCTGAGTCGTGGCCTGCCCGCACTACTTGCTCGGGGCGCGACGCGCAATGAGCGCGAGTGCCTCGGCGGCGCCGTGGATCGGGATGGCCTGGTAGGTCTTGAGGTTGCGCAAGCGCTTGTCGCCGGAAACGATTGCGTCGGCGCGCGCGGCAAGCATGCAGAGTTCGATCCGCTCTTCCCGCGCTGCATGGATCAGTTGCTGCGGCGGACCGCTCCAGAGCAGTCCCGAGAGGACGGTATTGGTGTCAGCGACGATCCGCACCGAGGCGTTCCCGGCGCTCACGTCGCACGGCGTCGATCTCGGCCTGGACTTCGTCTTCGCTCATGGGCGGCAAATCGAGCGCGGCAAGCTTGGCCATGGCTTCCCCGAGACGCTGGGCGGCGGCATCGCGTGCTTCTTCGTCTCGCGTGTGCAGGAAGTCGACGAAGTCCTCGACTTCGGCCACCCGCTCGGGCGGCAGGTTCTTGAGCTTCTCGATGAGCGTTTGCGGATCGCGCGTGTTCACGTTACGTCCTTTCCGTGTCCGGTGCGCCGGTTCGGTCGGCAGCCGCCTGAATACAGCAAGTGTAGATTCTATCGGCGGTGTTGTGCAACTTGAAGATCCGCCACGAGGCGGTTGTCACAGAGGACCGAATCAAAGCGCCGCAAACCCCCCGTCCACCGGGATCACCGTCCCCGTCATGAAGTCCGAGGCGTCCGAGGCGAGCAGCACGGTCACGCCCTTCAAATCGCGCTCGTTGCCCAGGCGCTTCAGCGGCGTGCGCTCGAGGATGTATTTCCCCGCGCTGTCGATCATGCCTTTGGACATCTTGCTCGGAAACACCCCGGGCGCGATCGCGTTCACGTGGATGTTGTACTTGCCCCATTCGCACGCCAGCGACTTGGTGAAATTGACCACGCCGGCCTTGGTGGTGTTGTAGCCGATGGTCGACATGAAATCCGGTTCGGTGCCCGACAGGCCGGCGATGGAGGCGATGTTGATGATTCTGCCGGCGCGGCGCGGAATCATCGAGGCTTTGCCGACGGCCTGCGTGAGCAGGAACATCGCCGTGAGGTTCAGGTTGAGCACCTTCTGCCACGCCTCCAGCGGGTGGTCCTCCATCGGCGCGCCCCAGGTGGTGCCGGCGTTGTTCACCAGGATGTCGATCCTTCCCCATTTCCCCATCACCTGGTCAACCAGGGGCTTGGGCACCGACGGGTCGGACAAATCGCACGGGCAGGTCTGCACCTCGATGCCGAGTGATTTCAGGTGCGCCTCGGCTTCGCCGAGCTCCTTCGCCTTGCGGGCGGTGATCGCGACCTTCGCGCCCATTTCGCCCAGCGCCTCGGCCATCTGCAGCCCGAGGCCCCTGGAGCCGCCGGTGATGAGCGCGACGCGTCCGGATAGATCAAACAGTTCTTTGACACTCATGGCAGGACCTCGTCGGATCAGAACCATTCATCCCGCATATCCTCGCACGTGGACTCGGACTCGTTCAGCAGCCTGTGCCAGTGCTCGGTCTTGGGCAATTCCCAGTGGAAGAAGAAGCGGCAGGCCTGGAGCTTGCCGCGATAGAAGTCCGGATCGTCCGCCGTGCGCAGCTTTTCCGCGGCAACCAGCGCCTGGCGCAACCAGATCCACGCCACCACCGCGTGCCCGGTCATCTCGAGATACACGTGCGCATTGGCGAGCGCCGCGCGGGCGTAACCGGCGTCGCGCTGAAATGCCCCGGCCACATCCGTGACATGGGCAAACGCGGTGCCGAGCTGCTCGCCCCAGCGCCGCAGTTCGGGCGAGCCGGCGGTCGCCTCGACCGTGCGGTCGATTTCCCGCGCAAGGACAGCGAGGGCTGCGCCGCCGTCCATGCCGACCTTGCGGCCGAGCAGGTCGATGGCCTGTATGCCGTTGGTGCCCTCGTGGATGGGATTGAGCCGGTTGTCGCGATAGAACTGCTCGACGTTGTACTCGCGGGAATAGCCGTAGCCGCCGTGCACCTGGATGGCCAGCGAGTTCGCTTCCAGGCACCACTGCGACGGCCACGCCTTGGCGATCGGCGTGAGCACATCGAGCAGCAGGCCGGCCTCGCGCCGGGCCTCGGAGGTCTCGGCGGTTCCGTGTTCGTCGACCAGCAGCGCGCAGTACAGCCCCAGCGCGAGGCCGCCTTCGACATAGGCCTTCTGCGCGAGCAGCATGCGCCGCACGTCGGCGTGTTCGACGATGGGGACCTGCGGTTGCGTGGAATCCTTTGCCGCTGCAGGGCGCCCCTGCGGCCGGTTGCGCGCGTAGTCCAGTGCATGCAGGTACCCGGTGTAGCCCAGCATCACCGCGCCGAGCCCGACGCCGATTCGCGCCTCGTTCATCATGTGGAACATGCAGGCGAGCCCCCGGTTCGGTTCGCCGACCAGCCATGCCGCCGCGCCGTCTTTTTCGCCGAAGTTTAACACCGTGTTCACCGTTCCGCGGTATCCCATCTTGTGGTTGAGCCCGGCGAGCGAAATGTCGTTCCGCGCCCCGAGCGAACCGTCGCGGTTGGCCAGGATTTTCGGCGCGATGAACAGCGAAATGCCCTTCACGCCCGGCGGCGATCCGGGGATCCTTGCGAGAACCAGGTGGACGATGTTCTGCGAGAGCTCGTGCTCCCCTCCCGAGATCCACATCTTGCTGCCATACAGCCGGTAGCTGCCGTCGGCTTGCGGCTCGGCGCGCGTCTTGATGTCGGCAAGCGAGGAGCCGGCCTGGGTTTCGGTCAGGCACATGGTGCCCGAGAAACGACCGGAGAGCAGATGCGGGACGTAGGTGGCCTTCTGCTCCTCGCTGCCCCAGGCAAGGATCAGGTTGGCGCCTGCCGTGGTCAGCAGGGGGTACGCGGCGGTCGAAATGTTCGCGGCGTTGAAATGGGCGAAGCAGGCCTGCGCCACCACGTAGGGCAGCTGCATGCCGCCCAGTCCGTAGTCGTGCGCGGCGGCCATGAGACCCGCGCTGCAGTAGGCCTCGAGCGCCTGCTTGACCTCGGGGATGATATGCACGCGGGTCCCGTCGAAGGCGGGCTCGTTCTGGTCGACCTTCTTGTTGTGGGTGGCGAATCGTTCCACGGCGATCTTCGATGCGAGTTCGATCGCCGCATCGAAGGTTTCGCGCGTGTGATCGGCGTAGCGGGGGCGGGTCGTCAGCGCGTCCACCCGCAGCAGCTCGTAGAGCACGAACTCAAGGTCGCGGCGCGAAACCAGCTTCGATGGCAGGGCGATCGGGGCGGAGGAGGGCATGGGGTGCTCAGCCGCGGGCTAGGTTGGCAGGTCGAGTGCGCCGCGGCGCAACGGGCTATATCATACCGGGATACGGGCGGCCGTTCTCGATGACCAAGGGAAAGTCTGTCCGCCGAACGTCAGCGGCCGCCTTGCGGTGAAGGGACCCAGCGGCTGCCTGTACCTGGGCAACGAGCGTCGGCGCGTGAGCAATGTCATAGGAGGCTCCCATGGTCAAGATCGTCATCTTCTTCAAGCGCAAGCCCGGCATGTCCGTGGAGGATTTTCAGAAGCATTGGCGCACGACTCACGCCGACATCATCGTCAGGCTGCCGGGGATCCGCAGGTATGTCCAATCGCACGTGCTCGCCTCCGCCTACCGCAAGGGCGAACCGGTGTGCGACGGCGTTGCGGAATCGTATTTTGACGACACGCAGGCCATGAAGGCGCTGGCCGGGACGCCGGAATATGCGGCGGTGCTGGCCGATGAGCCCAATTTCATCGATGCCCCAAGCATGGGTTCGATCATCACCGACGAATACGTCATCAAGGACGCCAAGGTTCCCGCGACTGCGCTCAAGAGCATCGACCTGGTCAACCGCAAGGCCGGAATGTCCGTCGACGACTTCCAGAAATACTGGCGCGACGTGCATGGGCCGCTGTGCGTGGCAGCGCAGGCGATGCGGCGCTACGTGCAGAACCATACCCGGCGCGCCATTTACGACAGCGGCAGGACCCCTCCCTACGACGGCGTGGCGATGGCCTGGTTCGACGACATGCAGGCATTGCGCACGGCAGCGCCGACGCCGGAATTCGAGCGCCTGCGGGCCGACGTGGAGAACTTCATTGCGCGCGACCGGTCTCCGTCCGTGCTGGCCCAGGAGCACGTCATTCTGGCGTAGGACGGCGTGTCACTCGTCTTCGCGGCGCCGACCACTCATAGGAAACAGTCGAATGGCAAATGAAAAAACCTGGGAAACGGAACTCGCCAAGCTTGGCGCGATGCAAGCCCAAGCGCGCGAAGGCGGCGGGTCGGAGCGCCTGCAGAAGCAAAGAGAGATGGGGAGGCTGACCGCCCGCGAGCGCATCGATTATCTGCTGGACCCGAAGAGCTTCGTCGAGCTCAACATGCTCGCCGAGCACCAGTGCCACGATTTCGGGATGGAAAAGAAGACGTACCTCGGGGACGGCGTCATCACCGGGCACGGAACCATCCGCGGGCGCAGGGTCTTCGTCTATTCCGAGGACGAAACCGTGCTGGGCGGATCGGTCGGCAAGGCCCACGGCACGAAGATACACACCATCCTGCGGCTGGCGCGTGAAACCGGAGTGCCGGTGATCTGCCTGAACGCATCGGGCGGCGCACGCATTCAGGAAGGCATGGACAACGTTTACGGCATGACGGGCATGTTCTATCAGAACGCGCTGAACTCCGGGGTCGTGCCTCAGATCTCGGCCATCATGGGGGCCTGCACCGGGGGCAACGCCTATTCCTCCGCGCTGTGCGATTTCATCGTCCAGGTGAAGAAGGGTTCGTACATATTCATCACCGGGCCGGCGGTGATCAAGGAGGTGACGGGAGAGGAAGTCAGCTTCGAGCAACTGGGGGGCGCCGCCGCGCACAGCGCCGTGTCCGGCGTCGTCCATCTCACCGCGGAGGACGACCGCGAATGCCTGGATGTCATCGTGCGCCTGCTGGATTATCTTCCCCAGAACAACCGGGAAAAGCCCGCGAGCCGGTCCTGCGCAGACCCGGTGGACAGGGAAGTCCCCGAACTCACCGACATCGTTCCCATCGTGATGTCCAAGAACTACGACGTGAAGAGAATCATCCGCGCCATAGCCGACGAAGGCGATTTCTTCGAGATCCACAAGGCGTTCGCCAGGAATGTGGTCGTCGGATTTTCCAGGATGGACGGGCAGGTCATCGGCGTGGTCGCCAACAACCCGAAGTTTCTGGGAGGGTGCCTGGACATCAATGCCTCGGACAAGGCGGCCCGTTTCGTCCGGACCTGCGATGCGTTCAACATTCCGCTGCTGTCGCTGGTGGATGTGCCCGGGTTTCTTCCCGGGGTACGCCAGGAGCACGGGGGCATCATCCGCCACGGCGCCAAGATGCTGTACGCCTGGACCGAGGCGACGGTCCCGAAAATCGCGGTCATCATGAGAAAGATGTATGGCGGGGCGATTCCCGCGATGGGCGTCCACGAGATCGGATTCGACCAGGTGTTCGCCTGGCCTTCGGCCGAGATGCAGATGGTCGGCGCCGAGCCCGCGGTCCGCATCCTGTACCGCAGGGAACTCGACCGCGCGGAAGACGAAAAGGCGCTATTCGACCACAAGGTGCGCGAATACCAGGACACCTATCTGACGCCCTACCACTCGGCCTCGCGTTCGATCATCGATGCGGTCATTCATCCCAGGGACACCCGGAGCGTGATCATTTCCGCGCTGAGAATGCTCGAGAACAAGACCGAGCCGTCGCGTGCATACCGCAAGCACGGAAATATTCCTCTCTGACGGGGAGCTGTTGCTGTCAACCATAGAGGTCCGCTCATGATCAAGAAAATCAGCCACATCGGGATAGCCGTCGAGAACCTCGAGGGGGCCAGGAAGTTCTTCGAAGAGAACTTCTCCCTGCCGGCTACGGAGCGGGAGAATTTCGGCGAGCTGCTCTTTTCCTTTATCGGTTTCGAGGGCGAAGGCACTCAGCTGGAACTGCTGCAGTCCACCACCGATGGCGGGCAGATGGCGAAATTCATCAGCAAGAGGGGACCTGGGATTCATCACATTGCGCTGGAAACGGACGACATCCAGGCGGAGCTGGACCGTCTTCAGGCCAAGGGAATCCAGCTGATCAATCCGACGCCGTACCGCAACGCGCACCAGGAACTGGTCGCGTTCATCCATCCGAAGAGCGCCAACGGCATCCTGATCGAGCTCGTCCAGCGCTGACGATGCCGGGCGATGGCCTGGCGGCGCAGCAAAGACACGAGGCGCTCCTACCCGACATGCCTGCGGAAAAGCTCGAGCGTGCGCTCGCGCGCGAGCCTGGCCGACGCCTCGTCGCGGCGTTCCCCGGCGCCGTCGAAGCCGTGCCCGGCGGGATACACGTAGTTGGGAACGGTCGGAAACGCGGCGCGAATGCGCTCCACGTCCGCGAGCGGGATGAAGCGGTCGTGCTCTCCGAAATGCAGGATCGTCGGGCATAGCGGCGCGCGGTCGAGAAAGTCAACGATGTCCCGGCCGTAGTAGCAGGAGGCTGCCGCAAGCGGGAGCGAAAGCGCGGCCAGCCACGCGACCGAGCCGCCGGCGCAGTAGCCGACGATGCCGACGCGCCCGGCGCTTCGGACTTCGTCGATCGCTGCCTGCACGTCGAGCATGACCTTCGGCCATTCGAGGGCAGCGCGCAAGCGCAGCGCCTCGGCGAGCGCCTCGGGCGCGGGGGAACCGTCGAATACGGCGTCGCGACGCTGCCGGTCGTAGATCGCCGGCGCAATGGATGCATAACCATCCCTGGCGTACGCATCGCACACCGAACGCACGTAGGCGGTGACGCCGAACGCCTCCTGAATGACGACCAGTCCGCCGCGGGGCTTGCTCTCGGGGAGGGCGAGATAGGCCGCCAGCACATGCCCGTCGGATGCCGTTAGGTCGAGATTCGTGCCCATGATGATCCGCGCGCAGTTTGTTTGAGGCTATCATAGAGCGGCTTGGGCAATGATCGCAAAGGAGGGGAGTGATGAGCTTGCGGAAAATCGGTCTACTGGGCGTTGCGTTCCTGCTTACCTGCTCGGCGGCCCTGGCGCAGTCGAGCAGGGTGCCGGTCAAAGTGATCTCCGGTTTTCCCCCGGGGGGCAATGTCGACATTCTGGCGCGGCTGCTTTCGGACCCGCTGAGCGATGCGTTGGGGCGGCCGGTGGTGGTGGAGAACCGCCCCGGAGCGGGCGGGCAGATCGCGCTGGAGTACCTGAAAGCGGCGCCGCCGGATGGAAACACGCTGGTGGTCACCCCGGATGCCAGCCTCATCGTGCGGCCGTTGACGATGAAGCAGCCTCCCTATCACCCGGTGAATGACTTCGTCGCCGTCGCTCAGGTCGGAGGCCAGGATTATGCGTTCGCCATCGGCGCCGGCATTCCGGCCAAGGATCTGATGGAATTCGCGGCCTGGGCCAAGGGCCATCCGGACGGTGCGAATTACGGCTCTGCGGGTCAGGGCGGGGCCACCCATTTTCTCGGACTGCTCATCGGTGATGCTGTCGGCGCGTCGCTGAGGCAGATTCCGTACAAGGGATCCGGGCCGGCAGTCACCGCGCTGGTGGCCGGTGAGGTATCCGCCACGGTGCAGCCGATCGGAACCCTCATGGCGCAGGCTCAGGCCGGAAGGGTTCGCATCGTTGCCACCACGGGGAGTCAACGCGCTCCCGATCTTCCCGGCGTGCCCACGCTGGCCGATCTTGGATTTCCCAAGCTCACGCTGAGCAACTGGTTCGGGGTATTTGCGCCGGCGCACACGCCGGCGGACGCGGTGAAGCGTTTGAACGACATCATCGTCCAGGCGTTGCGCACCCCGGCCATCAAGGGCAAGCTTGCGCACCTGCTGCTCGAGGTGAAAGAGATGACGCCCGAGCAGTTCGCCGAAGTGGTCAGGTCCGATTATCAGCGCTGGGCACCGGTCATCAAGGCTACCGGATTCAGCATCGACAGCCGCTGAGTCCCGCGCGGCGCGCGATCCAGCCGCAGAGCAAACGTTTCGACTGATGATATGTATTCGTTTCGTCCCGGTATGGGAACCTGCATGCATAGCTTATGATGAGACCCTCCACCGCCAATCCGCTGAAGGGCATTCGCGTCCTCGAGCTGGGGCAGTTCATCGCCGGTCCCTATGCGGGGCTTCAGCTCGCCGATTTGGGCGCCCAGGTCATCAAGATCGAGAGGCCGGGGCAAGGCGATCCGTTTCGTGCGTTCGGGCTTGGCTCGCAAGCCGCGGGTTACAGCCACAACTTCTGCGCGTTCAACCGCAACAAGCTGAGCCTTACGATCGACCTCGCCGATGCGCGCGGCAGCGAGGTCTTCCGCAGGGCGGTGAGTCGATCCGATGTGGTGCTGGAGAATTTCCGCCCGGCGGTAATGAAACGCCTCGGCCTGGATTACGAGTCGTTGCGCGAGTCGAACCCGCGCCTGGTCTACTGCTCGCTGGCCGGCTTCTCCGAAGACGGTCCCTACCGCGATCGGCCGGCCTACGACGCCGTCGGCCAGGCCGTATCGGGGCTGCTGAGCCTGATGGTGGATGAGGCCGACCCGCGCATCCTGGGGCCGACCCTCTCCGACCAGGTCACCGGGATGCAGGCTTGCGCCGGCGTGCTTGCTGCGCTCTACGAGCGCGAACGCAGCGGAACCGGATCTCGCGTTGCCATCACGATGGTCGAAGCCACGCTGTCCATCATCCCGGATTTCTTCACCGCCTACACCGAGGCCGGGGTAGTCCTGTCGCAGGAGTCGAGGTCCGCAGTATCGCTTTCCTTCTCCTTCCTGTGCGGCGACGGCAAACTGCTCGCGGTGCACGTCTCGTCGACAGAGAAGTTCTGGCAGGGGCTCGTTGCCGCGATCGAGCGACCCGATATCGCCGCGGACCCGCGCTTCTCGACCCGGCTCAACAGGATCAGGAATTATGAGGCGCTGCTTCAGGCGCTGCGTCCGATTTTTGCCGCCATGCCGCGCACGCACTGGGCGGCGCGCCTCTCGGAGCACGATGTGCCGTCGGCCGTCGTCAACTCGATACCGGAGGCGATGCAGGATCCGGAAGTCCTGCATCTGGGGATGTTTCACGAGCTGGCCCATGCGCACTACGGGAAAATGACGGCGATGCGCAGGGCCGTGCGAATCAACGGAGAGCGAGAATCGGAGCCGCTGCCGCCGCCGGCGCTGGGCGAGCACACCGATTCATTGCTGCTGGAGTTCGGCTACGCGCCGGATGCGATCGGCGAAATGCGCGAGGCGGGTGTTGTTTAAAGGGCTGTTTCAATAAAGATGAGGAACACGGGTTCCTCAAAACCTGCGCGCTGCGCGCGCCAACCCCGTTTCTTGCACGGATACACACCATCCGTGCAGGAAACGGGGTTATTTAAGTTAAGGAAGCACTGATCAAGTGGGGTTTTGTCATTCCCGCGTAACCGGGAATCCAGGAAGTTCAATCCGTTGCTGGATCGCCGCTTTCGCGGGGATGACTTATTCAGTGTTTCCTTAACGGAATGTCTGTCTCGCCCGTAAGTTGGCGCAATAATTGATTTTTGGCTCCAAGAGCCGGTGACGAAAACCCGCGAGCTTGCACACCTGTCGGAGGAAATACATGGATTTCAGTTTCAGCGACGAACAAAACATCCTGCGCGACAGCGTGCGCAGGATGATGGACAAGCTGGCGACGCCGGAATACGTGCGGCGCCTGGACCGCGAGCAGGCCTATCCGACGGAGCTCTACGACGCGTGGGTCGAGATGGGGCTGTTCCGGATGCCGTTTCCGGAGGCGTACGGCGGGCTGGGCGGCAGTGTCCTCGATCTGGTCATCATTGCCGAAGAGCTGGCGCGCAAGAGCGGGGATTTCTACATGGCCTATTCGGGCAGCGTGTTTTGCGGACTGAATATCGCGCGCAAGGGCTCGGAGGAGCAGAAGCGCCGCTGGCTGCCAAAGGTCTTCTCCGGGGAAATCAAGATGTCGATCTCCATGTCGGAGCCCGACGCGGGCTCCGATGTCGGCGCGATGCGCACGACCGCGCGCCGCGACGGCGACCACTGGGTGATCAACGGCCAGAAGCTGTGGGCGACGGGCGCCGCGGCCAAGAACAACGTCATCAATGTCTACGTGAAGACCGATCCCAAGGCGCACTACCGGCAGGGGATGTCGCTGTTTCTGGTGGACAACGATACGCCCGGGCTGCAGATGCGCAAGCTGGAGATGCTCGGGCGCCGCTGCACCGGCACCTACGAGATTTTCTTCGAGGACGTGCGCGTGCCGGCCGACCGGCTGATCGGCGGCGAGAACAAGGGCTGGGACTGCATTCTTTCCGGGCTGCAGGCCGAGCGCATCACCTCGGCGGCGGGCAATATCGGCGCCACGATGGCCTGCCTCGACCTCGCGGTGCAGTACGCGAAGGAGCGCAAGCAGTTCGGCCGGCCGATCGGGAGCAACCAGGCGCTGGCGCACATGCTCGCCGACATGCAGGCCGAGCTCGAGGCGGCGCGCACCCTGACATGGCGTGCCGCCTGGATGGTCGCCGAGGGAGGCGACGCGCTGCGCGAGATCACGATGGCGAAGCTGCTTTCCTCGGAGGCCTACGTTAAGGCGGCCAACATGGGCATGCAGGTCATGGGTGCGTACGGCTACAACATGGAGTACGACATGCAGAGGCATTACCGCGATTCGCGCGCGGCGACCATCGCCGCGGGCACCTCGCAAATGCAGCGCAACATCATCGCCGGCCTGATGGGCCTGAAGGCGTAGCCGGGCCATGGGAAATCCACCGGCGGCAACAGCGCTCGCGCGATTGCGCATTCTCGACCTGTCGCGCGTGCGGGCCGGCCCGACCTGCGTCAGACAATTCGCCGACTTCGGCGCCGACGTGATCAAGATCGAGATGCCGCCCAGCGTCGAGTCCGACAGCATGTCGGGCCCGCGGCACGGGTTCGACATGCAGAACCTGCATCGCAACAAGCGCGCGATGACGCTGAATCTCAAGGATCGGCGCGGGATCGAGATTTTCGCCAGGCTCGTGAAGACCGCGGACGTAGTGGTCGAAAACTTCCGGCCCGACGTGAAATACCGGCTCGGCATCGACTACGAATCGCTGCGCAAGATCAACCAGCGCATCATTCTCGCGAGCATCTCCGGTTTCGGCGACGACGGTCCGTACCGCACCCGGCCCGGATTCGACCAGATTGCGCAGGGCATGGGCGGATTCATGTCGGTGACGGGGGCGCCCGGCGGGGGGCCGATGCGGGCCGGCGCGGCGATAGCCGACTTCACCGCGGGCCTTTACGCGGCGCTGGGGATCATGACCGCGATCATCGAGCGCGAGCAGTCGGGCGAGGGACAGTGGGTGCAGTCGAACCTGCTGCAGTCGCAGATCGCGCTGCTCGATTTTCAGGCCGCGCGCTATCTGATGACTGGAGAGGTCCCGGGGCAGGTCGGCAACGACCACCCCACCGGAATGCCGACCTCGGCGTACCGGACCGGCGATGGCTATATCAATGTGGCGGCGCACGGCGAGGGCATGTGGGTGCGGTTCTGCAAGGCGCTGGAACGCGAGGACTGGATAAGCCGGCCCGAGTTCGCGCGCGAACCGCTGCGGGCGAAGAATCGCGAGGCTCTGAACCGGGAGATCGGCGCGGTGACCGTCTCGAAATCGTCGGCCGAGTGGATAGCGCTGCTCAACGCCGCCGGGGTTCCCTGCGGACCGATCTACTCCCTGGACCAGGTTTTCGCCGACCCGCAGGTGCAGCACCTGCGGGTCGCTGCGACGGTCAACCATCCCGGACTCGGCGACATCCGCATCGTGGACCAGGCGGTACGGCTCTCGCGCACGCCGGCAAGCATGGCGCGGGCGACACCGGAGCTGAGCGAGCACACCGATGAAGTCCTGGCTGAACTCGGTTATAGTCCGGCCGAAGTGGCATCGCTCCGGAAAAGCAGCGTGGTCTGAGCCCAGGGCGTGCGCTCGGATGATGCTGGTCGCTTATGACTCGGGTATTGACAGTTCTGGCGAAGAATTCATATCGGTCTCCCGATTTTGGAAAGTTGGTACTTCTAACTTCCCGAAACCGGGAGATCATGGATTCCAAGGCAGGTCAACCGGTTTGGTTCCGGATTAAGAGTATGCCGGCATGGATTTGAAGCTCGGCGGTCGAAGCGTGCTGGTGACTGGCGGATCGAAGGGGATCGGCCTGGCGATCGCCAGAGGTTTCGCCTCGGAGGGCTGCAGGCTTACGCTCGTCGCGCGTTCCGGCGGCCAGCTCGAACAGGCGGCGGCGGTCATCCGTGCGGCTCATCGCGTCGAGGTTCAGACGTTCGCGCTCGACCTCAGCGATGCCGCGTCCAGGGATCGATTCGTCGCCGGCTGCGGCGAGATCGACATCCTGGTGAACAACGCCGGCAGCATTCCGGCCGGAACCATCGAGGACGTCGACGACGCCACATGGCGCGCGGCGTGGGATCTCAAGGTGTACGGCTACATCGCGATTTCGCGCGCTTTTTTCACCCGCATGAAGGCCCGCGGCCGGGGCGTCATCGTCAACGTCATCGGCACCACCGGCGAGCGCCTGGATGCCGGGTACATCGCCGGCAGCAGCGCCAACGCGAGCCTGATGGCGCTCACCCGGGCGCTGGGCTCGACCAGCGTGGACGTCGGCGTGCGTGTGGTGGGTGTGAATCCCGGTCCGGTTGCTTCGGATCGGCTCGAGTCGCTCGTCAAAAGGCGCGCGCGGGCGAGGTTCGGCGACGAGAGCCGCTGGCGGGAGATTTTCAAGAACATGCCGTTCGGGCGGCCGGCCACGCCGGAGGAGATCGCCGCGACGGTAGTGTTTCTCGGATCGGACCTGTGCTCGTACACGAGCGGCGCGATTTTCACCGTTGACGGCGGGCTTGCCGCCCGCGGCGCCACGCCCTGATGGGAAGCGTCAGCATCGAGGTTCGCGGCGCGGTGGCCATAGTCGTGATGGATAATTCCGCTCACATGAACGCCATCGACGCCGGCATCGCAGACGGGCTCGCCGATGCCGCGGGTGAGCTGGCCAAGCGCGCGGACATCGGCGCGCTGGTGCTGCGGGGCGCAGGGGACAGGGCGTTTTGCGCAGGCGTCGATTTGAAGTTCGTCGAGCAGTTCGAAGAGCGCGCGCGCGGCTTCGCGGTCATAGACGAATCCGTCGAGAGGTTCGTGCGGGAGATGGCGTCGATGCCCATTCCCACCATCGCCATGCTTCATGGGAACTGCTTCGGCGGCGGCGTGCATCTTGCCGCGACGGCGGATTTCCGCTTCGCCGATTCGGCGTTGAAGCTGGGCGTTCCCGCGGTCAAGGCCAGGCTCTATTATCCGATCTCGGCGCTGGAGCGCCTTGCGCACCTGATAGGGGAGACCCGCACCAAGCGGCTGGTGTTCGAGGCCGAGCCCTACACCGCACCGACGCTGCTGGAATGGGGATTCCTGGACCGCGTATGCGCGCCCGGGGAGCTCGAGGCGAGGACCCTGGAGTACGCGGCGAAGCTTGCGCAGCGGCCCCGGGACGTGGTGGCGGTCTATCAGGAAATGTTCCGCGCGCTGCGACGGGGCGACACGGCCGCGGCCAGGGACCTGCGTGCACGGGCCAAGGCCCGGGAACCGGGTTCGGGGCGCTAGCGATTGCACTGCGCGCCTCGGCGCCTATGATCCGCAACGCGAGCCTTGAACTGCGCCCGGCCCATATCACGCACAATCCGCAAGTGTGTTCAGCATGTCCGACATCGGCTAACATGCGCCCGTACCCGGCGTGCGGGCGCGGCGCCGTCAACCCTTAACTTTGCATGGATGAGTCAACGATGACAAACAAGGCAAGCGCACCGGATCCCTGGGGCAGGAACGTACTGGTCGAATTCGAGGATGGGATCGCCTGGGTGAGCATGAACCGGCCCGAAAAGAAAAACGCGATCAACGTCGAACTGGCAAAGGAAATGGCCGCGGTGGTCGATGCGCTTGAGATCGATGACCGGTGCGGCGTGATGGTGCTGACCGGCGCCGGCGACGCCTTCTCGGCGGGCATGGACCTCAAGGGCTACTTCCAGGCCACCGACAATCTCTCGGAGGTCGAGAGGATGCGGGCATACCGGATCAACGGAACCTGGCAGTGGCGGCGTCTGCTCCATTACCCGAAGCCGACCATCGCCATGGTCAACGGCTGGTGTTTCGGCGGCGCGTTCACGCCGCTGTGCGCGTGCGATCTCGCGATCGCCGCCGAAGAGGCCACCTTCGGGCTGTCCGAGATCAACTGGGGCATCATCCCCGCCGGGATCGTGTCCAAGGCGGTGGCGGTGCTGGTGAGGCAGCGCGAGGCCCTCTACTACGTCATGACCGGCGAGACGTTCAACGGCACCAAAGCGGCCAGCATGGGGCTGGTCAACGAAGCGGTGCCCAAGGCGCGCCTGCGGGAGCGGACCAGAGAGCTCGCCAAGACGCTGCTCACAAAGAATCCGTCCGCGCTGCGTACGGCCAAGGTCGCGTTCAAGATGTCGAGCGAAATGACCTGGGAGCAGGCTGCCGATTATCTGGGCGCGAAGTCCGACCAGCTGCAGTTCGTCGATCCTGAGCGCGGCCGCGTCCAGGGAATGAAGCAGTTTCTGGACGACAAGACTTATCGGCCAGGCCTGGGCGCCTACCGTCGGCCTAAGGACAAATAGGCGGGCCAGCCAGGCGGCCGTATCTTCACGCGGGCGACGGCCCACTCCCGCGCACGGTCGCGCCGCTGCGGGCGGCTGGGGAGGCAGCGAATCACGGAGCGAACATTGGTCAAAGGCGAATACTTCGACGTTGCGCTGCCTGAAAAACTGAACCTGGGGGCCTATTATCTCGACGTGAATCTGGATCTGGGCAGGGGCGACAAGACCGCGATCTACTACAAGGACCGGACCACCAGTTTCCGCGACCTCTGGGTGCTGACCAACAAGGTCGGCAACGTGCTCAAGGCGCTCGGGGTCGAGCCCGAGAATCGCGTCTTGTTGATTCTGGAAGATTCCCCGGAGTGGGTCGCAGCCTGGCTGGCCGCCATGAAGGTGGGCGCCGTAGGCACGCACGCCTATACCTACCTGAAACCGCACGACTATGCCCATCTGCTGGATCTGGTGAGGCCCAAGGTCGTGGTCGTGGACAGCGTCACGCTCGCGCCGGTGAGAGAGGGCGCCAAGGACAGCAGGTATCCCCGGGCCCTGCTGGTTGCGGGCGAGACCGTCCCGGAGCTGCGCGAGGGGGAATTCAGCCTGCGGGAACTGATTGCGACCGCCGACGAACGCCTCGAGGCCGAACCCACGCACAGGGATGACCCGGCATTCTGGAATTTCTCCGGCGGGACCACCGGCAAGCCCAAGGGCGTGCCGCACATGCATCGCGACGGCGTCATCGCCTACGAGTCCTTCAACCACATTCTGAGCTACGGGACCGACGACATCGTCCTGAGAGTGCCGAAACTGTTCTTTCATTACTCCCGCGATCTGGGTTTGCTGTTCCCGCTGCGAAACGGAGCGGCGGTGGTGCTGTTCGACGAGAGGACGACCGCGGAACTCGTGTTCGGGCTGATCAGGAAATACCGGCCTACGGTGCTGATCAACGTTCCCACCATGATGAGGGCGATGATCGGCACCCCTGAAGACGAGCGCTCCGACCTGAGCTGCATTCGTCACAGCATGTCTTCGGGGGAACTGCTCTCCGCGCAGCTCAACGAGGAGTGGGTCAGCACCTTCGGCAGCGAAGTGATCAATCGATTCGGCTCGGCCGAGTCCGGCATCGGCTACCTGTGCAATCGTCCCGGTGCGGTCAGGCCCGGAAGCTCGGGCACGGTGACGCCGCTCTCCGAGGTCAAACTCGCCGACGAGGGAGGGGTGGAAGTCGCCAGGGGACAGCCGGGCGTGCTCCTGGTGCGCAGCGACGCTGCCGGCCTGTATTATGTCAACGAGCACGAGAAATCCAGGGCCACGTTCCTGGGCGACGAATGGGTGAATACCGGGGACGTGTTCGTACAGGACGAAGACGACTACTTCTGGTATCAGGGGCGCGCGGATGACATGGTGAAAGTCAGCGGCGTCTGGGTGTCGCCACTGGAAATCGAGCGGGCTCTGCAGGAGTGTCCAGGCGTCAAGGAGTGCGCGGTGCTCGGGATAAGGGACTCGGACGGGCTGGTCAAGATCAAGGCGTTCGTGGTGCCGGCCCATGGCATGAAAGCGGACACGAAAGCGTTGGCCGACATGCAGGACGAGTTGGAACGATTCGGCCGCAAGAGGCTGGCCCCGCACAAGATTCCCAGGACCGTGAAATTCATGGACGAACTGCCGAAAACGGGGCAGGGCAAGATAGACCGGCGTCTGCTGCGCGAGCAGGCGCTCTGAGGGCGGCACGCGCTGCCGCTGACTGGAGGGCGTAGGCTGTGCTTCTCGGATTGCCGGAATTTGAATTGGTTTCCACCGAGACCGTGGAGGAAACCTGTTCCCTGCTCTCCCGATCCGGAGCACAGGCCGTGGTGCTCGCCGGTGGCACGGATCTGCTTGTCAAGATGAAACATAGAAGAACGATTCCCAGGCGCCTCATCAACATCAAGGGGATCCCGAATCTCAACCAGATCCGTCATGATGAGCGCGACGGCCTGCGAATCGGGGCCTTGACCACCATCCAGGCGATTGAAGCCTCATCGGTAATCGGCAAGAAGTTTCCGGCCGTGAAGCAGGCCGCCAGTGTGTTGGGGACGTCGCAGATTCGCAACGTTGGAACCATCGGCGGCAATCTCGGGAATGCATCGCCGTCCGCGGAATTCGCGCCGCCGCTCCTGACCCTGGGCGCGTCGGTCCGATGCGCGGGGCGCGGCGCAGAACGTCTGATTCCGATCGAAGAGTTCTTTATCTCTCCGGGGAAGACGGCGCTGCGGCAGGACGAACTGCTCACCGAAGTGCAGGTACCCAACCTGCCCTCCGGCGCCCAGGGGATCTACCTCAAGCACAGCCTGCGAAAGATGGACGTCGCCATCGCCAGTGCCGCGTTGCTTATCGTCTTCGACGGCGATGTCTGCGCGGAGGCCAGGATCGCGCTGGGCGCGGTGGGGCCGGTCCCCTTCAGGGCGAAGAAGGCCGAGCAAACCCTGAACGGCAGGAAGCTAGCCGGCGGTCCGGGCGAAATCGAACTGCTGGAAGAAGTCGCGCGGGTGGCCGCAGAGGAGTCGTTCCCCATCGACGATTTCCGCGGCTACGCGGGGTACAGGAGGAAACTCGTCGCGATGCTGGTCGGCAAGGGGCTGGAACGCGTTATCGCCCGCACCCGGGCATGAGCTGAGGAGGGCGTGAGCATGAACGCCAGAACGAAATACAAAGTCCGAATGAACGTGAACGGCGAAGCCCGGGATATCGCGGTCGATCCGTGGCGCACGCTCCTGGAGGTGCTGGTCGAGGATTTCCGGCTGGCGAAGACCAAGGAGGGATGCAGCATCGGCGAATGCGGGGCGTGCACCGTTTCCATGGACAGCAAGCTGGTCAGCTCCTGCCTGCTGCTGGCCGTGGATGCCGACGGCAAAGACATCGTCACGATGGAGAAACTGACCTCCGGAGAATCCGGATTCAGTTCGTTGATGGAGGCCTTCATCCATCCCGACGAGGGTGCAAGGCGTGCCAGGCACACGGGCACGGCCTCCACCCCCGGCACCAAGACCAGTACCGAGATCTTCACCTTCTGCCACCTGTGCGCCGGTCATTGCAGCATGAAGGCCATCGTCGAGGACGGCAAACTGGTCGATCTGGAACCGGACATGGAAAGCGGGCTGTACGCCGAGCAGTGCGCGCTGAACAAGGGACGCTTCACGATCCCGGAGGTGCTGGGCCACAAGGACCGGCTGCTGTATCCGCAGAAGAGAATCGGCGCGCGCGGCGAAGGCAAGTGGCAGCGCATTTCCTGGGATGAGGCGCTGGACACCATCGCGGCGAAATTCAACGACGTGAAACAAAAGTTCGGCCCCGAATCCGTGGCTTTCGGACTGGGGGAGCCCAAAGGCATGGAATTCGCGTTCGCGCAACGCCTGGCGAGCGCGTTCGGCACGCCCAGCGTGGTCACCCCGGGATGGTCCTGCGGGGTCCCGAAGGCGATGGCCGGCGCGTTCACCTATGGATCGCCGGTCGTATGCGACGACGATCACCTGCCCGCGCTGGTCGTGATGTGGGGCAGCAACATGAACCAGACCACCGGCGGCTTCAGGAGGGAGTCCCTGGAAAAGCTCCTCGAGGCCGGTGGCAAGCTGATCACCGTCGATCCGCAGAAGACCGACACGGCCAGGCTCGCCGACCTGTGGATCCGGCCCAGGCCGGGCAGCGACGGCGCGCTTGCCGCCGGATTGCTCAAGGTCATCATCGAGGAAAAGCTGTACGAGCAGGACATCGTCGAACACTGGACCGTCGGTTTCGACAAGCTGAAAGAGCACTTTGCGACCTTCTCGCTGGACGAGGTCGAAAAGCTGACCTGGGTTCCGCGCGCCCAGATCGAGGAGTTCGCGAGAACCTACGCCCGGACCAAGCCGGCGGCGATGCAGACCGGGAACGCGCTGGACCAGTTGGTCAACAGCTTTCAGACCACCCGCGCCATCGCCATCATGCGCGCGATCTGCGGCAACGTTAACGTGCCCGGGGGCGACGTGGTCCTGACCCCGCCGCCGTATACGCGGCCGGGAAACTTCTTCCTGCTCAACAAGTATCCCAGGAAGACCGAGAAGATCCTGGGGAAGAATTTCAAGTTCGCCCAGCGCTCGGCCTTCATTCCCCCGCACGTGCTGACCAAGGCGATCCTCGAGGAGGATCCGTGCCCGATCAAGGCGGCGATGTTCATTCTCTCCAATCCGCTGGTCAGCTGGCCGAATTCCCAGGAAACCTACCGCGCCCTGATGAAACTGGATTTGATCGTGGTCTCGGAGCTGTTCATGACGCCCACGACCGCGCTCGCCGATATCGTGCTGCCCGCGGCCTGGAGCATGGAACACGAGGAACTGGGATATTGGCCGGGATGGTACGAGGAGATCCGCGCCCATCCCAAGCTCGTCGATGCGCCCGGCGAATGCTGGCCGGACACCAAGATCATCAATGAACTGGCCAAGCGGCTCGGCCTCGGCGAGGATTTCTGGAAGGACGACCATGAGGCCCTGGACCTGATGTTGAAGCCCAGCGGGATGAGCTACGAGGCGTTCAAGGAAAAAAGGACGCTGCTGCCCAAGAAGGAATACCGCCGGCACGACTACGACACCCCGTCGCGCAAGATCGAGATCTATTCCGAACGCGTCGAGAAAATCGGCTATGCGCCGATGCCGAACTGGGAGGAACTGGGCCGGAAGTTGGAAATGCCCGACGAGTACCCGCTGCTGCTCACCAATGCGAAAGAGGAGGCCTACATGCTGAGCGGGTTCAAGGGCGTCGCATCGGTGCGGATCATCAGGCCGGACCCGATCGTGGAGCTGCATCCGCAGACGGCGCAGGAATTCGGGCTCGAGGAAGGCAAGTGGATTTACATAGAGACCAAGGAAGGCAAGATAAAGCAGCGGCTCTCGCTCAACCGCAGCATTGACCCGCGCGTGGTCGTCGCGGCTTTCGGATGGTGGTTCCCGGAGCAGGCCGAATCCGGCTACGGCTGGACCGGCAGCAACATCAATATGCTGACGCCCAGCGGACCGGATTACGATCCGTCCACCGGAGGCATTAGCTTGCGCGGCATACCGTGCAGGGTTTCCGCGGCATAAGCTCCGGGAGCAGGGCTGGCTGAGTCTGTTCGAGGCGCGTCTGCGCGTGCATGCGCGCGGTGCGAGGCGAGACTAAACGCGATCGTGCGACCCTCAGGGTGGGATCGCACGATTTAGTCTCGCTTTTGTAACCAATTGAGAATCAAGGTAAAATCCTGATTCTCGTGGCGTGGTGCCCAGGAAGGGACTCGAACCCCCACAGTGTTGCCACCGCTAGGACCTGAACCTAGTGCGTCTACCAATTTCGCCACCTGGGCGTAGTAAGGTGCGAATTCCAGCAAGCTGCGAATTCTATAGGAACTTCGGTTTATGAAAAAGCCCCGCGATCCCAAGGCTGCTCGCGGTCAACGCGGCAGGGACCCGCATCTGGAGCGTGAAGCCGCCCGCTACGAAGCGCCGATCCCGAGTCGGGAGTTCATATTGGAGACGCTCGCCGAGGCCGGCGTGCCGCTCGCCGATGACGATCTGGCGCGCGCGATAGGACTGCGCCCGGCAGAGATGGAAGCGTTCGCGCGCCGCCTCGGTGCGATGGAGCGCGAAGGGCAGATTCTGCGCAACCGCAAGGGCGCGATTCTGGTCGCGCGCAAGCTCGACCTCGTTGCAGGCCGCGTCGAGGCGCATCCGGACGGCTACGGGTTCGTCGCGCCCGACGAGGGCGAGGAGGATTTCTATCTCAGCGCGCGCGAAATGCGCAAAGTGCTGCACGGGGACCGCGTCATGCTTCGGCAGTCGGGGATCGACCGGCGCGGACGCAGGGAAGGCACGATCGTGGAGGTCATTGCCAGGGGCAACGAAAGGGTGGTGGGGCGGCTTCACCGCGAGGGCACGTTCATGTTCGTCACTGCTTCCAACCGCCGCATCACCCAGGACGTGCTGGTCGAGCCCGACGGAGCGGGTGGCGCCAAGCCCGGGCAGGTGGTGACCGTCGAACTCACGGTGCAGCCGAGCGTCGACGCGCGCGAACGCTACATCCAGCCGATGGGCCGTGTCGTGGAAGTGCTGGGCGATGCCACCGATCCGGGCGTGGAGGTCGAGATCGCCCTGAGAAAGCACGAACTGCCGTACGAGTTCTCGGCCAACGCCAAGGCGCAGGCATCGGGCTACCCGGCGAGGCTGCGCGAGGCCGACTTGAAGGCAAGAGCCGACCTGCGCGATCTGCCGCTGGTCACGATCGACGGCGAGACCGCGAAGGATTTCGACGACGCGGTATTCTGTGAGGAAATTCAGGCGGGCCCGCGCGCAAAGGAGGCGGGGGTACGCAGCGGACTGCGGCTGGTGGTCGCAATCGCCGACGTCAGCCACTACGTGCGTCCTGGCGACGCGCTGGACCACGAATCGCGCGAGCGGGGAACCTCGGTGTATTTCCCGCGCCGCGTGATTCCTATGCTGCCCGAGAGGCTGTCCAACGGACTGTGCTCGATCAACCCGGATGTCGACCGGCTGTGCATGGCCTGCGACATGGTCATCGCGAACTCCGGGGAGATTCGAAGCTATCGCTTCTATCCGGCGGTCATGCGCTCGCGCGCACGCCTTACCTACACGCAGGTGGCGGCGGCGCTTGCGGCCTCCAATGGGAAGGCCGAAGCGAAGGCGAGAGCCGATGGCGACAGCGCAGGCCAACTGCATGAACTGCTGCCGCAGCTTCAGGTTCTGTACCGCCTCTATGAGCGGCTCGCGCGCGCGCGCAAGCAGCGCGGCGCGATCGATTTCGAGACCATAGAGACGGCATTCGTGTTCGACGACAAGGGACGGCTCGCGAACATCGTGCCGGTTGCGCGCAACGACGCGCACAAGGTGATTGAGGAATGCATGCTGGCGGCAAACGTCTGCGCGTCGGATTTCCTGCAAATGAACGAACATCCGGCGCTGTATCGCATCCACGAGGGACCGACCCCGGAGAAACTCGCCGGCCTGCGCGATTTCCTGAAGGGCTTCGGCCTGGATCTGGGCGGGGGCGACGAACCGCACGCCAAGGACTATGCGCGGCTGCTCGATTCGGTGAAACACCGGCCCGACGTACAACTGCTGCAGACGGTGCTGCTGCGCTCGCTGCGCCAGGCGGTCTACAGCCCGGAGAACGTCGGCCATTTCGGCCTCGCCTACGAGCATTACACCCATTTCACCTCGCCCATCCGGCGCTACCCGGACCTGCTGGTCCACCGCGCGATCAAAGCCGTGCTTCGGGGCGAGCGCTACACCCCGGGCAGCTGGGTCGATCTGGGCAGGCACTGCTCGGAGACCGAGCGGCGCGCCGACGACGCGACGCGCGAGGTCGAGGCCTGGCTGAAGTGCTACTACATGAAGGATCGCGTGGGCGAGGAGTTCGAGGGGTCGATATCCGCGGTCACCGGCTTCGGCATATTCGTCGCGCTCGACGGTGTGTACGTGGAGGGTCTGGTGCACATTTCCGAGCTGGGCGGGGACTACTTCCAGTTCGATGCCGCGCGCCACGAGTTGCGCGGCGAGCGCATGAAAAAGCGCTATCGGCTCGCCGACCGCATCCGGGTGCGCATCGTACGCGTGGACCTCGAAATGAGCCGCATGGATTTCGTGCTCGCCGAATGAAGGACCCGTATTGAAGGCCACACGGATCATTTCCGGTTTCCATGCGGTGCAGGCCCGCCTGCGCGCCGATCCGTCCTCGGTCATCGAGATCTTGCTCGACGAAGGACGGGCGGATGCGCGGGCGAGGGACCTGGTCGCCCTGGCCGCGAGCCGCGGCGCGAAACTGATGCGGGTGCCGGGTGCGCGTCTGGACGGCTTTGCCGGCGGTGGCCGGCACCAGGGCGTCATCGCCCGGGTGGCAGACACGCGGCGGCACGAAAGTCTCGACGATCTGCTCGACGCGCTCGCCGGGCCCGCGCTGCTGCTGGTGCTCGACGGGGTCACCGATCCGCACAACCTCGGGGCCTGCCTGCGCGTTGCGGATGCCGCCGGCGCACACGCCGTGATCGCACCCAAGGACCGGGCGGCAGGCATCGGCGCCACCGTGTCGAAAGTGGCCAGCGGCGCAGCCGAGACCATGCCCTATTACATGGTCACCAATCTGGCGCGCACGCTCGATGAACTGAAGGAGCGCAACATCTGGATCGTGGGCGCCGACGAGCGCGCACCGGCGACCCTCTATGAAGCCGATCTGCCCGCCTCGATCGCCTGGGTCCTGGGGGCGGAGGGAGAGGGGATGCGGCGGCTGACCCGCGAGCGCTGCGATACCCTGGTCAAGATACCCATGCTGGGGGCCGTGGCGAGCCTGAACGTATCGGTGGCGAGCGGGATCTGCCTGTTCGAGTCCCGCCGTCGGCGCCTGCTGCCGGCGCGCGATGCTCCTTGAACCGCCGCGGGCACGATGCCTTTGATTCGGATGGTGGTCCGGCACTATTCATAGGGCGAATAGTAAATATAAGGCATGTTCTATTTCATTAATTTGTCCGCTGCGCCATCCTGTGCGGTGTGGACGCCAGCGTCGGGAGCAACAGGCGACTGTTGATCCGATCGACCCGGCGTTGCCGAGGATCCTAAATAAACTAACAATATATCGATGAAACCCCAGCTTTGAAGGAGGAAATGCCATGCCCTTTGCCGACATGCGGGAATTTATCGCTCTTCTGGAAAAGCGCGGAGAACTGCTCCGGATACCTCAGGAGGTTCACTGGGATCTGGAGATCGGGGGCTGGCTCCACAAGGCCATCAGGACCAAGGAGCAGCCCGGCCTCCTGTTCGAGAAAATCGCGGGTTACCCCGCCGGCTATACCGTGGCGGGAATGCTGGTTCCCAATGCCGCCCGCTGGGCGCTGGCTCTGGATTTTCCCGAGGATATTTCATGGACCAAGATGATCGAGGGGATCTATGAGCGTTGCCGCAAGCCCATAGCCCCGGTCATCGTGCGCACCGGACCGTGCAAAGACGAGAAGCACACCGGGGGCGACTGTGACTTGCTGGAGTTTCCGGTTCCCCACTATATCGCCCTGGACGGCGGCCGCTACCTGGGCACCTGGCATTGTGTGATCACCAAGGATCCGGACACGGGCGAGCGAAACGTGGGGATGTACCGGGTCATGGTCCACGACCGCAACAAGATGGGGATCTTCATCTGTCCGGGCGAACACGCCCACTTCCACTATGAGAAGTGGAAAGCCCTGGGCAAGCCCATGCCGGTGGCGGTCACGCTCGGCCAGGACGAGCTTCTGCCTCTGAATTCCCTGTGGTCATGGCCGTACGGCGTGGACGAATTCGCGATGGCGGGGGCCATGCGCAGGGCTCCCGTGGAACTGGTGAAGTGCGAGACGGTGGATCTGGAGGTGCCCGCCACCGCGGAGATCGTGGTGGAAGGGCATATGTCTCTGACCGAGCGTCGGCCCGAGGGTCCGTTCGGCGAGTACACGGGGCACATGGGGGCCATGATCAAGGACGGCCCGGTGATCAACGTCAGCGCGATCACCCACCGCAAGAATCCGGTCTATCGCGCCCAGTTAAACGGCCGGCCTCCCTGCGAGTACGTGGCCGGGGTGGGCATCGCGCGGGCGGCGGGAATCTTCGCGGCCTCGCGCATCTATGGCCGTCCGGACATCATCGCGGCCTACGTGCTTCCCAACAGCCCCGAGGAGACCATCGCGGTCTCCATAAACAAGACCTACGCCGGGCAGGCCTTCGATGCGGCGAACTTCGTCTACGAGCACGGCGCCGCGCCGATGATCAAGAACGTGATCGTGTGCGATGCGGACATCGACGTGAGCAACGTGGGGGAGGTCATCTGGGCGGTGAACTGCCGCGTGAAAGCCAGCCGGGACGTGCGCATCATCTCCGGCTGCTGCAATTCTCCGCTGGATCCCGCCATTGCCCAGGAGCAGCGGGGATTGGGGGATCGCATGATCATCGATGCCACCTGGCCCATGGAGCCTGAAGACCACTTTCCTCCCCGTCCCGAGTGGGAAGGCCAGTGCCATCCCCAGCTGGCCGTGCCGGACGGCAAGACGCTGGCGCGCATCGAAGACCTGTGGCGCAAGTTGAAGCTTTAGCGGGCGCCGGCCGGAGCGCCGCCGCCGCCCGCCGCTGTCCATCCGTGTAGCGAGAAGGAGTTGACGACAATGTCAGGTAAGAGCAAACGGGTCTGCGTCGATGTCGGCGGGACCTTCACCGACTGTCTGGTCATGGACCAGACCGGCCTGCTGCAGAAGTTCAAGGCCTCCACCACTCCGACCGACCCGACGGACGGCTTCATGAACGCGATGTCCAAGGCCGCGCGCCATTACGGTGTCGGCATCGACGAGTTCCTCGGCCAGATCGAGGTCCTGGTGCACGGCACGACGCTCGCCACCAACGTCCTGCTGACCGGCCGCGGCGCCAAGGTGGGCATGCTGACCACCAAGAATTTTCGCGACATGCTGGAGATCCGGCGCGCGATCAGGCCGATCGACGTATCGCTCTACAATCTTTTCATTCCGCCCAACCGGCCGTTGATCCCGCGCTCGCGCCGCATCGGCATCGAGGAGAGGACGCTCTACACGGGCGAGATTGCGACCGCGCTCGACCAGAAGGGGGTCGCCGACGCAGCGCTCAAAATGAAGGCTCAGGGAGTGGAGTCGATCGCGGTGTGCTTCCTGCACTCCTATGCCAACCCTGCCAACGAGCTTCGCGCGGCCGCCATCTGCCGCGAAGTCGCGCCCGGGACCCTGGTCACCACCTCCCACGAGACGCTGCCGGTCTGGCGCGAGTTCGAGCGTTTCAACACCACCGCCGTCGGCGCCTACGTCGGCCCTGCGGTGGCCAATTACCTGTCCTCGCTCGAGGGCGCGCTGAAGGCGTCGGGCTTTCGCGGCACGTTCCTGATGATGCTGGCCAACGGCCTGGTGCAGAACATCCACCAATGCATGCACCGCCCGGTGTTCCTGCTGCATTCGGGGCCGGCGGCGGCGCCATCGGGCGCGGTGCACCTCGGGCGTCATCTCGGGGACGACAAGCTGCTGTCGATCGATATGGGCGGCACCAGTTTCGACGTGTGCATGGTCAGCCATGGCGAGATTCCCACCACCACCGAGCATTGGGAAAGCGACCAGCGGGTCGCCATCAAGATGGTGGATATCTCCAGCATAGGCGCCGGCGGCGGGTCGATCGCCAAGATCGACTCGCTCGGCCTGCTGCGAGTGGGGCCGGAGAGCGCCGGCGCCGATCCGGGCCCGGCCTGCTACGGGCGCGGCAGCGAGGCCACCGTCACCGACGCCAATCTCGTGCTCGGTTATGTGCCGGCCGACTTCTTTCTGGGCGGCGAGATGACCATCGACCTCGATGCGTCACGGCGCGCGATGAAGCCGTTCGTCGAGCGTCTGGGCATGGGCGAGAAGGACGTGGCCGAAGCCATCTTCCGCACCGTCAACGCCAACATGGCCCACAAGATCACCGAGGTATCGACCAAGCGCGGCCACGACGTGCGCGACTGCGTGATGATTGCCGGTGGCGGCGGCGGCCCCATCCACGCCGGCTTCATCGCCGACAGCCTGGGCGTGCGCAAGGTGGTGGTGCCGTCAGTGGCAGCGCTCTACAGCGCCTTCGGCATGTTCGCGATGGATATCGGTCAGGACTACGCCCGCTCCTTCATCAGCCGAGCCACCAGCATCGACCTGGAGGCGATCAACCGCATTTACGGGGAACTGGAGTCGGAGGCGCTGGCATCGTCCAAGGCGCACGGCGTCGCCGCCAAGGACGTCGCGTTCAAGCGCACCGTCGACATGCGTTATGTCGGGCAGTTCCACGAGGTCGAGGTCGACATCTCGAACGGCGTTCTCACCCAGGAGCATATCGACGGGGCCGTCGCCTACTTCGGCCGCAGGCACGAAGAGCTGTACACCTTCTCGATGCCTTGGAAGCCGGTCGAGATTCTCACCCTGCGCCTGAAGGCCACCACCCGGAGGGCGCCGTTTTCCCTGCCCGAGGTCCGCGGAGGCAGCAAGGATCCCGCGCTCGCGTTGAAGCGCCGGCGCGTCTGCCGTTTCGGCGGCCGCGACGTCGACACCCCGGTCTACGACGGCGAAAAAGTCCTTGCGGGCAACATCATCCCGGGACCGGCCGTCATCGAAGAGACCACCACCACCGTTGTCATCCCCGAAACCTATGTTTGCACGGTCGACCAGTACAAGAACTATGTGCTGACCCGCGTGGAAGAGCGGCGCGCGCAGGCGGCAGCGGTGCCGGGCGGCGAGCGCAGGACCAAACCCGACGCGACCACGGTCGCCACCGTCTGGCATTCCATGCAAACCATCTGCAAGGAAATGCGCCACCTCGTCGACCGCACGGCCCAGAACTACCTGATGGGTCAGCTGCACGACCTGTCGGTCGGTATCTGGGGCGCGGACGGGTCCACGATCGCGGTTCCGGTCGGCCTGCCGGTGCAGTTTCTCGGCACCACCTACGCGGTCCAGGACCTGGTCAAGAATTTCGCCGGCAACATCAATCCCGGCGACCTGTTCCTGACCAACGATCCTTATCACGGCGGACACAATTGCCATCTGCCGGATTGGGGCTTCTTCCGCCCGATCTTCTACAAAGGCGAACTGCTTTTCTTCACGCTTTGCCGCGGCCACCAGATGGACACCGGCGGCTCCTTCCCCGGCGGCTACTTCCCCAACGGCTTCGACATTCACGCCGAGGGCATCTGCATCCCGCCGATCAAGGTCCACGACCGCGGGCGCGAGCGGACCGATGTGATCAACCTGATCCTGAACAACGTACGCTTCAGAGATGGCGTTCGGATCGATCTGCAGGCCATGATCGGCGCCACGGTCATGTGCGAGAAGCGGATGACGGCGCTGCTCGACACCTATGGCAAGGAGACCGTGTTCGCCTGCGTCGAGGAGATGCTGCTGCGCACCGAGCGCGCGGTGCGCGAGGAGATCCGCAAGATCCCTGACGGCGTCTACACCGGCGCCGCCGCGACCGACGACGACGGCACCGTCCTCGACGAGCAGGTGTCGGTGCGGACTCGCATTACGGTGAAAGGCGAAGAGATGAGCATCGACTTCTCCGAGAGCGACGCACAGCGCAGGGGCTTCATCAATAGCGTCTATGCCGCAACCTACGGCAACGCCATCGCCGCCGCGATCCTGTACTTCGACCCGGCGCTGGCCGACTACCACAACCAGGGCACGATGGCTGCGATGAACGTGATCGCTCCGGTCGGTTCGGTGGTCAACTGCCAGTATCCCGCGACCGTCGGCGCTTCGCCGGTGAACGTCGGAAATCAGGTGATGGAGGCGGTGGTCGACGCCATGTCGAAGGCCATGCCGCACCGTGCCGTCGCCGCCTGGGCCAAGCATCGCGGCGATTACACGTTCGCGGTCGATCCGCGCAGCGGCGAGCGCTATGTGCGCACGACCTTCGACTACGACGGCAGCGGCGGCGCGGTCTGGGGATTCGACGGCTATCAGGGCCTGAGTTCGATGACCGCGCTGGGCGCCGTCACCCGCGGCAACGTCGAGGAGGAGGAGATCAGGCTGCCGTGGCGCCTGCTCAAGTACGAGTTCGCGACCGATTTCACCGGCGCCGGCCGCTGGCGCGGCGGCCCGGGCGTGCACTGGGAAGCGCTCAACCAGGGCTCGGCCGGGCAGATGGCGACGGGTAGCTCCGACGGCGACGTGGTGCAGGGCAGCGGCGCCGTGGGCGGTCTTCCGTCGCCCGTTTGCCGCACCTATCAGCGCCGCAACGGACAGGACATCCGCGTCAAGCCGCACCGGCTGGTAGACGTGATGGAAAACGATATCCTGGTCAAGCATTCCAGCGGCGGTGGCGGCGTCGGCAACCCGGCGGAGCGCGACCCGGAGATGGTGCGCGAGGACGTCGAAAACGAAATCGTGTCCCTGGCTGCGGCAAGAGAGGTATACCGGGTCGCCATCGACCCGGGCACGCTCAGGATCGACGTCGAGGCGACCAAGGCGCTCAGAGCACGGCCGTAGGCGGGAGCCGGACCGGGCCGGGTCCCAGACGCGGGCTTGCCGCGGGCGCCCACTGCGGCAGCACGCGAACGGATTTGCTACGGGCGCGTGTTTCGCTTACAATTCAGCCTCTTGAGCGGCCGCACTCCGATAACGCGCGGTCCTCGCTGGCTAAAATTCGTCAACCCTTGCCTCACCGGCGTCGCCACCGGGAGGCCACAGACCACAAGGAGTCACATGCGACATTACGAAGTCGTCTTCATCGTCCATCCGGACCAGAGCGAGCAGGTGCCCGCGATGATCGAGCGCTATCGCGCATCGATCGGTGCCAAGGGCGGAAGTATCCACCGGCTCGAGGACTGGGGCCGGCGCCAGCTGGCCTATCCGATCCAGAAGATCCACAAGGCGCACTACGTGCTCATGAACATCGAGTGCCCCCAAGACACGCTCGAGGAGCTGGAGCACTCGTTCAAGTTCAACGATGCAGTGCTGCGGCATCTGATCGTGAAAATGGACCGCGCCTGGACCACGCCTTCGCCGATGATGAAGGAAGAGAAGGCGAGATCGGTCCTGCAGGGCGAAGGGCGGTCGGCCGAAGCGAGGTTTGAGACCATGCCGGCAGAGGCAGCGCCGGAAGCGAAGGCCGAGGCTTAGGCGCGCCATTGGGCGAAAAGAACGGCGGCGAGGAAAACCGCGTTGTACTGCGCGGCAAGCTGATCGAGCTGGATATCCTGCGCCACACTCCCGGCGGCATCCCGATCCTGAAGTTCCGGATCGAGCATGAGTCGAGCCAGACGGAGGGCGGCACAAGCCGAAAGGTGAGCTGCGAGGTCGGGGGTGTCGCGTTCGACAGGGAAGCGAAGCTTCTTTCATCCGCGCAACTGGGCGGAGCGCTGACGATCACCGGATTCCTCGACCGCAAGGGACGCTCAAGGCACCAGCTGGTGCTGCACGCCACACATATCGAATTCGAGACAGGAAACTAGGAGAATCACATGGCAACATTCGGCAGGGGTCCCGGCGGCAAGGGCAAGGGAAAGGGGAAGTTCGGCAAGAATGCACGCGACCCCAAGAAGGTCAGCGCGCTGTTCAAGCGCCGTAAGTTTTGCCGTTTCACGGTGGAGAAGATCGAGTGGATCGATTACAAGGATGTGGATCTGCTCAAGGACTTCATCAACGAGAACGGCAGGATCATCCCGGCCCGCATCACCGGCACCAAGACCGGCTATCAGCGGCAGCTGTCCGATGCGATCAAGCGCGCGCGCTATCTCGCGCTGCTGCCTTACACCGACCTTCACTGAGGACAGACGGCGATGCAAATCATTCTTCTTGAGAAGGTAGTGAACCTCGGCGGTCTGGGCGACGTCGTCAAGGTCAAGAACGGCTATGCGCGCAATTTCCTGATTCCGCAGGGCAAAGCGAAGCGCGCCACGCCGGTGAATCTGGCCGAGTTCGAGAAAACGCGCGCTGCGCTGGAAAAGGCGCAATCCGAAACGCTGTCGGCAGCGCAGGAAAAGGGCGCCAAGCTCGACGGCCTCATGGTGCAGGTGTCCCAGAAGGCGGGTGTCGACGGACGGCTATTCGGTTCCGTGACGAGTTACGACATCGTCGCGGCGCTGAAAGGCCAGGGTTTCGACATCGAGCGCTCGATGATCCGGCTGCCACAGGGACCGCTGAAACAGGTTGGCGACCACCCCCTGGCCATAGCATTGCACGCCGACGTGGTCGTGCACATTACCGTTTCGGTGCTCGGCGAGCAGGTGCAGTAAGCGGCGATTCGGTCCGCGATACGGCCGGCACGAAGGCCCCGCGAGGGGCCTTCTTTGTTCGCGGGCCGACACTTGATAGGGGCATCGGGGGACATATATTGGCACTGGTTGCGTCTCGCCGATGGTAGAATTTTCCACGCGGTCCCTGCAGGTATAGACGCCATGTCCCAGCCCCAGCCCCAATCGTTCGGCCCGTCGTTCGAGGATGCGCAACTGCTCGCGCTCAAGATGCCGCCTCATTCAATCGAGGCCGAGCAGTCGGTGCTCGGCGGGCTGATGCTGGACAACACGGCGTTCGAGCGCGTCGGCGACCTTCTTACAGAGCATGACTTCTATCGCGACGATCACCGGCGTATCTGGCGCCATATCGTCAAGCTGATCGAGAAGGGCCGGCCTGCGGACGTGGTGACGGTCGACGAATCCATCAAGTCGAGCGAGGACCGCGACCGGACCGGAGGACTGGCTTATCTGGGCGCTCTCGCACAGAACACGCCTTCGGCGCAGAACATCCGCCGCTACGGCGAGATCGTTCGCGATCGCGCGATCATGCGCAAGCTGGTCGAGGCGGGCGCCGAAATCTCCGATTCGGCGCTCAACCCGGCCGGCAAGGACATCGGGCAGATCCTCGACGAGGCGGAGTCCAAGGTGTTCCAGATTGCCGAATCCGGCACCAGAGGCAGGCAGGGATTCCACGACATCCAGCAGCTGCTCACGCGCGTGATGGAGCGGGTGGAAACGCTCTACCAGCGCGACAACCCTTTGGACATCACGGGCGTGCCGACCGGATACCACGATCTGGACCAGCGCACCTCCGGCCTGCAGGGGGGCGACCTGGTCATCATCGCGGGTCGCCCGAGCATGGGCAAGACCGCGCTCGCGCTGAACATCGCCGAGCATGTTGCGGTGGAGAACCGGCTGCCGGTGGCGGTATTCAGCATGGAGATGTCCGGCACCCAGCTCGCGATGCGGATGCTCGGCTCGATCGGGCACCTGGACCAGCACAAGCTGCGCACCGGGCGGCTCACCGACGAAGACTGGAACCGGCTCACCAATGCGGTGGGCAAGCTGCACGATGCGCCGATTCACATCGACGAGAGCGCTTCCATCAACGCGCTGGAGCTGCGCGCGCGCGCGCGCAGGCTGCACAGGCAGTACGGCAAGCTCGGCCTGATCGTGATCGATTACCTGCAGCTCATGTCCTCCACCAGCGGCAGCGAGGACGAGAACCGCGCCACCCAGATATCGGCCATGTCGCGCTCGCTCAAGGCGCTGGCCAAGGAACTCGACGTTCCGGTGGTCGCGCTGTCGCAGCTCAACCGGGGTCTGGAGCAGCGGCCCAACAAGAGGCCGGTGATGTCGGACCTGCGCGAGTCCGGCGCGATCGAACAGGATGCGGACCTGATCCTGTTCATCTATCGCGACGAGGTCTACAACGACAGTACGCCCGACAAGGGCGTGGCCGAGATCATCATCGGCAAGCAGCGCAACGGCCCGATCGGAACCGTCAGGCTCACATTCCTCGGCGAATACACCCGGTTCGAGAACTACGCACAGCCCGGGTCCTACTGAGATTCCCGGTGAGGCGGCCCGGGCCGCGCGTGAAGGAGGACTGCATCATGGAGCGATTCACCATTTCCCTCGATTCGGCGCTTGCGCTGGAATTCGACGCGCTCATCAAGGCGCGCGGCTACAGCAACCGGTCCGAGGCGGTGCGCGACATGCTGCGCCGTCAGCTCGAGTCGTTCCGCCGCGAGCGCGGTGAGGCCCGAAACTGCGTGGCGAACCTGAGCTACGTCTACAACCATCACGAACGGGAGCTGGCCGAGCGGCTGACGCAGCTGCAGCACGACCACCACAACCTGTCGGTGTCCACGATGCACGCGCACCTGGACCACGAACACTGCATCGAGAGCCTGATCCTGCGGGGGCCGACTGCCGAAGTTCGGAATTTCGCCGATGCGCTGATCGCCGAGCGGGGCGTGCGCCACGGCCAGCTCAACATGGTTTCCGTGGAAATCGAGTCGGACCGCCACGCCCACCCGCACGGCGGCAACGAGGCGTCGCATACCCATCGCCACGAGCACATCAGGCCGAAGAACTGATCGGCCTCATCACCGGGGCCTGACCCGCCGGAACGCCGCAAACAACGCCAGGTCGTAGGCGATCTTGATCACGCCGCAGGCGACCAGTGGCGCCGCCATCGCTCCGGCAGCGAACATCGCCCCGGTGAGGGACGGGCTGATCGCGGAGGCAAGACTGCGCGGCACCGCGGTAAAGCTGGCTGCAGCCGGCCGTTCGGGCGGTGTCACGACCGACATGACGAACGCGCTGCGCGCGGGAACGTCCATCTGGGAAAGCGCGCTGCGCGCGAGCAGCAGCACGAGCGCGACCTCCAGGCTCGGCGCGCACGCCGCGCCGATGAGAAACAGGCTGGACGGAATGTGCGTGTACACCATCGTGTTGACGAGGCCGATACGGCGCGCGATGGCCGGCGCGACGAGCTGCGAAGCGGCGGCAAGGAGGCCGGTCCAGAAGAAGAAGGCACCCGCTGCGGTGAGCGACATGCCGAATGACTGGAACAGCCACAGCGCGAGCAGCGAATTCAGGACCAGGCCGCCGGCGAAGGAATCGACGCTGAACAGGCCCGCCAGCTTCCATACGATGGCGCGTGAAGGGCCCAGGGGCGCGGCGGGCCGGGCGTCTTGCGCGCGCGTACGCGGCACGCGCAGGTACAGCGCCCAGACGCCGACGCCGATCGCGGCGTAGAGGACGAACATGGCCCGCAGCGCGTCGACCGCTTCAAGTCCGGCCGCGCTCATCAGCCAGTCCGGAACGGCCGCCGCGAGCGCGCCGACGGCGCCGAATATCGACCCGAAGAAGCTGTATCTGGCGAAGACCGTGGTCCGCGACTCGGCGGGCGCCGCCGTGGCGAGCACGGTGTGCTCGAGCGGCAGAAACACGCTTGCGTCTCCGCTGCTCGGGTTGAGCGGCCCCAGGAAAGCGACCAGCAGCAGCGGCCAGAACGACGACAGCATGGCGAATCCGATTCCCGTCAATGCCATCAGGACTGCGGCGCCGAGCAGCAAGCGCCGCATGGATGCGCGGTGGCCCCAGCGGCCGACCGCGAGCGTCGCGAGCGCCGAACCGAAGAGCGCCGCAGTGCCAAACAAGCCTACCTCGAGCTGCCCGTGCCCCAATGCAAGCAGATAGGCGGGCAGCAACACCGCAACGAAGCCGTCGGCGAACGCCCTCAGCGCGCGCGAGGCGAGCAGCAAGCCGGTCATGCGAAGATTCCGTGCGTCCATGAGCGCTCCTTGGCAGAGCTTGGACGCGGAAGGCGTCTTGGGCGGGGGGTCTGCGGCGCCCCCGAAGCGGAAGTCTATTCCGATTGAGCCGACGGCGGTCAGGGCCGAGGCAGATAGGCGCCGTACGGCTAGCGTGAAATCGACGCGGTCGGGACCGCCGTGTGCCGCGCGCCGCGCCACAGCAGATAGCCCGGCACGACCAGGGCCACCAAGGTGATCGCAGAGACGAATACGCCCGGCAGGACGTTTGCGACACCAACCATGGCGAAGTATGTTCTCCAGCCTTTGCCGAGATTGCGGAACAGATAGCCCGTGATCGCCGCGCCCAGCGCGATAAAGCTGGTGAATACGTTGAAGAAACCCCAGATCGCATCGACGATGTCTAATGCGCCCGTCACCAGCATTCCCGGGTGCAGCACGACCGCGAACGGGATGATGAAGCCCGGTATCGCCATCACGAGGGCTTTCCGGCTGGTGGGCCCCGCAGACGCCTGCGCGATTGCCGCGGCGGCGTAGGAAGCAAGCGCGACCGGCGGCGTCACCATCGACAGTATCGCGAAGTAGAAAATGAAGAAATGCGCGACCAGGGGATCGAGCCCGAGCAGGATCAGCGCGGGCGCCACCAGTACCGCCGCCATGATATAGGCGGACGTGGTCGGCATACCGCAGCCAAGGATCAGCGCGCCCAGCGCCGCGAGCACCAGCATGGCCGGCAGCCAGCCGCCGGAGAGGAGAACCATCACCGAGGTGAACTTGGTGCCCAGACCCGAATAGGCGATGACGGCGACAATGATGCCGGCGACGGCGCATGGCAGCGCGACGTTGATCGTGCGCTCCGCCGCCGCTGCCAGCGCGTTCAGGAGTTGGAGGAACGGCGCGCGCGTCGTCTTGCGCGCAATGCCGCAGACGGCCGCCAGAACCGCGGACTGCACGCTGGCCTGGTCCACCGGATAGCCGATGACGACCTGGTAGCAGAGCCACGCGAGCGGTATCAGCATGTGTCCGCGCTCGCGCAGCGTAACGCCTAGGCGCGGCAGTTCGGACGCGTCGATCGAGCCCAGGAGATTGCTCTTGCGCGCCTGAAGATGGACTGTGATGATCAGCGCGGCGTAGTACAGCACCGCCGGCAGTATCGCAGCGATCGCGATCGTGCTGTAGGGAATTTGCAGCATGTCCGCCATCACGAAAGCGGCCGCCCCCATGACGGGCGGCATCAGTTGTCCGCCGGTGGAGGCCACGGCTTCGACTCCGGCTGCGAAACTCGGGTCATAACCGACGCGTTTCATCAGCGGGATCGTGAATATGCCGGTGCTCATCACGTTGGCGACGGCGCTGCCCGACACGCTGCCCATCATGCCGGAGGCGAGGACCGCCGCCTTGGCCGGTCCGCCGACGCGGCGTCCGGTCAGTCCCATCGCAAGGTCGATGATCATGCGCCCGCCGCCGTAGACGTCGTAGACCGCGGCGAACAGGATGAAGTAGAACACGACCTGCGCCGAAACGCCGGTGGGCACGCCGAACAGGCCTTGCAGCGTCAGGAACTGCATGTCGATGAAGTGGTCGAGTCCGCCGAAGCGATGTCCCATCGCCCCCGGTATGTAAGGTCCTCCAAAATGATAGGCAACGAAAAGCAGGGCCAGCAGGTTGATGCCCAGGCCCAGCATGCGGCGCGAAGCTTCGACGATGAGCAGCAACAGCAGAATGCCGAACACGTAGTCTCCGGTTGCGAGCGGATCAAGTCCGGAGATGCGCTGGTGCATGATCCGGTCCACGGAACTCGCAATATAGACAGCCGGCAGCGCCGCGAGCAGCGCCAGCAGGTAATTCAATCCTCGCATCGCTGGCGTCTTGAGCCTGCCGTGGGTGAGCAGCAAGGTCAGCGCCACCGCGAACGAGACGTGGCCGGCGCGCTGCACCAGCGTGGGAATGGTGGGCCAGATGAAGATCGCCATCTGAAACGCGCTCCACGCCAGCGCGGTGAGCGGCGCCGGCGCGAGGAGGTTGCGCCAGCGCGTCCCGCCCGGCGAGGCGGAGGCCGCGGGGCGGTTCACCGGCGTTCCTGACTGCCCGTTGCGGGCAAGCCAGTCATTACATCACTTCAGCCAGCCGCGTTCGCGGTAGTAGCGAGCGGCACCCGCATGCAGCGGCAGTCCGTTCACTTCTTCGCGCCAGACCCCCTTGGAACAATCGAAACCGGCAAGCGCTTTGTGCGCAGCCTTTAGCTGATCGGTCTTCTCGCAGATGGTCTTGACGATCGTATGGGCAAGATCGTCGGACATCCGGGTGCTCGCGAACAGCGTGGTGGTGGTCCCGGGCAGACGCACGTCCTGGTCCTGCTTCGGGAACGTACCCTTGGGCATTACCGTGATCTGCCAGCCGTAGCGCTTGGTCATTTCCTCGAGTACCGATTGGGGCGGCTGCAGGAAGGTAACCGGATTGTTCTGCGCAATCTCGCTGATCGCAGGATGTCCCGGATTGGCGACCTGTATGAACAGATCGGTGCTGCGGCTTGCGAACCTTCCCTTGATCGCGTCGAAGGACGTGTATTCGTAGTTGCCGCCACGTTGCTTGAGCGCTTCCTCCGCGGCGTTCATCAGCTGAAGCATCTGCTGGCCGCCGACAGAGCCGACGCCGCCGCGCGGCAGCATGGCTACGCGGGTGTTCGGTCTATCCTTTTGCAGGAACTTCTCCAGGCCGGGCCCGATGTCGCGGCCGCCGGCGATGACCGCAAGGTAATACTGGTCCCAGCCGCCTACCAGCGCGCGCAGGTTTTCCATCGGTTTGTCGTAGGAAACCTCGCCTTTGCGTGCCCAATGGCCGACCAGTGCCATGCCGAACGCGAGGTCCGCTTTACCCACGCTCACCAGCCTTGGATTGCCGACGGCGCCGGCGATCGGCGGGGCATCGACTTTGGAGCCAGGCGGCAGCGACTGATGTAACAATTCCGCGAGATTGACGGCGTACACGTACCAGCCCGACCCCTGGGAAAACGACCCTATGGTGAGGTTGACGGGCTGGGCCGCTGCGCCGGCGGCGAAAACCACCGCCGCGAGCGTGACAATGTGCCGGATGAAATGGTGCAGGGTGATGGTCATATCGGCGTTTCTCCTCTTTGACGAGTTAGTCGAACTCAGTTAAGCATAGGGTCCTGCCTGTCGCAAGCGTTATTCGCCACGCGTAAGAGGAAAATATAAGATCCTCTTAACGATCGTGTATCATGGCGGCTGACCTCGAAAGCATGAGCCGCCGCCGTGGAATCCCTGCCCCAGGATCTGTTTGCGCTCAGCCTGATCGTGTTCGTGCTCGGGCTCAAGCACGGCTTCGATGCCGATCACCTCGCCACCATAGACGGCCTGACGCGCTTCAACGCGCTCGCCAATCCGCGGCTGGCGCGCTACTGCGGCGTGCTGTTCTCGCTCGGGCACGGAGCCGTGGTCACCATCATCGCCCTCGCGGTCGGCGCGCTCGCGTTCCACGCCGAAGCTCCGCAATGGCTGCAGGCGTTCGGTGCGTGGGTGTCGATCGCATTTCTCGCCGCTCTCGGGCTGCTCAACATCCACGCGGTGCTGCAGGCGCATCCGGGGCAGGTGGTGCAGCCGCAGGGGATGAAAGGGCGCTTCCTCGGCCACCTCACGCGGGCGGCCAGTCCCGGGCTGGTGGCTCTCGTGGGCGCACTGTTTGCGATTTCATTCGACACGGTGAGCCAGGCCGCGCTGTTCGCGCTGGCCGCCACGCGTTTCGGCGGCTGGCAGCACGCGCTGATGCTGGGGCTGCTGTTCATGCTGGGCATGCTGCTCACAGACGGCATCAACGGCTTGTGGATCTCGCGGCTGATACGCCGCGCCGATCAGACGGCGCGCATCGCATCGCGCGTGATGAGCCTGGTCGTCGGGGGCTTGAGCCTGCTCGCCGCGGCCTTCGGCGTGATGAAGTTGTCCCTGCCGGCGGTCGGGGCGTGGAGCGAGGGCAGGGAACTGGTGTTCGGGGCCGGAGTGGTCGTCGTGATCGCCGCGAGTTTCGTTCTGGCGGTGCGGCTGGCGGCGACGCCCATGATCGCGGCGACGGATTAAGCGGTCCTTTGAATCAGATCTTCGCCAAATCGTCGTAGTACGAGATGATGTCGGAGGTGTCCCACTCTCCTCTGCCTTTGGCGATCTCAGAGGCCAGCGCCTGGGCATTCAAGCCGAGCAGCGGCAAAGGACAAGCCAGCTTGGCGCCCACGGCGAGCATCAGCTGCACGTCCTTGTAATGCATGCACAGCGGGCCCTCGGGCGGCACGAAGTGCCGGCTGACCATCCGGTAACCCTTCTGATCCATGCTCTTGGAATAAGCCGCGGATTTCTTGAGTACCTCCAGCGTCTGCAGTTGATCCAATCCGGCTTTTTTCGCCAGCGTAAGCCCCTCGGCAAGCGCCATGCGAGTCAGCGCGAGAACCAGATTGACGACCAGCTTGATCGCCGCACCCGTGCCGTTCTCGCCCATGTAGATCCACTCCCTGGACATCGCGGCAAACACGGGCTCGCACTGCTCGAATATTTCCTTCTTACCGCCCACCATGAAGAGGCTTTCTTTGGCGGCGCACATGGTGCTGGTCCCGCTGATGGTGGAGTCCAGCATTTCAATTCCCTTTTGCCTGAGCTTCGCGGCCAACTCCGCCGATACTGCGGGATCGGCCGTCGACGTATCAAGGACGACGAGTCCCTTTCTCCCGGTTTCGAACAGTCTGAGGGACTCGTTCACCACCTGGCTTACGACCTGCGAATCGGGCAGGGACATGATGATGACGTCCACCTGAGCGGCAATCTGATCGGGAGCACCCGCCGCTTTGCCTCCCGCCTTCACGATGGCCTGCACCTTGGCCGCGTCGGCGTCGTGCACGGTCAGCGCGTAGCCTGCGGAAAGCAGGTGCCGGGCCAAAGAGCCTCCCATCAGTCCCAGCCCGATGTAGCCGATTCTTGGTTTCATTTTCCGCACTCCCGGTCGAGGAATAGATCCGGCATGCTGCTTCATCCATTGGTCACTGCAGTTTCACGCCGGCGTCTTTGACGATCTTCTCCCATTTGACCCGATCGGAGGCGATGAGCGCGGCGAATTCGGCCGGCGATCCGTGCAGAGGCTCCAGCGCCAGCCCAGCGAACCGCTTGCGCATCGCCGGATCGTTGACTGCATCCTGCACATGGCGGTTGAGCGTGGCGATCACCTCGGAGGGGGTCTTCGCAGGCGCCATGATCGCGAACCAGGTCGCGAACGTGTAGCCCGGCAGGCCGGCTTCGGCCGCGGTGGGGATGTCGGGAAGCGCCGAGAGGCGCTTTTCGGTCGCCGTCGCGAGAATCCGCACGCTGCCGGCACGGACGTAAGGCAGCAGCGGTGCCGCCGCCACCGCGATGAAATGCAGGCGCCCGGTCGCGAGGTCGGCGATCGCGAATGCCACTCCCTTGTAGGGCACGTGCACCATCTGCACGCCGGCGACGCGCCCGAAAGCGTCGCCATAGAGGTGAGTGGTCGTGGCGTTGCCGGGCGAGCCGTAATTGAACTCGCCCGGCTTCGCTTTCGCCAGGGCGATGAACTCGGCGAGCGTATTGGCTTGCAGCGATGCAGGAATCGCGATCACCGGCGGCACGTCGGCGACCAGGGCGACCGGCGCGAGGTCGGTGAAGGGATCGAAACCCATATTCGAATAGAGAAGTGGGTTGATGACGATATTGCCGGAGGTGAGCATCACCAGCGAGTAGCCGTCGGGCGCCGCCTTGGCCACTTGCTCGGTGCCGATGTTGCCTCCGGCGCCGAGCTTGTTCTCGACCACGAACTGCTGGCCGAGTCGCCTGGTCAGCTGCTCCGCGGTGATGCGCGCGAGCAAGTCGGCAATCCCGCCCGGCGGGAACGGGACGATCATGCGCACCGGTCTGGACGGATAAGCCTGTGCGGTGGCGGGACCGGCGGCGAAAAGCATCGATGCGATTAGGGCGATGAGCACTGCGAGTGTGTATCGAACGGGATTCATCTTTCTTACCCTCTCTCGGTCTGCGGGGGTTAGCGGGGCAGGCGGTCCAGGAACAGCAGGAGGCCGCCGAGAATGGCGACGTTGTTGAGCAGGAAATTCTGAAAGAGTTTGCGTAGCATGGGGTCCTTTCTTTCCCAGAAGCGGAGAAAAATGGCGGACGCCGCGATGATGAACACGATCAAGCAGCTGACGCCGATTGCCGGATGCCATCCGGCGAGGACGAGAGCGCAACCAGTGAACAGCAGCACCATGCCGATCCAGAATGCGGCTGCCGGCAAAGGCGTCCCGGCTTCTCGCATACGGTCGATATGGTCCTTGATTTGTTCCCGGGTGAGGTTACACAGGCCGGCGACAATGAAGTAGCCGACCATCAGCAGCTGGCCGGCCGCATCGAGCCATGATCCGCCGGCCGATGGCTGTTGCCAGCCCCAGAGCAGCAGGGCAGCGACGGCCAAAGTCAGAATCAGTTTCTGTTGCATGGTCGCCTCCCAGACCGGACGAGCTGGAACAAGATACTTGCTTCGTTTCAACATCCACCGATATGAATAACCCAAAATCACGCCTGACCGGCGCCGTTCATCGCGTTGAGGATCTTTTCCGAAGGCGGGCCGGCGAACCCCCACTGGTCCAGCCGATTCAGCGGCCGGGCCCAGGCCTGCGGGTTGCCGGGCCGGTGCAGTGCCTCGTCGATCCGCTGCAGTTCGGCCGCATATTCGATGACCAGGCCATCGGGATCGATGAAGTAGGCGAACACGTTGTTCCCGGGGCCGTGACGGCCGACGCCCCACTCGAGCGCATGTCCTGCCTCCTTCATGCGGCCCGCGCCGCGCATCACCGCGTCCCAGTCCGGCATCTCGAAGGCCGCGTGATTGAGCGATACGCTGCCGGCGCGGGCGAAGGCGATGCTGTGGTGGTCCGCGTTGCAGCGCAGGAATTCCATCATCGCAGTCTGATCGCTCAGGCGGAAGTCCAGCGTGTCCAGGAAGAAAGCGGCATCGGCATCGGCGTCGGTGGAGTTCAATACGACGTGACTCAGCTTGCGCGGCCGGTCCGGCGCGTCGGCCGCGTCGGCGTGAACGGCGCCCTCCGACAGGATGCGGAACTCACGGCCTGCCGGGTCGAGAAAAGCAAAACCGTATCCGCCTCCGGGGTCCTCGATCGGGCCCGGCTCGGCTCGAACCTTGACGCCGCTCGACTCGAGTTCGCCGTGCAACTTGCGAACCGCAAGCGGGCTCGCCGCGGTGAAATCGACGCGGATGAGCGCGGGTGCGGGCCGCTTGCGCAGCACCAGGACGTGATGCTCGGGACCCGTCGCGCGCAGGAAGCAGAACCCCGGCCCTTGCGCCACGGGCCGCAATCCCCAGCATTCGCGGTAGAAAGCGGCCGACAGACGCAAGTCGGTGACGCCAAGCTCGATGCTGCGCAGAGCCGTCACCCGTGCCATCAGTGTTTACGCTCGGCAAAGCTGGACGCGCTCTCGCGCTGGCGCACGACCACGTCCACCACGCAGGGCGCGCCCCCCTCTACCACGCGAAACGCCCGCTCAAGCGCCTGCGGCAGGTCGCCGATGCGGGTCACCGGCCCTTCCGCGGCAACGCCTTGCGCACGCGCCATCGCGGCGTGATCGACGGCCGGCTCGTCGATGCGCTGGCCGACCCAGGCGTTCTCGACCGAACGGCCGCGGCGAGCGGCGATCTTTTCCTGGATCAATTCGTCGTTCAGGTGAGACCGGTTGTTGGCGACGATCACGAGCGCCGGAATGCGGTAATGCGCCGCGGTCCAGAACGCGCTTGCGCCTTGCATGAAATCGCCGTCGCCGATCACGGCCGCCGCGATGCGGTCGCTGCCCATGAGGGCAAGCGCGGCGCCGATCGCGTTACCGGGTCCTGAGCCGACGCCGGCGCCGCCGTCGTAGCCGACATAATCGAGCGGATCGCGGAAGTGATACGCCTCGGGCACCCAGCCGAGCGGCACCCGGGCGAGGCACACCTTGCGCTTGGCCCGGGCCGCATCGAGCGCTGTGCCCAGGCCGCGCGGCGTGATCGGCGCATCGGGATCGGTGGCGAGCGCGATTTTCTCCATGCTCGCGCCGGAGCCCGGTTTGGGCATGCCGTCCCACTTTGCCGGCTTGCCCTTGAGGCGTGCCTCGACGGCGGCGAGCAGCCGCCGCACCACAATATCGGGTTCGGCGAGGATCGGCAGGTCCGCTGTCGGCAGGCTGAAATGATCCATGCTCCAGCCGTTGTGGACGTAGGAGTCCACCGAGCACTGGATCACTTTGGCGCGGATCGGACCGTTGCCGTAGACGAAACGCAGGATGCCGCCGAAATCCATCCAGTCCAGGCCGAGGATCACGTCGGCTTCCTCGGTCGCCTTACGCTGCGGCTCGCGGTAGTGGTAACCGGGAAGCCCCACGTGCAGCGGATGGTCGGTGGGAAAGCCTGCCGCGGTCTTCAGGTCGGTCGTGACCGAGGCGCCCAGCAACTCCGCCAGCCGGATGCGGTTGTTCCAGTCCTCGACCCGGCGCGAGACACGTCCCGCCATGATGATGGGGTTGCGCGCCGCAACCAGCAGATCGGCGGCGCGCTCGATCGCTTCGGCCGACGGCTCGGGGCTGGCGGCATTTCCGAACCGCGCCAAGTCGGGAAATTCGAAGCCTTCGGGCACGGCGGCATCCTGGAGCCCTATGTCGAGACAGATATAGACCGGACCCTTCGGCGCCTGGCGGGTCAGGATGTTGGCACGCAACATCGCCTCCACCATCGCCTGGGGCGAATGCGGCTCGGCGTCCCACTTGGTGAAATGCCGGATGAGCGCGCCCTGGTCCTTCGATGAATGGATCCAGTTGATCCATGGCACCCGGCGGGCCGCATCGGCCGGTCCGCCGGCGCCGAGCATGATCATCGGCACGCGGTCGCACCAGGCGTTGTAGATGCTCATGGTGCCGGCGAGCAGCCCGACGTTGCTGTGCATGATGCATCCCATCGGTTCCTCGGTCACCTTGGCATAGCCCTGGGCGATCGCGACAACCTGGTTCTCGTTCAGACACAGCAGCATTGTCGGGTCGTCGTTACCGAGGTAATTCACCAGGCTGTCATGCAGCGCGCCGAAGCTCGAGCCCGGGTTTTGCGCGATATACCTGACGCCGAACCGACGCAACAGCTCCGCGGCAATATCGCTGGTCCATGCCATGCCGGCATTGTCGCTCGGTGCCGGGCGATCGAAGCTGCTCAATCCGCTCATCGTGATGCTCCTCCTGTTGAGTCCGGCGCGCGAGGGACACGACGGCAGAAACGATGACACGTTTCGATCATAGACCAGAATGACTGCGGACGCGGATTCCGTACGCGGACCCGGAGGAGAATGATGAATCCGGTTCGATGCACGCCCGCGTCGCTCATCGCCGGCGGGGCCTGGCGAGGGCATCGGCGTGCGCTTTTGCGGAGCGCCGGACCGGCTATGCGCTCGCGCCGGTCGCCATCATCAGGCAGGGCAGCGACATTCCTGCAGCCGCCGCGTTGGATTATGTCGCTGCCCGCTCACTCGGTCCGGGCATCGCGCTCGCGCGGACCCGCGGACCGCAGTTTCCGGAAATCCATCGCCGGAATGGCGCTTAGCCCGCTTGCGGCGCGTCTATTCCACCGACACGCCGGACACCTTGATCAGTTCGCCCCAGCGCTGGTGTTCGGCCTTCAGGTAGCCGGTGAACTCCTCCGGCGAGCCGCCGATGACCTGGAACCATCGCTTGTTGATCGACTGCTCGCGGAACACCGGGTCGTTGAGAACCTTGAGCGTATCGGCATTGATGTGCGCGACCAGGTCGCGCGCCATGCCCGGCGGACCCATGAATGCCATCCAGGTCCCGGCGACGTAGCCCGGCACGCCCGATTCGCTCACCGTGGGCAGGTCGGGCAGCTGCGGGATGCGCTGCGCCGTGGTGGCGGCGAGCAGCCTCAGCTTGCCGGCACGCGCGTGCCCCTCGACCAGCAGCGGCGTGACGACCATCATGCTGATCCGCCCGGACAGCAGGTCGGTGATTCCCGGCGCGGCGCCCTTGTAGGGCACGTGCAGGATGTCGGTGCCGGTGATCTTCTTCAGATAATCGACCGCGATGTGGGCCGAGGAACCGTTGCCGAACGACGCGTAGGAGAGCGTGCCGGACTTTTGCTTGGCCAGCGCGAGCAGTTCCTGGAAGGTGTTGGCCGGCACCGCGGCATTCACCGCCACCACCCAGGGGAAGCTCACCAGTCCGGTGATCGGCGTGAAGCCGGTGAACCAGTTGTAGGGCAGGTTCTTGTACAGGTGCGGGTTCATGATGAAGGACGAGGCCTCCGACACGAGCAGGGTATAGCCGTCCGGGGCCGCCTTGGACACGTAATCCGAGCCTATGGCTTGATTCGCCCCGCCGCGGTTCTCGATCACCACCGGCTGGCCCCAGGCCTGGCCCAGGCGAACGCCGAGCGACCGGGCAAACGCGTCCGTCGCGCCGCCGGCCGAGGTGGGCACGACGAACTTGACGACCCTGTTCGGAAAATCCTGCGCCGTTGCAAAATACGGCAACGCGACCAATGCGAGGGCTGCAAGCAAGCTTGACGACAGTCTGCGATTCATACGGTTTCCTCCTGGCTGTGGGATGTCCGCTCGTCGGCGCTGTATCGCGGATAGGACACACTACCCAGTCTTGTAGCACGTGCTCAAAGCATAGGCAATATGGTTTGCTCATGGGAACGACAAAAACTTTCCTTCCTGTAGGTGTAGGGTGGCGCGGGACGTGCTTTTCCGCGCTCACATTGAGACAATGGGAACGCGTGGCGCCGCGACACCGGGACGAGCAGAGCACGACCGCCCCGGCGTCGCGGTCGTACGCCGGGGCGCGGAAGTCCGGGATGACTCTTGCGAAATTCGGCAAATCTCGATTTTGATTGGAAGGGACAAACATGAAACGCATATGCATAGACGTCGGCGGAACGTTCACCGACTGTCTGGTGCTGGATGAAAGCGGCACGCTGAATCTGTTCAAGGCGCCGACGACGCCCGGTAATCCCACCGACGGTCTGCTCGACTCGCTGCAGAAGGCCGCGCGCGCCTACAAGCAAACGTTGAGCGAATTCCTGGGCGAAGTCAATCTGCTGATGCAAGGCACGACGCTGGCGACCAACACGCTGCTCACGCGGCGCGGCGCCAAGACCGGTCTGATCACGACGAAGAACTTCCGCGATGTAATCGACCTGCGGCGGGGGATCCGCCCGGTCGGCGTGTCGATGTACAACGTCTTCATCCCTCCGTACGAGCCGTTGGTGCCGCGCTGGCTGCGGCTGGGCGTAGACGAGCGCGTACTGTACGACGGCTCCGTGCTCACGCCTCTCAATGAGCAGGAGGTGAGGCAAGCCGCGCTGGAGCTGAAGGCGCAGGGGTGCGAAACCGTGGCCGTGGGGTTCCTGTACAGCTACCTGTATCCCGCCCATGAAAAGCGCGCAGTCGAGATCATCAAGGAGGTTTTCCCCGAGGCGCACGCAGTCGCCTCGCACGAGATCCTGCCGGTGTGGCGGGAATACGAGCGCTTCACCACCACGGTGGTGAGCGCGTATGTGGAGCCGGTCATCTCCCGTCACCTTACCAACATGGAGAGACGACTGAGGGACGCCGGTTTCAAGGGTTCGGTCCTGATGATCCTGGCCAATGGCATGGTCGGAGCGGTGGACCAGTGCATCGGTCGCGCGGTGACCCTGCTCAACTCGGGCCCTGCCGCCGCGCCCTCCGGAGCGGCGCACCTGGGCAGCGCGATCGGCCTGAACAACGTGGTTTCCATGGACATGGGCGGTACCAGCTTCGATGTGGTCCTGGTCAAGAACGGTGTGATCCCGACCACTTCGGAGAACTGGGTGGGCGATGAGCGCGTGGCGATCAAGATGGTGGATGTGCATACGATCGGCGCCGGCGGCGGCAGCATCGCCTGGATCGACTCGCTGGGGCTGCTGCGGGTGGGCCCGGGGAGCGCGGGCGCCGACCCCGGGCCCGCATGCTACGGCAAGGGCGAGGAGCCCACCACCACGGACGCGGACCTGGTGCTGGGCTACGTCCCTCATGATTACTTCCTCGGCGGCGACATCGCGCTCGATCTGGAAGCTTCGCGACGGGCGATCAAGAAGGTGGCCGATCCGCTGGGCATGAGCGTGGAAGAGGCCGCCCAGTCGATGTTCACCACCATCAACCACGTGATGGCCGATCAGATCACCACCGTGCTCACCAAACGGGGCTACGACGTGCGCGACTTCTCGATGGTGGCCGGCGGCGGCGCGGGTCCGGTGCATGCGGCGGCAATGGCCCAGGTATTGGGCATCCCCACGGTCGTGGTTCCATCGGTGGCGGCGCTGTACAGCGCCTACGGCATGTTCGCGATGGACATCGGGCGCGACTATGCCCGCTCCTACATATCCAGGGCCGACGGCCTGGATCTGGGCAAGGTCAACCGCCTCTACGCGGAGATGGAAGCCGAAGCCTACGCGGCGTTTGCTGGAATGGGGGTCGGCAAGGACGCGGTTACCTTCAGCAGAACGGCCGACATGCGCTATGTCGGCCAGTTCCACGAGGTTGAAGTGGAGATCTCCGGCGATGTCGTGAGCGGCGACGCGGTCCGGGTGATTCTGGAGGCCTTTCACCGGCAACACGAAGCGCTGTTCGAGTTTTCCATGCCGTTCCTGAAAGTGGAGTTTTCGACCTTCCGGCTCAAGGCGAGCTCGCCCAAGGCGCCCTTCACCCTGAAGAAGATCGGCGCCGGCGGCAAGGACGCCGCGGCCGCGCTGAAGCGGCGGCGCAGCTGCATCTTTGCCGGGAAGAAGGTCGACACGCCGATCTACGACGGTGAACAACTCCTGGCCGGCAACGTCATCGCCGGGCCGGCAATCATCGAGGAGCGCACGACCACGGTGCTCATCCCGGGCGGTTTCCGCTGCACGGTGGACGAGCTGAAGAACTACGTGCTGCAGCAGTGAGACTATTGAGAATCGTGAAAGTGAATTACAGCATTTCCCTTCACCCTGGCCCTGTCCCCGTAGGGCGCGGGTTCACCGCGCCATCGATGCCGAGTCCGTTGCTCGGCGCGCTAAAGCCGCGCCCTACAAGGGACGGGGTCAGGGTGGGACATCCGCCGGCGCAGTCATTGATCGGCGTCAGGCATTTTTACGAGCGTCGATAGGAGCAATGACCATGGCAAACAAGAATGTCGATGTGACCACGCTGAACACCGTGTGGCATTCCCTGCAGAACACCTGCATGGAGATGCGCCACCTGATCGACCGCACCGCCCAGAACTACCTGATCAGCCAGCTCCACGACGTCTCGGTGGGCATATGGACCGCCACGGGCGACACCGTTGCCGTTCCGGTCGGGCTGCCGGTGCAGTTCCTGGGCGCCCAGTTCGCAATCAAGGAGATCGTCAAGAAGTTCGAGGGCAACCTCGAACCCGGCGACATCATCCTCACCAACGACCCCTACAAGGGCGCCACCGGCCACCTGCCGGACTGGGGTTTCTTCCGGCCGATCTTCTACAAGGGCGAACTGATCTTCATGACGCTGGTGCGCGCGCACCAGCAGGACACCGGCGGATCGTTTCCCGGCGGCTACTTTCCGAACGCCTACGACATCCATGCCGAAGGGGTGATGATTCCACCGATCAAGGTCTGGTCGGCCGGCAAGGAGCGCACGGACGTGATGGAACTGATCTGGAACCAGGTGCGCTTCCCGCACGGCGTGCGCATCGACAACGCGGCCATGATCGCGGCGACCAAGCTCGCCGAACAGCGGTCGATCGCGCTGCTCGACAAGTACGGCAAGGACGTCGTGCTGGCGTGCATCGGCGAGATGTTCGAGCGCACCGAGCGCGCGGTGCGCTCGGAGATCAAGATGATTCCCGACGGGACCTATGCGGCCGAAGCGGCGACCGACGACGACGGCACCGAACTCGACGTGCCCGTGTGGGTGCGGCTGGATCTCACGGTGAAGGACGATCAGCTGATCCTGGATTTCTCGCGCAGCGACGCGCAGCGCAAGGGTTTCGTCAACAGCATCTACGCAGGGACCTACGGCAACGCCATCGCCGCCGTGTGCATGACGCTCGACCCGGCTCTGGCCGATTATCACAACGAGGGTACGCAGCGGGCCATCACGGTGATCGCGCCGGAAGGATCGGTCGTCGCCTGCAAGTACCCGGCCACGGTTGGCGCTGCGCCGGTCAACGTGGGCAATCAGATCATGGAAGTGGTGCTCGACGCGCTCTCGAAGGCGCGACCCGCGCGCGCCGTGGCCGCCTGGAGCAAGCACCGCGGCGACTACGTGTTCGCCGTCGATCCGCGCACCA
>Ga0154717_1115_pt3 | contig 50792 bp, 47 predicted proteins | sample Rifle2008BG16ft_FD_105725 | JGI IMG/M metagenome (GOLD analysis project Ga0154717, IMG submission 105725) | Betaproteobacteria bacterium RBG_16_64_18
GACGGCCGGGCGGCGCACGCTGCTCCCGAATCCTGGCTGGAAACCGACCCGCAGACGGGCAGGACCTACGTCAAGCTGCCCGCTCCCGCGCGCGAGGCGCTGCAGCGCCTGGCTGGTGTGAACGGCTGTCGAAATCCGCGTAAAGATGGCGACGAGGCGTAAGCGGCCGAAGCGGGTGGGGAAGACTTCCTCGCGCCCACGGAACAGGGAGCGAAACAGCTTCACCTTCTCGGCAGACGTGTTCGGGACGGTTACCTCGGCGACCACCGCCAAGCGCTCCCGGAGTTCCGGTTCGGCGCCGAACGACGCCAGCTCGGCGCGGAGGGCGGCAAGCCGGCTTCGGGCATCGGCTTGTTCGGATTCAAGCCGAGCGACACGCCGCTCCTCCCGCGCGATGGCGTCGAGCAGTTCCTCGCGTCGCCCCGGCTGCGCCGTCTTCATCTAGACCTCAACTCGAACGATCACGGATGACAAACACGGCGCCGCAATGGTGTAATAAGACAAGCCGCCGCGGGTGCGCTGTTGGCGGTCCTCATGAGCAAGGTCAGAGACCGCCGTTTTGCCGATACCGATTTTACTGCAAGGAGAACGAATCATGACGCATACCTTCCCCGAACTGAAGCACAAGACGCTGGTCGAACTGAAGGAGATCGCGGCGGGCGTCGAGCCCGCGGTGCAGGGCTACACGCAGATGAACAAGGAGCATCTGCTCGTGGCGATCTGCAAGGCCCTTAACATCGACATGCACGTCCACCACGAGGTGAAAGGCATCGACAAGAACGCGGTCAAGGCGAAAATCAAGGTATGGCAGAAGAAGCGCGATGAAGCGCTCGCCTCGGGCGACCGCAAGAGTCTGAGAGTCGCCCTCAACCACATCCACAACTTCAAGCATCAATTGCGCAAGTCGATGGTCTGAACAACGCGATGAGTGAAATGGGGCCGTTCGTAGCCCACCGCCCGGCCGGCGCGCGACGATCAACGTGATCTCCGGCTTGGAGCGGATCGAACTCACGATACAGATCGCGCACCCGGCAGTCGCGCTGCGGCGCGGCGCATGACCGATCCCCGCCGCGAGCGCGCCCTCGCGTTCCTCGCGCTGCTCGTGGGCGGCGCGGCGATCGCCTTCTCGCCGATTTTCGTGCGCCTGGCCGACGTCGGCCCGATGCAAAGCGCCTTCTGGCGCGTGGCGCTTGCGGTGCCGCTGCTCGCAGTCTGGGCCTCTTGGGCATCGCGCCGCGATCGGGCGCGCGCGGCGATTGCACCCGCCGCGGCGATCGCCCCCATGCTTATCGCCGGAGCGGCCTTCGCCGGGGATCTCGCCTTCTGGCATCTGTCCATCGTCTATACGACAGTCGCCAATGCAACGCTGCTCGCGAACTTCGCGCCGGTGTTCGTCACGCTCGGCGGCTGGCTGCTTTTCCGGCAGCGCGTCACCGGCCTGTTCCTGCTGGCGCTGCTGATCTCGCTTGGGGGCGCGACACTGCTCGTTGGCCCGAGCTTCGGGGCCGGCGGACAGCGGCTGGCCGGCGACGCCTTCGGCGCGGTGACGGCGATCTTCTACGGCGCCTACATGCTCGCGATCTCGCGCTCGCGTGCCAGCGGCGGCACGGCGTCGGTGATGGCGCTGAGTTCGGCCGTGAGCGCGGCATTGCTTCTGCCGCTCGCGCTGATGTGGATGGGCGGACTGTTCCCGCAGTCGCCGCGCGGCTGGCTGATCCTGCTCGCTCTGGCGGTGATTCCGCAGGTCGCGGGGCAGAGCCTGATCGCGTACGCGATGGCGCATATGCCTGTTCCCCTGTCCGCGCTCAGCCTGCTCGTGCAGCCGGTGTTCGCGGCGATGTACGCATGGCTGCTTCTCGGTGAAGACATGGGTGCGATGCAGATCGCGGGCGGCGCGATCGTGCTCGCAGGGATCTACCTGGCGAGGCGCTGGGGTTGAGCGGCAGGCGAGCGACCGCTCTACTCGAAGCGGACCCTGGGCTCCCCGCCCTGGGCGGGTACGATGCGGCCGATTCGGAACACGGTCTCCCCGGCCGAAGCAAGCATTGCTGCGGCCGCGTCGGCCACCTCGGGTGCCGCCACGACCACCATGCCGATACCGCAGTTGAATACCCGGAGCATCTCCGCTTCCTCGACACTGCCCTCGCGCTGCAGCCACGCAAAAAGCGGCGGCTGCGGCCATGCCGACTTGCGGATCAGCGCATCGCAGCCCGCGGGCAGAACGCGCGGAACGTTCTCGATCAGGCCCCCGCCCGTGATGTGCGACAGGCCCTTCACGGGCATCTGCTGGATCAGCGCAAGCAGCGGCTTCACGTAAATGCGGGTCGGCTCGAGCAGCGCCTCGCCCAGCGGCCGGCCGTGGAAATCTGCGGCGAGATCGGGCCGGGCGCGCTCCAGGATGCGACGGATCAGCGAATAGCCGTTGGAGTGCGCACCGCTCGATCCGAGCCCCAGCAGCACGTCGCCGGAGGCGATCGACCGGCCGTCGATGATGCGGTCCTTTTCCACCACGCCCACGGCAAAACCCGCAAGGTCGTACTCGCCCTCCGGGTACATGCCGGGCATCTCGGCGGTTTCACCGCCGATCAGCGCACAACCGGCCAGTTCGCAGCCGCGCGCAATGCCGCGTATGACCTCGGTCGCGGTGGGCACGTCCAGGCGGCCGCACGCGAAATAGTCGAGGAAGAACAGCGGCTCGGCGCCCTGCACCAGGATGTCGTTTACACTCATCGCCACCAGGTCGATGCCGACGCCGTCGTGACGGCCGAGTTCGAAGGCGAGCTTGAGCTTGGTTCCCACGCCATCGGTGCCCGCGACCAGCACCGGATCACGATAGCGCTTGGCGACCTCGAACAGCGCCCCAAACCCGCCGATGCCGGCGAGCACCTCCGGCCGCATGGTGCGCTTCGCGAAGGGCTTGATCGCCTCGATGAGCGCGTCCCCGGCATCGATATCGACCCCGGCCTGTCGGTAGGAAAGCGGTTTGGAAGGCGTATTCAAGTTGAGAGCCCGCACTGATGCAAGTAAAGTAACGCGTTTCCAGTGGATTTTAATCGAAATGCCGCTTTCGGACGCCGACATCCGCCGGCTCGGATGGCTCGCGCTGCCGGCGAGCGCGGCGCCGCTCCTGGCGCTGCGCAAGCTGCGCGCCCGCTGTCTGGAGAGCGCCCTGTACGCAGGGCGACAATGATGCAGCAACTCGTGTTGGAGCTTGCACCGCCGGCCCCCCCGAGCCTGGAGAATTTCTTTACCGGCCCCAACCGGGCCGCGGTGGCGGCGCTACGCGACGCGCTCGCCGGCGGGGAGCGCGTGGTCTACCTCTTTGGAGAGCCCGGCAGCGGCAAGACGCACCTGCTAAAAGCGGCGGTGCGCGAAGCCGGGACGCTGGGTCATACAGCGCTCTTCGTGGGCGCACCGCACGCCGGCCTGGCGCCGTCTCCCGCATGCGATGTGATCGCGGTCGACGATCTGGAGCGGCTGGACAGCGTTTCACAGCTGGCGCTTTTCGACGCCTTCAATGTCCTGCGGGCCGGCCGCGGCCGGCTGTTCGGAGCCGGCACGCAGCCCGCCGCCGAGCTGCCCCTGCGCGAGGACCTGCGCACGCGCCTGGGCTCCGGTCTGTCGCTGCGCCTCGCACCGCTCAACGACGAGGAAAAGGCCGCCGCGCTCCTCTGGCATGCGTCCCAGCGGGGTTTGAGGCTCGCGCCCGAAATCGTCGGCTATGTGCTCACTCACTGCGGCCGCGACATGGGCACGCAAGTCGCGGTACTGGACGCGTTGGACCGCCATTCGCTCCAGCACAAGCGTCCGGTGACCCTGCCGCTGCTGCGCGAAGCGCTCAGGCTCTTACAACTCAAGTGATGGCAGATCTGCGGATGAATTGGGTTTGCATTCGTCTCCCGATTTCGGGAAGTTGCGAAGTTGCAACTTCCCGAAGTCGGGAGAGCATGGATTCCAGAGCGAGGCATCGCGGCTGATTCCGGCTTCGCTGTCTTATGCCCTTGCAACAATGACCATCGGAGCATACTGATTTGGAGCTCGCGCTGTTCGATCTGGACAACACGCTGCTCTCGGGAGACAGCGACTACGAGTGGGCGCAGTTCCTGATCGAGGAAGGCGTACTCGAGCGCGGCCGGTACGAAGCCCAGAACCAGCGCTTCTACGATCAGTACAAGGCCGGCACTCTGGACATATTTGCGTTTCTCGATTTCCAGCTCGCCCCGCTGGCACGCTATCCACGCGAGCGGCTCGACCGCTGGCACGCTGCGTTCATGGAACGCAAGATCCGGCCCATCATCCGCGACAAGGGCCGCTCGTTGCTGCGCCTGCACCTGGACCGGGGCAGCCTGTGCGCCATCATCACTTCGACCAACGCCTTCGTAACAGGACCGATCGCACGCGAGCTCGGCGTCGTGCACCTGATCGCAACCGAGATCGAGGAAATCGACGGACGTTTCACGGGGCGAGCGCGCGGTGCGCCCTGCTTCCGCGAGGGCAAGATCGAGCGCCTCAACCAGTGGCTGCTGGAGCAGGGGCGAGACATGCAGTCGTTCTCGGCGAGCTGGTTCTACAGCGACTCCCTCAACGACCTGCCGTTGCTGGAGCGCGTGACGCGCCCGGTCGCCGTCGACCCGGACGACGTCCTGCGCCGCACAGCGCTGGAGCGCGGCTGGGGCGTAATCAGCCTCCGATGACAGCGGCGGCGCCAGGGACGCGGCGCAGGGCTCGCTGCGGTCGCGCGGTTTTGCTGTATGATTCGGGCCGCGTTCTCCACGGACGCATTGCCGAAATACTCATGCAGGACAAGCTCAAGACGCTGTATCGATACCGGACCGAGCCCGCAGGCGGGTCCGACGCCCAGGTTTCGCTCCCCGTTGATTAGAAAGTTCATCCGCCGAGTCTTGCGCCTCGGCTCAGGCACCGACCCTGAAATCATTCCGCACCGGGAGCACGGCATCAGCCGCGATGCGATTTCCTACGGCTCCAGAAAGACCTGCGAAGTCCTGCATCAGGCGGGCCATGAAGCCTACCTGGTCGGCGGTGCCGTCCGCGACCTGCTGCTCGGCACGCGGCCCAAGGACTTCGACATCGCGACCAGCGCGCTTCCCGAGCAGGTGCATCGCCTGTTCCGGCGCTCGCGGCTGATCGGCCGCCGGTTTCGCCTCGCCCACGTCATGTACGGCAGCGAAACCGTGGAGGTATCGACGTTCCGCGCCGGCACCCTTGCCGAGAGCGACGAGCCCGGTGGCGAGCCGCCGGTGGACGAAATCACCAGGGACAGATCCGACAAATCCCGCGAACCCGCCCGTTCCATGGATCAGCGCGGACGCCAGAGATCCCACGAACCCGCCAGCGCGGTAGATCAGCACGGTCGGGTATTGAGAGACAACGTCTACGGCACCCGCGAGCAGGATGCCGCGCGCCGCGACTTCACCGTCAACGCGCTATATTTCGATCCCTCGAACGAGACCATCCTCGATTTCCACCGCGGTATGCGCGACCTGAAGAAGAAGGTGGTGCGCATGATCGGCGACCCGCTGACGCGACATCGCGAAGATCCGGTGCGGATGCTGCGCGCCGTGAGGCTCGCGGCGAAGTACGGCTTCACGATCGACCCGCGCACGCGCGCGCCGATCCGGGCGCTCGCGCCGCTGATCGAGAACGTACCCCCGGCCCGGCTGTTCGACGAGATGTCGAAAATCCTGATGTCGGGCCATGCGCTCGCCGGCGTGCACCGTCTCCGGATCGAGGGCCTGCATCACGGCGTGCTGCCGATGCTGGACGTGATCCTGGAGCAGCCCCTGGGCGAGCGCTTCGTGAATCTGGCGCTGGAGCAAACCGACGAGCGCGTCAGTGCCGGCAAGCCCGTTTCGCCCGCGTTCCTGTTCGCCTCGCTGTTGTGGCACGAGGTGCTTGCCGCCTCGCGCAATGCGGAAAAGACCGGCACCAGGCCGGTTCCGGCCCTGCACGAGGCGATGGACAAGGTTCTCGATATCCAGACCGAAAAGCTGGCGATTCCAAGGCGCTTCACCACGATGATGAAGGAGATCTGGCTGCTGCAGCCGCGCCTGGAGCAAAGAAGCGGCAAGCGCCCGTTTGCGCTGATCGAACAGGAGCGGTTCCGCGCCGGATTCGATTTCCTCGGCCTGCGCGCCGCAAGCGGAGAGGTTCCGCAGGAACTCTACGACTGGTGGGAAAAGTTCCAGCACGCCGCACCCGACGCGCGCGCCGCGATGCTGATCGCGCCCCAGACGGGGGAACAGCGAACCGGGCGCCGCCGGCGCAGGCGCAAGCCCTCGGGCCGAGAAACCCCCCGCGCGCTCCCGACCGACTGATATGCCGCGGGCGTACGTCGGCCTGGGCGCCAATCTGGGCGATCCGCGCAGCCAGATACGCGCTGCGTTCGAAGCGCTGGCGAACATCCCCGCGACGCGACTGGCAGGACAGTCATCTTTCTATCGCAGCGCCCCGCTGGGCTACGCCGGACAACCGGACTTCATCAATGCCGTGGCGCAGGTCCAGACCGGACTCGCGCCGCGCGCCCTGCTCGATGCGCTGCTCGCGATCGAACTGGCCCTCGGGCGCAAGCGCAGCCATGCAAACGCACCGCGCACGCTGGATCTGGATCTACTCCTTTACGACCAGATGGTGATCGACGAGCCCGGACTGCGCGTGCCCCATCCCCGGATGCACATCCGCGCCTTCGTGCTCGCGCCGCTGGCCGAGATCGCCCCCGAAATCGAGATACCCGGACAGGGTCCCATCGCGCCGCTGCTTGCCGCCTGCACCGGGCAGACGATCGAAAAGCTGCAGGAATGATGCGCCCGGAGCCGCTCGCCGTGCCGCGGAACTGTATCATGGGCGCGGTCCATTTCACGTTTCGCGCCTGAATGCCGCTCGCAAAATACCGCCACATCGTCGTCGAAGGCCCGATCGGCGTGGGCAAGACCAGCCTCGCGCGCCGGCTCGCCGAGCGCATCGGCTCGAATCTGCTGCTGGAACGGCCCGAGGACAACCCGTTCCTGCCGCGCTTTTATCAGGACATGCCGCGCCATGCGCTGTCCACCCAGTTGTTCTTCCTGTTCCAGCGCATCAATCAGTTGCGGGAACTGGCGCAGCCGGATCTTTTCAACCGGGTGACGGTCAGCGATTTTCTGCTCGACAAGGATCCGCTGTTCGCACGCCTGACGCTTTCGTCAGACGAGTGGCGCCTCTACCAGCAGATCTTCGAAGCGCTCCAACCGCAAGCCCCGAAACCGGACCTGGTGGTCTACCTCCAGGCCCAGCCAGAAACGCTCTACGACCGCGTGCGCCGACGCGGCGTCGATTACGAACGTCCCATCACCGGGGAATACCTGGCGCTGCTTGCAGACAGCTACAGCCGCTTCTTCTATCATTACTCGGGGAGCCCGGTGCTGATCGTCAACTCGGAGCGACTCAATTTCGTCAAGCAGGAGGGCGACCTCGACCTGCTTCTGGCACGCATCGCAGGCATGCGCGGCACCCGCGAGTTCTTCAATTTCGGAGATTGACATGTCCCGGATAACGCTCCCCAAGCTGCACAAGCTGCACGCCGATGGCGTCAAGATCGCGATGCTGACCTGCTATGACTCGAGCTTCGCCGCCCTCTTGGAAGAGGCCGGCGTCGAGTGCCTGCTGATCGGGGACTCGCTCGGGATGGTACTGCAGGGACATGACTCCACCTTGCCGGTAGCCCTCGAGGACATGGCCTACCACACCGCATGCGTCGCGCGTGGCTCGCGTACCGCCTTCATCATTGCCGACCTTCCGTTCGGCAGCTATCAGGAATCGCGCGAGCAGGCGTACCGAAGCGCCGCACGCCTCATGGCCGCGGGCGCCCACATGGTGAAGCTAGAGGGCGGCGCGGAGTTCGCGCGCAGCGTCGGGTTCCTGACCCGGCGCGGCATTCCCGTCTGCGGACACCTCGGGCTCACGCCGCAGTCGGTGCATCAGCTCGGCGGCTACCGCGTCCAGGGCAGGACGGCCGACGCAGGAGATCAACTGCTTGCGGACGCGGTCGCGCTTCAGGACGCCGGGGCCGGGATGATCGTTCTGGAGGCGATCCCTGCCGAACTCGCCCGGCGCGTCACCGCCGAGCTGCATGTGCCCACGATCGGCATCGGCGCGGGACCGGACTGTTCGGGGCAGGTGTTGGTGCTGCACGACATGCTGGATGTTTTCCCCGGGCGCCGGGCGAAGTTCGTGCGCAATTTCATGAGCGGCGCGCCGAGCATCGCCGACGCGGTGGCCGCTTACGTTCGTGCGGTCAAGGACGGCAGCTTCCCCGCTGCCGAGCACTCGTTCTGACGCTTCGCAGACAGTCATGGATATCGTTCCAGGCATCACCGACCTGCGTGCGCGCCTCAGGCGCGAGCAGTCGGTCGCCTTCGTGCCGACCATGGGCAACCTTCACGACGGGCACCTCCAACTCGCGCGCACCGCGCGCGGCCACGGCAGCTGTGTGGTCGCGAGCATTTTCGTCAACCGGCTCCAGTTCGCCCCTCACGAGGACTTCGACGCGTATCCACGCACTTTCGAGGCGGACTGCGAGAAGCTCGCCGCTTGCGGCGTCGACGTCGTGTTTGCGCCTGGCGAGGGCGAGTTCTACCCGGAGCCACAGGGCTTCGTCGTCGAGCCGCCAGAACTGGGCAATCAACTCGAAGGCGAATTCCGCCCGGGCTTTTTTCGCGGCGTCGCCACCGTGGTCATGAAGCTGTTCAACATCGTGCAGCCGAACGTCGCGGTATTCGGCAAGAAGGACTACCAGCAGCTCATGATCGTGCGCGGCATGGCGCGCCAGCTCAATCTACCCATCCACATCGTCGGTGACCAGACCGCGCGCGCAGCCGACGGCTTGGCGCTTTCATCGCGCAACGGCTATCTTTCGCAGGCCGAGCGTGCGGAGGCGCCCCGGCTCCATCAAACGCTACAGTGGGTGAAATCGCAAATCCTTACCGGAATGCCGGATTTCCCTGCGATCGAGGCGGAGGCGAGGAAAAAGTTGGAGCAAAATCAATGGAGAACAGACTATATTGCGGTGCGCAAACAATCTGATTTACAATCGCCTCGCCTGTATGACCGCGAGCTGGTGGTAGTAGCGGCGGCGCGGCTAGGCACGACGCGCCTCATCGACAACCTGGAGTTCTCGCGCTAGTCGAGAATTCCGGCCCCGTCCTGAGGTGTCGCCTGACGACGCAGTGAAGCGATCGATTCCCGCTGCTCACCGACAGGTATGGTTGATCACTGAACATTGATCGGAGGTAACCATGCAGCGGACCATGCTGAAATCGAAAATTCACCGGGCGACGGTGACGCGGTCGGAACTGGGCTACGAGGGCTCGTGCGCCATCGACGAGAACCTGCTCGAGGCGGCAGATATCAGCGAGTACCAGCAGATCGACATCTGGGACGTGACCAACGGCGAGCGCTTCACCACCTATGCTATCCGCGCTGAACGAGGCTCGGGGGTCATTTCCGTAAACGGGGCGGCGGCGCGCAAGGTCTCCCCGGGGGACATCCTGATCATCGCCTGCTTCGGCACGTACGACGAAGCCGAGCTAAAGACCTACAAGCCCGACCTGGTCTACGTCGACGACCGCAATCGCATCAAGCAGCAGCGCAGAAGCATTCCGGTCCAGTTCGCCTGACCGGATGTACTCGAACATCAGCGCCTGAAAGGGCCTGCGCGAGCCGTCGTTTGATCACGCTGGGTATTGCTCGAACATCAGTCGCTCTACTGGACAGCCGAGCGCCTGCGCCATCGCATCCATCGAGTCGTCGTTGACCGCGACCGTCTGAAATTCCGCGCTGCCCCCCCGGCTCTCGATGAATGTGTTGGCCGCGGCCTCCGAGGGCCAGAACACCACGGGATCGGGCTCCACACCGGCCACCTGGCAACAGATGGGAATGCCGTCGGACTTGTACACGATCGCGAACATGCAGCACCCTCCCGAATCGGTTATCCCGTCCCTTGTCCGGGTCCCCTACCGCCGGCACCCGTCGACACGTCGGATTTACTTTAACTCAGTTCCGAAAGTTGTTCCAGATGGCCAGACGCGCGAGCCACACGTCGCCGCCACGGCTGCCGACTGCGGTCCCGGTCGCCCCCGGACCGCCCCCTCACCACAGTGCTGCGCACGCACCAAGGTGCAGCTTTGACGTAGATCAACCCCCTCAGGCTGCCCGCGCTCATATATGCAGGGGACGCCATGCCACAGCAACCGACGACGCGAGCCCTGACCCTGGACGGACCCGGACGGCCGCTGCAACTGGTCGTGCGCGCCCGCGGCGCGCCGCAGCCCGGTCAGATCCTGATTGCCGTCAGGGCCTGCGGGGTGTGCAGGACCGATCTCCACATCGTCGACGGCGAACTGCCCTGGCCGGGCCATCCGGTCGTGCCGGGCCATGAGGTCGTCGGGATCGTGCTCGAAGTCGGCGCCGGCGTCGAGCGCTTTGCGCCAGGTGACCGAGTCGGCGTGCCCTGGCTGGGGTGGACCTGCGGTCAGTGCCGTTACTGCCTCTCCGGGCGCGAGAATCTCTGCGATCACGCCCGCTTCACGGGCTACCAGATCGACGGCGGATACGCGGACCATGTGATCGCCGATGCGCGCTACAGCTTCAGACTCCCGCCGCGCTATGGCGACGCCGAGGCGGCGCCCCTGCTTTGCGCGGGCCTGATCGGCTACCGCGCTCTGCTGATGGCGGGCGAGGCCCAGCGCCTGGGCGTCTACGGATTCGGCGCAGCGGCACATATCCTGGCGCAGGTGGCCAGGCATCAGGGAAGAAAAGTCTACGCCTTTACCCGCCCGGGCGACGCAAGCGCCCAGGCCTTCGCGCGCAGCCAGGGCGCGCTCTGGGCCGGGGACTCGACCAGCGCGCCGCCCGAGCCGCTCGACGCCGCGCTGCTGTTCGCGCCGGTCGGCGAACTGGTGCCGCAGGCGCTGCGCGCGGTCGCAAAGGGCGGCACCGTGGTGTGCGCCGGCATCCACATGAGCGACATCCCGGCCTTCCCCTACGACATACTCTGGGGCGAACGGCGAATCGTGTCGGTCGCCAACTTGACCCGCCGCGACGCCGAGGAGTTCCTCGCCCTCGCCCCGAAGGTTCCCGTTCGGACCGCAGTGGAGACCTTCACGCTGGAACAAGCCGACGATGCCCTCGCCCGCCTGCGTGAGGGCAGGATCAACGGCGCCGCTGTGCTCGTCCCCTGACGGACGGCGCACGCCGCTGACGGTTCGCCAGGGCAAAAAAGAAGGCGGGTCGCTGGAAGAGATTGCCTTTTCGTCCAGCGCCCGCCATTCACCAGGAGGACGTGCGAGGCCATTGTGCTTGCCTCCGGCCTTGGACGTCGTGATTCAAATCACGAAAACCGAGAAACCGCGGCCGCCGAGCCCACCGCGGCATGGGCTCAAGATCGCCCCAGAGACGGCCCCTGTGAGCTTTCGGAAGTCCTTTCGCGCACAGCGGCGGCAAGAAGAGGCCCCATGGTGAGAATCCTGACATTTCCCGCAGGCAACGGGAAACGGGACCGTCTCGATTCTTCGGCTATCAGGCATTACCGCACATCCGCTCCGGCTCCTCCTTCGCCCTGGACATCGGGATAAGCTATTATTAGCGGTCCTTCGGCAGTTCTCCATCATGATACGGAGATTTCCGGATGCTGATCGCTCGACTAGGCGCGGTGTTCTTTCGCTCGCAGGATCTCCTGTGTGCTCGGGCGGGCGCCTGCTTCCCGTCTTTCGAGAATTCTGTCTCAAGCCGCCGTTTTCCGCTGCTGCCGAGCCGTGATTCCCTGCCGCAGCGTCGGCGACGCGTCGCCGAGGGCGGCGTGGCGACGGCTCCCGTTGTAGTGCACCGTGCCCCGATAGGCCCAAAATGACAACCCTCGTACCCGGCATAGTTGATCCGGTAAGCAGTCTGAAGGCGCAGGCGCGGATTCGCGCAACGGTGGGCCTTCCGGTCCTTTCGTCCGCGCTGGTTGTGCTTTGGTACAGGGGGTTCCCGAACGACTTTGTCGGGCCTGTCGCCCTGATTCACATCTTCTACATCGTGCTGATGCTGATCCTGGCGGCGCGCGTGCAGCGTTTCGCCGCCGAACACCTCGCTTTTACTACAGCCATTCTAGATCCGTTGTTTTTGTCGGGCTGGGTTCTGCTGCTGGGACACGACGGGGGACTTGTCATAGGGTTCTACTTGTTCACGATACTCGGCTTCGGATTTCGCACCGGCACGCGCCTGATGTTGCTGTGCCAGATTGCCTCGCTCACCGGCTTCTCCATCGTGTTGTTGCTCGAGCCATTCTGGCTGCAGAATGAAATCATGTGGATTTCCTTCATGATCACGCTAGTCGTGGTGCCGCTGTACGCCACGGTACTGGTCAAGAAGCTGCACGAAGCACGAGCGCACGCCGAGCGGGAAAGCCAGGCAAAGTCGCAACTTCTGGCCAAGGTCAGCCATGAATTGCGGACCCCGTTGTCCGGAATCGTCGCCGCGGCGCAACTGATTTCGGCAGAGGCCGAGGATAACCGAGTTGCGAGCCGGGCCGAGACCATAATGGGCCTGTCGAGGGACTTGCTGCGCGAGATCGACGATCTTCTGGATCAGGCAAAGTACGAGGCGCGGGCGCTGGTACTCGAATCGTCGCTGTTCGATCTGCACGACCAGATGGACCGGCTTTGCGTGAGCGTGGAACCGGCCGCGGTCAAGAAAGGATTGGCTTTTGCCGTCAGCGTCGACCCCCGCATCAAAGACAGGGTCCAGGGCGATTCACGCTACTTGAGCAAAGTGTTGCTCAACCTGGCCGGCAACGCGGTCAAGTTTACCAACAAGGGCAAGGTCGAGATCGCCATGACGCTGCTGGAAGAGCAGGGGGATCGCTTGCGGGTGCGTTTCAGCGTCAAGGATACGGGAATCGGCATCCCCAGAGAATTGCATGAAAAGATCTTCGATCCCTTCTTCCAGGCCGACAGTCTGACCGCGCGCAAGTACGGCGGCACGGGGCTGGGCATGACGATTGCCAGGGAAATCGTGAATCTGATGGGAGGCCGGATCCAGGTGGAGAGCGAACCTGGGGTTGGAAGCGTTTTCCATTTCGAGCTCAGCTTCGCCAGAGTCGCGACGCGCCAGACGACAATCACGGACAAGCCGGCGCTACCTGCCGTCTACGGCAAGCGGATACTGGTCGTGGACGATAACGCGACCAATCTGTCGCTGATCAGGGAATTGCTGCTGCGTGACCGTCACGAGGTCGTGGCCGCCGGCAGCGGCGCCGAGGCGCTGGAGGTACTGAGTCAGCGCGAGTTCGACCTGGTTTTTCTCGACTTCAATCTGGGGGACATCGATGGCGCCAAGGTCCTGCAGATCTACCGGTTTGGAAAACTGAAAGCGGCGCCGGTGTATTTCCTGACGGCGGATGCGACGGCGGCGACGGCCGAGAGACTTTCCGGCGCCGGCGCCGTCGGCATTCTGAACAGACCGATCACCATCGAGGGACTGCGCCAGGCCATCGCCCGGGTCTGTGGCGCGGAACCCGAAGCCGGCGCGAAACTCCAGGGCGGCCCGGCCAAGCCAGCCCCCGTTTCGGCCGTCCCGTCACCCCTGCCGCTTGCGGCCGTGCCGGCACAGCATCTCGATTACAGGGTGATAGAGGGGCTGGGTTCCATCAGCGAACGGGCCATATTCCTGGCCGAGGTGCTGAGCAGCGCCGTGACCGACATCGAACGCAACTGCAACGAACTGATGCAGGCTTTGCTGGCACGGGACTCAGCGCGCGTACGCGATACGGCGCACGCCCTGAAAGGAGTGTGCGCGACGGTAGGCGCGACGAGGCTCGAGTCGCTGGCGAACCGGCTCATGCGCACCACCAGCGAGGAACTGGCCCACGCCGGGGCACGCCTGAGCGCCGATGTCGGCGAGACCAGTCGCCAGAGCGTGGCCGCCATCCGCAGCGTCATGCTGGAGCGGGCCGTCAACGGCTAGCGAGCGGCCCGACGTTGCGCTGCAGGCGAACCAGCATGTCCATGACCTTGAGGTCCGCTTCCGCCAGGCCCATCGCCGCGTCGACCCACTCCTCGACCACGGTCAGCATTTCCCGATAGTCGAGCGGCGCGAGGCGGTGCCGGCCGCGCTGAAGCATGAGGCGCGCGTTACGGTGCTTGTCATGATTCACTATGAACTCCTCCACGGCCAGGGTGCCCTCCCCCTTCGGGCAGATCGCATCGACGATTCCCCTTTCCTTCAGTTCGGCTGCCGTATAGATGCGCCCGTCGATCATCATGCGTTCGGCCTCGTAGACGCCCACTCGGCGAGCGAGCAGGCTCATGCCGCCGGTGCAGGGGAACAGGCCGAACAGGATCTCGGGAAACCCGAATTCGCTGTGTTCCTCCGCGATCAAATAGTCGGCCCCCAATGCCGCTTCGAATCCCCCGCCGAGCGCCCGGCCCTGGACCAGCGCAATGGTCGTCGCACGGTGATTCAGGCTTGTCGCCCATTCGTACATGAGGTCCAGACACAGCCGTGAATACCGATACAGGGCGCCCTTGTCCTTGCGCTCGATACAGGAATGGAAATGCTTCAGGTCGCCACCAAGGCCGAAGTAATCGGGGTGACCCGATCTCAGCACCGTGTAATGGACCGGCACCATCTGGCCCTCGCAAAACCAGGACCCTGCATTGTCCTTGATCGTGTGGAGCAGATCGCGCAGACCATGCAGCAGCGGCAAAGAAAAATTCTGGCACCCCTCATCGACCTGCCTCGCCATAGTGACCCAGAGTACGTTGGACGCCCCCTGATCGAGTTGTACCGCAATGCGGTCTGATATGCTTGGCTGCGACAGCGGAAGTTGAAAATCTAAGGCTCCCATGGTTTCCCCCTACGTTGATAGTCACTTCGACAACACCGGAATAGACGGGCGTTTCGCAGGCATTTCGCGGTGTTTCGAAACGACCAACGCCACATTGGTACCACCAAAACCAGCCGAAAAAGACATGGCCCGTTCGATTTGCCGATCGAAGATCGGACTATTCGCGACGTGATTCAGTTCGCACTGGGAATCGATCTCATCCAGGTACGCGGTCGCGGGAAGGAACGATTCCGTGATCGCCACGACAGTGATCATCAGTTCCAGCACGCTGGCCGCGCCCATCAGGTGACCGTGAATGGACTTGGTTGAGCTGACCGGGACGGTTTTGGCCGCTTCGCCGAAGGCCATGTGGATCGCGTTCGCTTCGACCATATCGCCCCCCTTGGTCGCCGTCGCGTGCGCATTCACGTAGTCGATTTCCGCAGGCATTAGACCGGCATCCTCGAGCGCCAGGCGCATGGCCGTCGCCTCTCCTTCCGCTTTGGGCGACGCGATGTGATAACCGTCGGAAGCGACGCCATAGCCGGCCAATGAGGCATAGCAGGGAACACCGCGCCGCCTCGCGTGCTCTGCCGACTCCAGCACGATGAAGGCAGCGCCCTCGCTGAGCACCAGGCCTGCCCGGTCCTTGGCGAAGGGTCTGCAGCTGCGGCCGACATCCGACTTATCCGGCGCGGCAAGCGCCCGGGTTCCGTCGAATGCCCCCATCACGGCAGGTGTAAGCGGTGCCTCGGCGCCACCTGCCACCGCGATGTCTATATATCCGTCGCGAATGGCGCGCAGCGCCTCGCCGATAGCCGTGCCGGAAGAGGCGCAGGCGGTGCTATGGGTCACCACCGGTCCCAGTATCTGGTGGCGTATGGAGATCTGGGCGGCGCCGGCGTTGTGCATCAGCGCCATGATCGTGAACGGCCTGGAGGTCTCTTTGTGTTCGATCAGGAGTTGCTCGTACCAACCCTCCTCGGTTTCCGCGCCTCCTCTGACGGTGCCGTAATACAGACCGGCACGCTGCTTGTAGGCCGAAAAATCCCCTAGTCCCGCGTCGGCAATGGCCTGGCGCGCGGCAATGATGGCCATCTGCTGGCAACGGTCCAGAGTGGGCAGTTCGAGCTTCGTAAACACGTCCGTAAACGTTCTGGGAACCACGCCGGCAGGGAATGTCTTGCTCAAGCCGCGCGGCGTACACAGGCGGATACCGGATCGCGCAGTCGAGAGATGGGAAACCAGTTCTTCCATGTCACACCCGACGGGCGATACCACGCCCATTCCGGTAATTACGACATCGCGGCTGCTCGTCATCGGTGCGTAGTCCTGGTCGATATCCGCTCGACTCAGGCGTCTCCGGCAAGATTCCTGGCGATGACGGCGACCACTTCGCCCAGAGACGGGTTGGGCGGGAAGGACAAGTCGACCAGGCTGGTGCCGAGCTCCGCTTCGAGGTCGAGCATGATTTCCACAACATGAAGAGAATCGACCCCGAGATCGCGCAGCCGGGCGCTCTCGCCAAGCTGGTCGACTTCGAGTCCGAAACGCTCATGCAAGCTGGTTTGGATCCTGCTCAGAATATCGGCTTTGTCCATTATGATGTCGGTCCTTGTGCGGTGTATGAAGCACGCCAAATCCAAGAGAGGAACTCATATCACAAATGACCGGTTCAGGCCATAGACGGAAGTCTAATAGGGGCTATCGAAAGTCGAATAGCGCCCGTTTCAACCGGACGGGGACGGGACACCCCGATTTCCCGTGCGCTGCCCTGAGCTTATCCCGGTCTTTTCGACCCCTCCGGGTCGCCACACCGGCGCGCAGAACCGGGGCTTACCATCGCGGGTCGCAGCGCGATATGCTTCCCTTTGGCTTGTTGCACGGCATTCGCATCTGAACATCATCCGATAGCAGGCAGGAAATGTACGAAATACTCGTCGACAAGAAGATCCTCGTGGTTGATGACCTGGTGACGGTCCGCAGGGTCGTACATGGCGTGCTGGCGCAGAACCTCGCGCAGATGCTCGAGGCGGATTGCGCGGAGCAGGCGCTTCGAATCGCCAACGAAAACAACATTGATGCATTTCTGCTCGACATACAGTTGCCCGCCACGAACGGCATTGAATTGTGCCGCGCGATCCGGGCGATGGACAGGTACCGGAGCACGCCCATCATATTTGTCACCGCGATGGACGAAAGGCGAACCTTGCAGCAGGCGCTGGAGGCGGGCGGCGACGACTTCATACCCAAGCCGATCGATCCGGTCATCCTCAGGGCGCGGCTGGGCAACCTGTTCCAGAAGACGGAATATCTGCGGCAGATCGAGTTGATCAGTCTTTCGCTGCACCGTTACGTGTCCCCCCGAACGGAGGAAATGGCCCGGATCTACGCCAAGACCGGCGTACTGACGCCGCCCAAACAACTTGAGGTGTCCGTTCTATTTACCGACGTGCGCGGTTTCACGCAATTGAGCCAGCACTTGGATCCGGACGTCCTGTTCCAGGGGCTCAGCGAGCATCTTGCTGCCCAGGTGAGCCTGGTCTACAGACACGGCGGGTATGTCGACAAATTCGCCGGTGACGGCATGATGGCGGTCTTCGACGGCGAGGACATGGCATTGAAAAGCTGCCTTTGTGCTCTCGATATCCTCGAATTTTCCAGAGAACGGAACCAGCAGCAGGGGGGGAAGATTCACCAGCTCGGCATGGGCATACACAAGGGAAGCGCGATGATCGGCAACCTCGGGTCCTCCGAACACCTCGATTACACGCTCGTGGGAAGAACGGTGAATCTGGCTGCCCGCCTGTGCGGCGCGGCGGACCGCCTTTCCATCGTCGCATCGCAGACGGTGCGAGAGGCCATCGCAGAGGACCCTCGCGTCCGGTTTTCCCGGGAACGGGGAGCGATTGTCCGCGGGTTCGACGATCCGATATTGATTTACGACTTGAGCAGAGGCAAGGGATAGAAAACGGCCGCGATCCCTTGTCCGCGGGCCTGTGGTGCCGGGAGGGGGACTCGAACCCCCACAGTGTTGCCACCGGCGGATTTTGAGTCCGCTGCGTCTACCAGTTCCGCCATCCCGGCCCTCCCGACGGATCGTCGTGGCCTGCGCAATTATACAACCCCGAGATAAGGCCCCAGACCCGGTCCCGTTCCCATGCCCCTGACGCTCGACGACTTCGACTACGATCTTCCCCGCGAACTGATCGCGCAGCGCCCTGCGGAACCGCGCAGCGCGAGCCGGCTGCTGCGCGTGACACCCGGAGCGATATCGGACCACCTTTTTTCCGAGCTGCCCGGTTTTCTTGCCGCCGGCGACCTCCTCGTGTGCAACGACACCCGAGTGATCAAGGCCCGCCTGCTCGGCGAGAAGGCTACCGGCGGCCGGATCGAAGTCCTCATCGAGCGCGTGCTCGGCGCCAACGAAGCCCTCGCGCAGGTGCGCGCGAGCCATGCGCCGCGGCCCGGCGCGCGGCTGCGGCTCGCCGGATGCGTCGAGGCGACCGTCACCGAGCGCCGCGGCGACCTGTACGTGCTGCGCTTCGACTCCACGGACAGCGTGTACGGCCTTCTGGATCGCCACGGTTCGCTGCCGCTGCCGCCCTACATCGGCCACGCGCCGGATGCAGCCGACGAGCAGCGCTACCAGACGCTCTACGCGCGCTCACCCGGCGCGGTGGCCGCACCGACCGCGGGGCTGCATTTCGATGAGCGGGTGCTCGCCGCCCTGCGCGCCAAGGGGGTGGACCTGGTCCACCTGACGCTGCACGTGGGCGCCGGGACGTTCCAGCCGGTGCGCACCCAGGATCTGTCGCGCCACCGCATGCATGCCGAGCACTACGAGATACCGCAAGGCACGGCCGCGGCGGTCGCAGAGGCGCGCGCGCGCGGCGGCAGCATCGTCGCCGTGGGCACCACGTCGGTGCGGGCGCTGGAGTCCGCGGCGCGGGGCCCCGGCGAGGTCGCGGCCGGTCCCGGCGAGACGCGGCTGTTCATCACGCCGGGCTACGCTTTCCGCATCGTCGACCGGCTGCTCACCAATTTTCACCTGCCGAAGTCGACCCTGCTGATGCTCGTGTCGGCGTTCGCCGGACTCGATCCCATCCGCCGCGCCTACGCCCATGCGATCGAGCAGCACTACCGTTTTTTCAGCTATGGAGATGCCATGCTGATTGATAAGATGCATCCATGAAATTCGAGATCACGCACCGGGACGGCGCCGCGCGACGCGGCGTGCTCACGCTTGCGCACGGCGAAGTCGAGACGCCGGTGTTCATGCCGGTGGGCACCTACGGCGCGGTGAAGGCGATGAGCCCGACCGAGCTTGCCCAACTCGGTACCCGCATCGTGCTCGGCAACACGTTCCATCTATGGCTGCGGCCGGGACTGGAGGTGATCGCGGCGCACGGCGGCCTGCACCGCTTCATGGGCTGGCACGGTCCCATACTCACGGATTCGGGCGGCTTCCAGGTGTTCAGCCTCGGTGAAATGCGCAAGATCACCGAGGAAGGCGTGCGGTTCGCCTCGCCCATCAACGGCGACCGGCTGCTGCTCACGCCCGAGACGTCGATGCACATCCAGCGCGTGCTCAACGCCGACGTCGCCATGGTCTTCGACGAGTGCACGCCCTACCCGGCGACCGAAAGCGAGGCACGCGAGTCGATGCAGCTGTCGCTGCGCTGGGCGGCGCGCTCCAAACGGGCCCACGAAGGCAATCCGAACGCGCTTTTCGGCATTGTCCAGGGCGGCATGTACGAACAGCTGCGCGATGAATCGCTCGCGCGCCTGACCGAAATCGGATTCCACGGCTATGCCGTGGGCGGCCTGTCGGTGGGCGAGCCCAAGACGGACATGCGGCGCATCCTGGGCCACACGGCCGTGGCATTGCCCGCGCAGCAGCCGCGATATCTCATGGGCCTAGGCACACCCGAGGACATCGTCGAGGCCGTCGAGGCGGGGATCGACATGTTCGATTGCGTCCTGCCGACCCGCAATGCCCGCAATGGCTGGCTGTTTACGCGCCACGGCAACATCAAGATCCGCAATGCCCAGTATCGCAACGACACGCGCCCCCTCGATGCCACCTGCGACTGCACCACCTGCCGCAATTTCACACGCGCCTACCTGCACCATCTGCAGAAGGTGAACGAGATCCTCGGGGCGCGGCTCAACACCCTGCATAACCTTCATTTCTACCAGACGCTGATGCGCGAGTTGCGAGACGCAATCGCGGACGGCGAACTGGCCGCATACGCAGCCGCGCTGCGCGAGCAGCGGACCGTTGGCGATTGCGACGAATAAGCGCCCCCGGGCCACCCGCTGCGGCCATACCCCCCGCAGGCGCCGCGCCAGGACCGTGACGGGGATGTGAAGTGTTATACTTTTGTGCTCAAATGAAGTGCCATTGGAGGCCAACGTGCTGATTTCTCCTGCTTTTGCCCAATCTGCCGGCGCCGGCGACTTGGGCCAGTGGACCGGCCTGCTGCCGATCGTCCTGATGTTCGTACTGCTGTATTTCATGCTCATCCGTCCGCAGATGAAGCGTGCCAAGGAGCACAAGGCCATGACCGAAGCGCTGCAGAAAGGTGACGAGGTCATCACCTCGGGCGGTGTCCTGGGCAGGATCACCAAGGCCGGCGATGCCTATGTCACGCTGGAAGTCGCCGCCGGCGTCGAGGTCAGCGTGCAGAGGGGCGCGATCCAGACCCTGTTGCCCAAAGGCACGCTCAAGTCAATCTGAGTGGCACGCAAGAAGCGGGAGGGGCTGATCTCCCGATCGTTGCGCCATTCCTCATCCTTCATTCCTCACGGATTCAATGAACCGCTACCCGCTCTGGACCTACGTTCTCGTCGCCCTTGCCGTCGTGCTGGGACTGCTCTACACGCTGCCCAATTTCTTCGGGGAGGCCCCCGCAGTCCAGGTTTCCAGCGCCAAGGCGACGCTGAAAGTGGACTCCGCCGTCCTCGCACGGGTCGAGGAGACGCTCAAGAAATCAGGCATCCAGCCCACAGGCCTGTTCCAGGACGCGGGCAGCATCAAGGTGCGGCTTGCCGACACCGACACGCAGCTGAAGGCGAAGGACCTCATCAACCAGGGCCTCAACCCCGATCCGCAGAACCCCTCGTACACCGTCGCGCTCAACCTGCTGTCGAGTTCCCCCGCCTGGCTGACCGCCATCCACGCGCTGCCGATGTACCTCGGCCTGGATCTGCGCGGCGGGGTCCATTTCCTGCTCCAGGTCGACATGAAGGCCGCGCTGACCAAGCGCCTGGACGCGCTCACGGGCGATATCCGCTCCCAGTTGCGCGACAAGAGCATTCGTCACGCCGGCATTGCGCGCGAGTCCAGCGGCGTCGTGATCCGGTTCCGCGACGCCGAAACACGCGCGAAGGCGCGCAAGCAGATCGAGGACCAGCTGCCGGACCTGCAGCTCGCCGACTCCGGCGACGGCACCGAGCTGCGGCTCACGGGTACGATCAAGCCGGAAGCGCAGAAGCGCACCCAGGAGTTTGCGCTCAAGCAGAACATCCAGACGCTGCATAACCGGATCAACGAACTGGGCGTCGCCGAGCCGATCATACAGCAGCAGGGTGCGGACCGCGTCGTGGTCCAGCTCCCCGGCGTGCAGGACACCGCGAAGGCGAAGGAGATTCTGGGGCGCACCGCCACGCTCGAGATCCGCATGGTGGACGAGGACAACATGAACGCGGCCGCGCTCGCCGCTGCCGCGCAAGGACAGGTGCCGTTCGGATCCGAGTATTACGTGGAAAGAAACGGGCAGCCGCTGCTGGTGAAAAAGCAGGTCGTGCTCACCGGCGAGCGTCTCACCGACGCGCAGCCCGGCTTCGACAACCAGACGCAGGAACCGGCGGTGCACCTGACGCTGGACGCGGCCGGGGCACGCATTTTCCGCGATGTGACGCGCGAGTCCGTCGGCAAGCGCATGGCGATCCTGTTGTTCGAGAAGGGCAAGGGCGAGGTCGTCACCGCGCCGGTGATCCGCAGCGAGATCGGCGGCGGGCGGGTGCAGATTTCCGGCCGCATGACCACCGTCGAAGCGAACGACACCGCGCTGCTGCTGCGCGCCGGGTCGCTGGCTGCGCCGATGGAGATCGTGGAGGAACGGACCGTCGGCCCGTCGCTCGGCGCCGAGAACATCAAGAAGGGTTTCGACTCGACGATCTACGGCTTTGCCGCGATCTCGGCGTTCATGATCGTGTACTACGCCGTGTTCGGCATGTTCTCGGTCGTGGCGCTGTCGAGCAACCTGCTGTTCCTGCTGGCGTTGCTGTCACTTCTGCAGGCGACGCTCACCCTGCCTGGCATCGCCGCCATCGCCCTCACCCTCGGCATGGCAATCGACGCCAATGTGCTGATCAACGAGCGCATCCGGGAGGAGCTGCGCGCGGGCAGCACGCCCCAGGCGGCGATACACGCCGGCTACGAACGTGCATTCGGCACCATCATCGACTCGAACATCACCTCGCTGATCGCCGGACTGGCATTGCTGATCTTCGGCTCCGGTCCCGTGCGCGGATTCGCGGTTGTGCACGTGCTGGGCATATTCACGTCGATCTTCTCCTCGGTGGTCGTGAGCCGGTCGATCGCCAATCTGACTTACGGTTCGCGCAGAAAGCTGGAGCGCGTCTCGATCGGCAACACGGCATGGAAATGACCTCCTGAGGCACACTGCATATGGAATTCTTCAAGATCCGACGCGACATCCCGTTCATGCGCCATGCACTGGCGTTCAACGTGATCTCGCTGTTGACGTTCCTGCTTGCGGTCGGCTTCCTCGCGCTGCGCGGCCTCAACTTCTCGATCGAGTTCACCGGCGGTACCGTGCTGGAGGTGAGCTACGAGCACCCTGTAGACATCGAGCCAATCCGCAATACGCTCGGGCAGAAGGGGTACCACGATTTCTCGGTGCAGAACTTCGGCTCCTCGCGCGACATCCTGATCCGCATGCCGCTCAAACCGGGCCAGGAGAGCGCCGCCCTTTCGCGCGCGGTGATCGAAGCGCTCACGGCGCAGGACCGCTCGGCCAACCTGAAGCGCGTGGAGTTCGTCGGGCCGCAGGTCGGGCGTGAACTCGCCGAAAACGGCGCGCTCGCGCTGCTGATCACCTCGCTCGGTATCGTCATCTACCTCGCCTTCCGCTTCGAATGGAAATTCGGCGTCGCGGCAGTGATCGCCAACCTGCACGACGTGGTCATCATCCTGGGCTTTTTCGCGTTCTTTCAGTGGGAGTTTTCGCTGCCGGTACTGGCGGCCATCCTCGCCGTTCTGGGCTACTCCGTCAACGAGTCGGTGGTGGTAGCCGACCGGATCCGGGAGAACTTCCGCAAGATGAGAAAAGCCTCGGTCACCCAGATCATCGACAATGCCATCACCCGCACCATGTCGCGCACCATCATCACCCACGGATCGACCCAGATGGCGGTGCTGGCGATGCTGCTGTTCGGCGGTGCTGCGCTGCACTATTTCGCGGTGGCGCTGACCATCGGCATCCTGTTCGGGATCTATTCCTCGGTGCTGGTCATGGCACCGCTCGTGCGCTGGCTCGGAGTCAGGCGCGAAGACATGGTGAAGCCGGCCCAGGACCGCAAGCAGGAAGCGGTGGTCTAGCAGCGGAAGTTTGCTAGACTCCCTGCCCAGCATTCGCGACCGGCAATTCTACGGCCCGGCAGCTGGAATAATCCTCCGCCCGGGGTTGTTATCGCTTCCGTGCGGCGCGGATGCCGTATCGCGATCCCCTTCCAAACTCAAACTAGGAGAACTGAATGAACAAGAAGATCTTTGCAGCCGGCCTGGCACTGGCGCTGGGCGCGGGTTTCACGCTCGACGCCGCAGCGCAGGTCAAACCCGAAACCTTGGTCAAACAGCGCCAATCTGCGATGACGCTGGTCGGCAAGTACTGGGGTCCGCTCGGCGGCATGGCCCAGGGCAAGGCTCCCTATGACGCCAACATCGTCGCGCGCAATGCCGGTTATCTGGAAGCCCTGAGCCACATGCCCTGGGACGGATTCGCTGCCAGCACCCAGAGCGAGAAGAGTGCCGCGCTGCCGGAAATCTGGAAGGACGCAGCTGGCTTCAAGACGGCCCAGGAGAAACTGCAGGGTGAAGTCGTGAAGCTCGTCGCAGCCGCCAAAGGAGGCAACGAAGCGGCTGTCAAGACACAGCTCGGCGAGGTCGGCAAGACCTGCGGCGGCTGCCATAACACGTTCCGCGAGAAGCGCTGAAGGCTGCGCTCACGGCGAAAGCCCTGCGAAGGCGGGGCTTTCGCATTTTTGGGATCGGATGCCGCGTCGGACGGGTTCCCGAAGTGCTTGCGTAACTGGAACACAGGCACTTGCGATTAGAATTCAGGACATTCGGGGCACTCAATGAGGCAATCCCTGTCAGCTGCCGGGCGGTGCGCTGGGCCGGTCCATAAGATGGCGGATGTACCGCAACGCGCATTTCGATCGAGTGCCGCCGTGCTGCTGCTCGCCGTTGGCATCGCGGGGAGCGCCTTCGCGCAGGGCGATCCCAGGCGCGGCGAATACCTCGTCAAGGCCGGTGGTTGCCTCGCCTGCCACACCGAGGAAAGGAAGGACGCCGCACCATTCGCCGGCGGCCGCGCGCTCAAGACGCCCTTCGGAACCTTCTACGGACCTAACATCACGCCGCACCCCGACGCAGGGCTTGGGCGCTGGAGCGAAGCCGATTTCATCCGTGCCATGCGCCTGGGCGAGCGGCCCGATGGCGCGCACTACTTCCCCGCCTTTCCGTACCCGTCGTTCACGAAGATTTCCGACACTGACCTGCGCGATCTCTGGGCATTCCTCAAGACGCTTCCGCAGAGCAGCCGAGCCAATCAGGCGCACGATCTGCGCTTTCCATTTGGCCTGCGCGTGCTGGTCACGGGATGGAAATTGCTCTTTTTCACTCCAGGCCCCTTCGCGCGCGACGGGACCCAGTCGGCGATCGCCAATCGCGGTGCCTATCTGGTGCAGGCGCTCGGCCATTGCGGCGAATGCCACACGCCGCGCAACTTCCTCGGCGGCCCGAACCGCGACCGGGCGCTTGCGGGGACACGGAGCGGCCCGGACGCCAAGGGTGGCGCCCCGAATCTGACACCCACGCGCCTGAAGAAGCTGGGCGACGGAGAACTGAAGGATTTCCTGCAGACCGGCCTCACCGCCGATGGCGACGTGGTCTCGGAGGCCATGGGCGAGGTGATCCGCAACACGACCAGCCAGCTGACGCCGGACGACCTCGCGGCGATGATCGCTTATCTGCGCGCCCTTGCGCCGCTTCCCGACGAGCCCAAATAGGCTAGATCCGCTTCGCGAGCTCCGCAGCCTTGCCGATATATGTGCCTGGAGTCAGTTCCAGCAACCGACCTTTCTCGGCCTCCGGAATCGCAAGCCCGCGTATGAATTCCGTCAGTCCTTCGCGCGTGATGCCCTTGCCACGCGTGAGCGCCTTCAGCTGCTCGTACGCGTTGGGCACGCCGTAGCGGCGCATGACCGTCTGGATCGGCTCGGCGAGCACTTCCCAGTTCGCCTCCAGTTCACCGGCGAGCCGCGCCGGGTCCGCTTCGAGCTTCTCCAGTCCGCGCAGGCATGAGCGCCACGCCAGCAGCGAATGGCCGAGCGCCACGCCCACGTTGCGCAGCGCCGTAGAGTCCGACAGATCGCGCTGCCAGCGCGACACCGGCAGCTTGTCGGCAAGGTGCCGCAGCAACGCATTGGCCACCCCGATGTTCCCCTCCGAGTTCTCGAAATCGATCGGGTTGACCTTGTGCGGCATGGTGGAGGAGCCGACTTCGCCTTCCTTCACCCGCTGGCGGAAGTAGCCCAGCGACACGTAGCCCCAGAGGTCCCGGTCCAGGTCGAGCAGGATGGTGTTGGTCCTCGCCACCGCATCGAACAGTTCGGCCAGACTGTCGTGCGGCTCGATCTGCGTGGTGTAAGAGTTGAATTCCAGTCCCAGCGATTCGACGAACCGCCTGGCGAAACCCTCCCAGTCGAAGCCCGGATAGGCCGCCACGTGGGCGTTGTAATTGCCCACCGCGCCGTTGATCTTGCCCGGCATGCGCACGCCCCCGACGCTTGAGCGTGCGCGCCGCAGCCGGAAGACGAAATTGGCAATCTCCTTGCCGAGCGTCGTGGGCGTGGCCGGCTGCCCATGGGTGCGGGAGAGCATCGGCAATTCGGCAAGATCGTGCGCCATCACCGCCAGCCTGTCGACGATGCGCTCCAACGCGGGCAGCAGCACCGCACGGCGGCATCCGTCGATCGCGAGCGCATACGCGAGGTTGTTTATGTCTTCCGAGGTGCACGCGAAATGGATGAACTCGGATGCCTTTTGCACCTCGGGATTGCCCAGGGCGCTTTCCTTCAGCCAGTACTCGATCGCCTTGACGTCGTGATTGGTCTGGGCTTCGATCGCCTTCACCCGTTCGCCATGGGCCGCGGAGAAATCCGCCGCGAGCCGGCGCAGTTCGACCACGGTCGCATCGGAAAACGGACCGATCTCGCGCAGTTGCGGATTCGCGGCGAGCGCGATCAGCCACTCGATCTCGACCCGGACCCGGTAGCGGATCAGGCCGAACTCGCTGAAGTAGGTGCGCAGCGACTCGAGTTGTCCCGCGTACCGGCCGTCGAGAGGGGAAATCGCCGTGAGGGCTGAGTTCGGCATGTCGGCGCACCACCGTTTTTTGGAAAGCCATTTTACCACGCGACACCGCCGCGCCATGGCGCCGACCCGGTTCGACACGCTGCTTGCCGGATCGCGCGCCGGGAACCTCTGCACGGGTGCTTCGGGACCGGGGGCGGATGCTATAATCGCGCCCGCCGCTTGAGCGGTCGCGCCGGAAACGGTCGGCGCTTCCTCGGCGCGCAGATGTCCTTTCCTTGAATCCTGGTCGAAATAATGAAGCTACTTGGCGTCCATCCCAGCCCGTTCACGCGCAAGGTCCGGATCGTCCTGGCAGAAAAGAAAATCGAATACGACTTCGTCATCGCCAGCCCGCAGGCCGAGGGCAGCCCCGTGCCCGCACACAATCCGCTCGGCAAGGTGCCGGTGCTGGTGCTCGAGGACGAAACCGCCGTCTACGATTCCCGCGTGATCGTCGAATTCCTGGACAATGTCTCGCCCTTCGGCCGGCTGATCCCGCCGGGGAACCGGGAGCGCGTCGAGGTGCGGCGCTGGGAAGCGCTTGGCGACGGCGTGCTCGATGCAGCAGTGCTGGCACGCTATGAAAACCTGCGCAGCGAAAACGAGCGCAGTGCCGCCTGGATCGAGCGCCAGATGGGCAAGATACGCACCAGCGTCGACGCAATGGAGCGGGAACTTGGCGACAAGCCCTTTTGCACCGGCAACACCTACACGCTCGCGGACATCGCCGTGGGCGCGTGCCTCGGCTACCTGGATTTCCGTTTTCCGCAACTCGGCTGGCGCGACAGCCACCCGAATCTTGTGCGCCTCGATGCCAAGCTCGCCGAGCGCCCTTCGTTCATCGACACGGTCCCGCACGACTGATTCGGACCCAGTGGTCGGTCACTGAATAACCCCGCCCCCCAGGCACACCTCACCGCTGTACAGCACCACCGACTGCCCGGGCGTGACCGCCCATTGCGGGTCGTCGAAATCTATGTCCATTTCGTCTGGCGCCAGCCTCGCCACATGACAGGGGGCGTCGGCCTGCCGATAGCGCGTCTTCGCGCTGTACGTGCTACCGCTGTGCGGCGGCGCGCCGCTCACCCACGCCAGGTCGCGCGCCTGCAGCGACCGCCTGAGCAGCAGCGGATGCTCGTGGCCTTGCACCACGACGAGTTCATTCCTGTCCATGTCCTTTGCGGCGACGTACCACGCCTGTTCGGGCGCGCCCTTCACCCCGCCCAGGCCGATGCCCTTCCTCTGGCCGATGGTGTAGAACGCGAGGCCAATGTGCTCGCCTACGACCCGGCCTTCCGGCGTGCGCATGCTTCCGGGCTTGCGCGGCACATAACGGTTCAGGAATTCGCGGAACGGCCGCTCGCCGATGAAACAGATGCCCGTGGAATCGCGCTTGGCGAAATTGGGCAGCCCCGCCTCCTTCGCGATGCGCCGCACTTCGGTCTTTCGAAGCCTGCCCAGTGGGAACAGCGTGCGCGCGAGCTGCGACTGGTCCAGGCGGTGCAGGAAATAGCTCTGATCCTTGGTCCCGTCCGCGGCCTTCAGCAGTTCGAAGCCGCCGTCCGCCTGGCGTACCTGCGCGTAATGTCCGGTGGCGATGCGCTCGGCGCCGAGCGCGACGGCATGGTCGAGGAAGGCCCGGAACTTGATCTCGGCATTGCACAGCACATCGGGGTTGGGCGTGCGCCCCGCGGAATACTCGCGCAGAAACTCGGCGAACACGCGGTCCTTGTACTGCGCGGCGAAGTTCACCACCTCCAGGTCGATGCCGACGACCTCCGCGACCGAGGCGCAGTCGATCAGGTCCTGGCGCGTGGAGCAGTACTCGCCGTCGTCATCGTCCTCCCAGTTCTTCATGAACAGGCCGGCGACCTGGAAACCGGCGCGCTTGAGCAGCAGCGCGGCCACCGACGAGTCCACCCCGCCTGACATGCCCACCACGATTTTTTCTGCGCCCATCGAGGCCTAGGCGAAATGGGTGATCAAGTCGAGCGGATAGCGCCGGCCGGCCAGGTAGTCCTCGACGCAGCGCCACACCAGCGGGCTTCGATGGCGCGGCGCGAGCGCGCGGATTTCCTCCACCGTCAGCCACACGGCCCGCAGGATGCCCTCATCGAGCGCTCGCTCCGACTCGACGCCGAGGGTTTCACCGCAAAAGGCGAAGCGCAAATAGGTCGGGTCGCCGCGCGCAGCGCGCCAGCGGTAGACACCGACCAGTTGCTTCGGCTCGAAGCGATGCGCCGACTCCTCCAGCGTCTCGCGCGCGCAGGCCTGCGCCAGCGTCTCGTCGCATTCCCAGTGGCCCGCGGGCTGGTTGTAGACCGATTCACCTCCGCCCTCCTCAATTTCCTCCACGAGCAGGAACCGGCCGTCGCGCTCCATCACCGCCGCAACCGTCACGCTGGGCTTCCAGGTCATGAGCTCTTGCCGCGCTTCACGCGGCCCGCACCGTGTTCCGGCGTATGAAATCGGCCATGCGCGCGATGCCAGCCTCGATGGCCTCGCGCGACGCCGCGTAGGAGAACCGGACGTGCTGGCCTTCTCCGGCCACCCGCGCGCCGAAATGGATGTCGGCAAGAACGGCAACGCCGGCCTCGTTGAGCAGCCGTTTCCTGAAGTCCTCGGAATCGGCGGCACCGATCATCCTGCAGGCTTCGGTCACGTTCGGCCAGGCGTAGAACGCGCCGCCGGGCGTCCGGCAGCTCACGCCGGGCACGCCGTTGAGCAGGGCCACGATCAGGTCGCGCCGCGCGAGGAAGGAGCGCCGCATCGCTTCGGCGTCATCCTGCGGCCCCTGTATGGCTTCCACCGCCGCCCACTGGCTGATCTGGCTGGCACAGGAATCGGTATTGGTCACCCAGCGCACGAACTGGGGCGCCAGCACGGGATTCGAGGCAAAACCGATGCGCCAGCCAGTCATCGCCCAGGTCTTGGAGGCGCCGTCCGAGATGATAGTGCGCTCGAGCATCCCCGGCAGCGAGGCGATCGACACGAACGCCCCCTCGTAGACCAGGCGCGAGTAGATTTCGTCGGCATAGATCCAGACCTGCGGATGGCGGCGCAAGATCGCGGCGATACCTTCGAGGTCCCGCTTGCCTAGAATGCCCCCGGTGGGATTGTGCGGGGAATTCAGGATCAGGAGCCGAGTGCGCGGCGTAATCCGTGCCTCGAGGTGTTCCGGATCGAAAGCGAAGTCGCGCGCCTCGCGCAGCGGCAGCGGCACCGGCACCGCCCCGCAGACCTGGATCTGCGATTCATAGATCGGGAACCCCGGGTTGGGGTAGATCACCTCGTCGCCGACGCCATAGTCGGTGACCGAGAGTATCGCGTAGGCGATGAAAGGCTTCGCGCCCGCCCCCACCACGACGTCCTCGGGGCGGATTTCGATGCCCCGCACGGTGCCCATGTAGCGCGCCGCGGCCTCGCGCAGTTCGTTGATCCCGGCCGATGGCGTATAGCCGTGCTTGCCCTCGCGGATGGCCCGGATCGCCGCCTCCTGCACGTTTGCCGGGGTCGGAAAATCCGGCTGGCCGATGCAGAACGAGACGATGTCCTTGCCCTGGCGCGCAAGCTCGTTGACTTCGGCCAGGACGACGAAGGCATTCTCGGTTCCGAGCTCGGCGGTGCGGCGGCTGATCCTGGGCATGGCGTGGGCGATTTGGGCCGAAAACGCGCAATTTTAGCTCACGCGAGCCACGGCGTTGTTATCATTCCGCCAATCAACAACGGAAGTCGCCCATGCTGATCAACTGCGTCGCCTATCAGGACGGAAAAAAGGTCGTTGACATCGCCACCAAGGACATCAGCGACTATGTAAACCGTCCCGAATGCTTTGTCTGGGTCGCCCTGTCCGACCCCGCCCCGGAGGAACTCGTAAAAATGCAGGAGGAATTTGGCCTGCATGCCCTGGCGGTGGAAGATGCACACCACGGCCACCAGCGACCCAAGATCGAAGAATACGGCGACTCGCTGTTCTGCGTCCTGCACTCGGTCCAGAACAAAGGGGAGGAGTTGAACGTCGGCGAGGTAGCTATCTTCGTCGGGCCGAACTACGTGTTATCGGTGCGCAGCCACACAGAGCAGGGTTTTGCCAGCGTGCGGGCGCGTTGCGAGCGCGAGCCGCACCTGCTCAAACATGGCTCGGGGTTCGTGCTTTACGCATTGATGGATACGGTCGTGGACCGGTATTTCCCGGTGGTCGACGCGCTGGAGGACGAACTGGAACGCATCGAAGAGCGGATTTTCGAGGGCAATGCACCGCGCGGCAACATCGAGGCTCTTTACACCAACAAGCGAAAACTCACCGTGCTCAAGCACGCCGTGGAACCGCTGCTCGAGGCCACAGGCAAGCTGCACGGCGGGCGAGTCCCGAAGGTCTGCGCCGATACGCAGGACTACTTTCGCGATGTCTACGACCACCTGGTCCGGATCAACCAGTCGATCGACGCTCTGCGCGACCTGGTGATAACCGCCATCTCGGTCAATCTGTCCCTCATTGCGCTGCATGAAAACGAAACCACCAAGCGGCTGGCAGCCTACGCGGCCCTGCTCATGGTGCCGACCCTGATCGCCGGGATCTACGGCATGAACTTCCAGCACATGCCGGAGCTGAAATGGACTTTCGGCTACCCGTTTTCGCTCGTGGCGATGGTGGGCATCGACCTGTACCTGTACTTCCGCTTCCGCAAGACGGGATGGCTATAAATCAAGCGAACCTTGCAGACTCAAACGCATAATCATCAGCACCCGAACGGCCCGCAAGCGGCCCGCTTCGACCGCGCGTTCGCCATCGGCGTGATATTGAACGCGGGCTTTGTGCTGGTCGAGTGGACGTTCGGTGTGCTGGCCAATTCGCTTGCGCTGATCGCCGATGCGAGCCACAACCTTGGAGACGTGCTCGGGCTGCTGCTCGCGTGGGGCGCCGCCTCGCTCGCTCGCCGCCGGCCCTCGCCGCGCTTCACCTACGGGTTGAGAAGCTCAACCATTCTGGCCGCACTGGCCAACGCGGCGCTGCTGCTGGTGATCACCGGCGGCATCGCGTGGGAAGCGATCCTGCGGTTCAGAAATCCCGCCAGCATCGATGCGCCCGTCGTGATCTGGGTCGCTGCCCTCGGCATCCTCGTCAACACGGCAACAGCGCTGCTTTTTCTGTCCGGGCGAAAGCGGGACCTGAACCTGCGCGGCGCCTACCTGCACATGGCGGCGGATGCGGCCGTTTCGCTGGGCGTCGTGGTCGCGGGCCTGCTCACGCTCGCAACCGGGTGGATCTGGCTGGATCCGGTGGTGAGCCTCGCCATCGTCGCCGTCATCCTGGCCGGCACCTGGGGCCTGCTGCGCGATGCGACCCGCCTGGCGCTGCACGCGGTGCCCGAAGGCGTGGACCCCGCCGACGTCAGGCGCTTTCTCGAGCGCCAGCCCGGTGTCGAGGAGGTGCACGACCTGCACATATGGGGCATGAGCACCACCGAAACCGCTCTGACCGCGCATCTGGTGATGCCTGGCGGGTTTCCGGGGGACGCGGTCATCGCCGAACTGGCCGATCGAATGGACCGCGATTTCGGCATCGCCCATGCCACGCTGCAGGTGGAGACCGGCTCGGGGACCCAGCCCTGCGCACTGGCGCCGGACCACGTGGTTTAGAGACCACTTCAAGACGAGGTCAATGGGTTTTCCAGAGATCGCCGCTTGCGTGCGGATGGCTTCATCATTTGTGCGCAAGCGCCGATCCGCACGGGCGGATTTACCGTCCGTGCAGGTTTTGGCAAGACCTGCGCGCTGCGCGCGCCAACCTCGTTTCTTGCACGGATACACACCATCCGTGCAAGAAACGAGGTTCTTTGTAAGAGCGAGACAACCTGCTTGGTTCGGGTTTGACCGAGGAGGAGGCGCTTATCGCTTCGCTCGCGCCGCGTACAGCGCCCGGAATGTCCGGCCCGAGGCGGGCGCGGGCATGAAGCGGGTCTTGGTCCAGCCCGAGGCGAAGGGGATCGAGCCGATCATGCGGTCGCTGTTCCGGAGCGTGCGCAAGTAACGCACGCCGATCGCGGTTGCAAGACCGTAGAGCCGCGGGTGCTGCGCGGTCCACCCCCACACGCGCAGCGCGAGCATTTCGTACCAGGGACGCAGGCCGCGCTCGACCTGGCGCTCGCGCAGCTTGCGCAACAGGTCGGGCAGCGGGATTTTCACCGGGCAGACCGACGAGCACGCGCCGCAGAAGGTGGACGCCTGCGGCAGGTCGAGCGCCTTTTCCACGCCGAGATAGGCCGGCGTCAACACCGCCCCCATCGGGCCGGGATAGACCCAGCCGTAGGCATGCCCGCCGATGCTCTGATATACCGGGCAATGATTCATGCACGCCCCGCAGCGGATGCAGCGCAGCATTTCCTGCATGTCGCTGCCCACGAGATTGGTGCGCCCGTTGTCCACCAGAATGAAGACCATGTGCTCCGGCCCGTCCAGGTCGCCAACGCCGCGCGGGCCGGTCGCCAGCGTGAAGTAATTCGAGATCGACTGCCCGGTCGCCGAACGGGGCAGCAGGCGCATCAGCGTGGACAGATCCTCGAGCGTCGGCACGATTTTCTCGATGCCGGTGATGGCCACGTGCACGCGCGGCATCGTGGTCACCATGCGGCCGTTGCCCTCGTTGGTCACAAGGGCGAGCGAACCCGTCTCGGCGATGAGGAAATTGCCGCCCGATATGCCCAGGTCGGCCGACAGGAAATGCGTGCGCAGCATCTCGCGCGCCTCGCGGGTCATCGCTTCGACCTCATCGAGCTGCGGCCGGTCATGCTTCCTTGCGAACAGTTCGGCGATATCTGCCTTGGTCTTGTGGATGACCGGGGCGATGATGTGCGAGGGCGGCTCACCGGCCAACTGGCAGATGTATTCGCCGAGATCGGTCTCCACCGGTTGCACGCCCGCGGCTTCCAGCGCCGCGTTGAGCTGCGCTTCCTCGGAGAGCATCGACTTGGACTTGATGGCCTTCGCGAGGCCATGCCTGCGGCAGATCTCGATCACCAGCTTGGATACGTCTGCGCCGGTCTCGGCGTACAGCACGGTCGCGCCTCGCCGCGTCGCCTCGCGCTCGAAGGCCTCGATCCAGACATCCAGATCGGCAAGCGCGCGGTCGCGGATGGCCGCAGCCTCCGTCCTCAACCCCTCCAGATCGTCGAGTTCGCGGATGGCGACGGCACGCTTGGCCGCGAATCCGTCCACCTTCGACAGACCCCGCTGCAGTCCTGCGTCTGCGAGCGCCGCGCCCGCGCGGGCCTTGAAATGCATAGCCTGACTTTGCATCGCCTCACCCAATCCGGACGGGCCGGAACCAGACAACTCGCCTTGTCTTGGTCTTCATCAATCTCCCGTTTTCGGCCAGTTGCGAAGTTTGTAACTGGCCGAAAACGGGAGACCCATGAAAACCCCAATTCACCGCCAATGCCGGAGTCAAAAAAGACCGCTCTCGGCCCTAATCCTCGTCCCTGCCGGCCAGCACCTCTGCGACGTGCAGCACCTGCGTCGTGCTGTCGCCGCGCTTGCGCAGGCGCCCTTCGATATTGAGCATGCATCCCAGATCGCCCAGGACAACGGCCGAGGCGCCGTTCGCCTCGATGTGCCTGCATTTGTCCTCGACCATGCGCGCCGAGATCTCGTCCATCTTGAGCACGAAAGTGCCGCCGAAGCCGCAACAGGTCTCGTTGTCGCGCATTTCCTTGAGCGTCAGCCCCGGCACCTTTGCGAGCAGCTCGCGCGGCTGCGTCTTGACCCCCATCTCGCGCAGCCCCGAGCAGGAATCATGGTAGGTCACGCTGCCATCGAACGTCCCCGGAACCTGCCTGAGCTTGGCCACGTTGACCAGAAAGTCCGTGAGTTCGTAGGTCTTCGCAGTCAGGCGATCGATGCGCGCGGCAAGCGCGGGCTCGCCGCTGAACAGGTCTGGATAATGCGTTCGTATCATGCCGCCGCAGGACCCCGAGGGCGCGACCAAGAAATCGCAGCCCTCGAATTCCTCGAGCACCTTCTCGGCAAGCGCCCGCGCCGACTTGCGGTCGCCCGAGTTGTAGCCCGGCTGGCCGCAGCAGGTCTGCGTTGCGGGCACCACCACCTGGTAGCCCGCGCCCTCGAGCAGCTTCAGCGCGGCCATGCCGATCGAGGGCCGCATCGCGTCCACAAGACAGGTAACGAACAGGCCGACGCGCATGGGCAGGAATGGGCTATCGTTGATCGTAGAGGTCGGCGGAAATCATAACACGTCAGTTTCGCACGCTGCCGCCTCTTTCTCGCATGGCGGTGTAGAATTCCATCGCTCGGTCATTTCAGGCAGGCCTGCCGTGGCGACATCGGAATCCAAGAATTCAATCCAGGTGATCGAGCGCATGACGCGCCTGCTCGACGCGCTCGCCGCTCATCCCGAAACCGCCACCCTGAAACAGCTCGCGCAGGAGACCGGCCTGCATCCTTCGACCGCCCACCGCATCCTCACCGCTCTCGTGCACGACCGGCTGGCCGAGCGGATCGACCAGGGAAACTACCGGCTCGGCATACGCCTGCTCGAACTCGGCAATCTCGTGAAAGCCCGCATCTCGGTCCGCGAGCATGCGCTGCCGTTCATGCGCCAGTTGCACGCGGCAACCGCAGAGGCGGTCAATCTCTCGGTGCGCCACGACGACGAGATCGTCTATGTCGAGCGCACTTCCGCCGGTCGCGCCATGATGCGGGTGGTGAATATCGTCGGCGCAAGGGCGCCCCTGCACATCACCGCGGTCGGCAAGCTGTTCCTGATGGACGATGGTCCGGACGGGTTGCTCGCCTACGCCGAGCGCACGCGGCTGCCGTCGTACACGAGGAACACGCTCACCAGCGTGGCGGCGCTGGAGAAGGAGCTGGACCGCATCAGGAAGCAGGGCTACGCGCTGGACAACGAAGAGGCCGAACTCGGCGTGCGCTGCATCGGCGCCGCGGTGCGCGACGACACCGGCGCGCTGGTCGCGGGCCTGTCGGTCTCGGCGCCAGCCGAGCGCATGAAAACCGCCTGGGCCGGATTGGTCAGGGACACGGCGCAAAAGATATCCCGCTCCATCGGGTATCGCGGCTGACGAATTGCTTGATCGCAGGATCGTCTCGTATCGCCTGACGATATGAGGGGGCGCACCCCCTCATGCTCCCTCAATTCAGGCCGCTAACGGTCATTCGGTCAGCGGCTCCTATTTGAGGGTGGCCGCGATCTGCCGGAGCTTCTCCGGCGCGTGTTCTCCTGCAAGCGGCGTTCCCGGGATTAGATATTTGCCCATCGCGAGCGGTCCGATCACCACCGGCTCGAAGCCGATCTCGCGCACCAGGCGCGATGCCACAGCGATGGCGAGCGCGTCGTCGCCGGCCATCGGCATCCCGGTGCGCTCGCCCTGGCGCTGCGCGGCCGCCGGCAGCCTCGCGTAGCCGACTGCATTGAAGGTACGGACCAGACGCGCCCCCGGCAGCAGTTCCGCCGAGGCGAGACCGGCGCCTTTCTCCCGGGCCCACACCGCAACATTGCCGTCGCGCCCGGGAATGGGGTTGGACGTATCCAGCACCACTTTGCCCTTGATCAAATCCGCCAGATCACGGCCCACCTGCGGAAGCGCGGCATAGGGAACCGCGATCAACACGACTTCGCCGAATGCGGCCGCCTCCCTGGACGTTCCGGCGCGGGCCTTGCCTCCCAGGCGCGCCGCCAATGCCTTGTCGTGCTCGAGGTCGAGCGACGAGAACATGATTTCGTGCCCCGCCTTGAGCCAAAGCTCGCCCAGAGTCCCTCCCATCCTGCCCGACCCTACGATGCCGATCTTCAGGCCCGCGTCCGCGCTGCTCGCGGCCCGCGCCGCGTGCGGCAGCGCGCTCAGCGCGAGGGCTGCCGCTGCGGTCCCGGCGGCCCGCATGAATTCACGCCGGCTCGTTTTCACTCCGTCATTCGTTTTCATCACAAGTCTCCCGAGAATGCTTGGTCCGCGAGCGAACCGGCGCAGTAATCAGAGATCCCCATTATTCACTGCGGCCGACAGACGTACCTTACGTCATGCCATCGCCAATGCGCCAGTGCCAGATTTCGATCGGCATGGCCTTTCAAGCTTCCCATCCTGGCCCGAATCGAGACCGTGGCACCCTCAACCCAGTGAAATTCGGCGAAAGGCGGCTATCCGGAAGCTCCGACGGGCAGCGCCCGACCTTTAAAACGGTCGCTTTTCTCCACAGCCGTCGTTCACGCAAGATCACTCGATCGCCTCGTCGGCGCGGATCAGGAGCGAAGCGGGATGGTCAGCGCACCACGAGGCGCCAGAGCGATGTCAGCTCCGCGGCGCGCGCAGCGTGGAGCGGGTCGGTGGCGTCAGCGACCCTGGGATGATGCGGACGGACGTCCGCCCGCCCGGCCACCCTCAGTCCCGCCGCATCGAAAGCGGCCAGCAACTCGGCGCGCGAACGCAGGCCCAAGTGTTCGGCAATATCCGAGAGCACCAGCCAGCCTTCGCCGCCCGGTTCCAGATGCGCGGCCAGCCCGCCGATGAATCCGCGCAGTATGTGGCAATCGGGGTCGTAGATGGCGCGCTCAAGGGGGGAGCTTGGCCGCGCCGGGATCCACGGTGGATTGCAGACGATGAGCTTAGCCCGTCCCTCGGGAAAGAGATCGGCCTGCACGACTTCCACCTGTCCGGCCAGCCCGAGCCGCGCGATGTTCTCGCGGGCGCACACCAGCGCACGCGGGTCCTGCTCGGTGGCTACGACGCGCGCGACGCCGCGCCGGACCAGCACCGCGGCGAGCACACCGGTGCCGGTGCCGATGTCGAAGGCCAGCAGTAACTCGGACGCAGGCAGCGGCACCGTGGCCACCAGGCCCACGTACTCGCTGCGCAACGGCGCAAACACACCGTAGTGCGGGTGAATGCGGCCGCCGATCGCCGGGATTTCGATTCCCCCCTTGCGCCACTCGTGCGCGCCGATCAAGCCCAGCAGCTCGCGCAGCGAGGTCACCGAGCGTTCTTGTCCCGGGCCATAAGTTTCAATGCAGGCCTGCCGCACGTCGGGTGCGCGCCTCAGCGGCACGCTGTAGTCGTCCGCCAACGGTATGAGCAGCATTCCCAGCGTGCGTGCGCGCTGAGATCGGGCCTGGCGATAAAGATGAAAGACATCAATCGGCGTAATCGTTGGCGATACCGCGGGCAATGCAGCCGAAGAAGAGCGCGGCCCCGACGGGCGCGGCGTGCGCTGTTTACCGTCAACGCGCCGCGCCAGCGCGCGCAGCAATTGGCGCGCATTCTGGAAATCACCTCGCCACAGCAGCGCGGTGCCATCGCAGGCGCGGCGATAGGCGGCGTCTGCTGTCATGCGGTCGTCGGCGATGACCACGCGCTTGGGGGGTGGCGCTCCGCGCTCGGAGCGCCAACGGGCGGAGCAGGTCTCGCCGGCCTCGCTCCAACTCATGACCGGATGCTCACTCACGGATATACCTTCAGATAAACTTCACCAGTTGCGTGCCGAAATCTTACTCGGCAAAGATGCACGCCGGGCCGCTGTGAGACAGTCGGGACGGCAATCTGTTTCTGCCCGTAACCGGCCGCTCAATCAGCCTCCAAGCGCCATGGAGAGAATCCTTTACGGGCGGTTCACAGGGAATGCGCGGCCATCAACTCCCGGACATGGACGTGCATCGATTCTTCAACGGCCAGCCCCTCCCGGATCAGTTCCAGCACCAGCGGCTTCTCGTCCGGAAATCGATAACCCTCGTAATCCTGCCGGAATAGGAGCCCGCCCCTGCGGTCCGCCCAGGAATTCATGCTATGGTCGAAGCAGACTCTCGAGGTCACATCGAGGCCGCCGATCATCCAGGCCAGTTCCTCCAGCCGCTCATGCGGCGAGGACAGGCGCAAGCGACCCTGTGCGACATCTTCGAACAGAGGCGTTCCGCGCCGGGGAACCAGGGGCCGGGAGCGGATATAGTGGGGATTGATGGCCGAAAGAACGCGGGCCGTATTATCCGCATGCTGCCGCCGCCGCTGCCTGCCGCCCAGATCCGGCATCCAGTACTCCGACACCTGGAAGCCCGCGGCGATGGCCTTGCGGCCCCCTTTGATCTGATCGAGGCTCGTTACCCCCTTGCGGACGAGGGCCAGCAATTCGTCATCCCCCGTCTCCAGACCGATATGGAGGCGGTCCAGACCGGCCTCGCGGATCATCCGCAGTTCCTGCGTTTTTCTCCGGGCCAGTGTTTTCGAGCGGGCATAGGTCGTCACCCGGGTCAAGGAGGTCAGGGTTTCCCGCAGGTGCTCAAGCACCGCCACCAACTCGGGAGCCCGCATGATCATGCTGTCGGCGTCCTGCAGGAAGGCCGTTCTCCCGCCGGAACAGAGCCAGTTGAACACCGTGCTGAAGCTGGGATTCCCGATGAGATCGCGGCCCTCCGCGAGCAAGGCAGCCCCCACGTCGCGGGTGATCTTTCCGCCCATACCCAGCGTCCATGACGCTGCCGCAATTTCATCGCGGATCGCCGCAACCCTGTCGATATCGGCCTTGATCTCCTGCGCCGGCCGATAAACGAAGCGATGTCCCTTGTACATCTCGCAGAAGGTGCACCGGTTCCACGGACAATTTTCGGTCACCCTCAGGAGCAGCGAGGCGCTGCCCCCCTCGCTCGGCGGCCGGTACGCCCCAATCTTGAAAGAGAGCGCCCGCAGCCTCTCGACATGCTCCCGAAGACCCTTGCGGTCCGCCATCATCGCCGCGCCCTTCTGGTTCCGCCCTTGCCGGCCTAACGGGATAGCGCCGCTACTCGGCCACCTCTCCCGCCGGCGGCGGCGGCGGTGCCACTGTACTGTGCGACTTCACGTCACCGCGCTGGATGCGCGCATAGTCCTCCAACTGGCGCTTGGCCGCGTCGAATGCGTCGCGCAGCGCCACATAAACATCCTCCGCATGCTGCCGGTTGACCACGATCTCCTTGCCCGGCGCGGTGAGATCCACGCGCACCGCAAAGTGCTTGCCCTGCTGCTTGTGGCGCGCCTCCAGTTCGGCCACGACATGGCAGCCCATCAGTTTCGGATACAGCCGGTCGAGCTTCTCCACTCTTTCGCGGATATGCTGATCAAGCATGTCGGAATGATCCATACCGCGCACGGTGATTTGCAGTGCAGTCTGCATTGAGTCCCTCCTTGGCCACATATTATCCCTTGACGCAGATCCGCGGCGCGAGCAGCGCGACGCGGCGCGCAAGTCCCGCGCGCTCGGTCGCTTCGGCCACGGCATCCACATCCTTGTAGGCTCCGGGCGCCTCCTCCGCGGCGCCTCGCATCGATTTGGTACGTATGAGAATGCCGCGCGCGGCGAGCTCGTCGATGAGCTCGCGCCCCCGCCAGCGGCGCAGCGCCTGAGTGCGGCTCATGGCGCGTCCTGCGCCATGGCTTGCCGATGAAAAAGCTCGATTTTCGGATTCGTTCGTGCCCGCGAGCACGTAGGAGCCAGTGCCCATGCTGCCGCCAATGATAACCGGCTGGCCGGCGGCGCGATAGCGCTCGGGCAGCCCCGGATGACCGGGCCCGAAGGCGCGCGTCGCACCTTTTCTGTGCACATAGAGCAGGCGCCGTCTCCCCTCGACCTCGTGCCATTCCGGCTTGCACGTATTATGAGACACGTCGAACAGCGTTTCGATCCGTGCCTGCGGAAAAAAATGCCCGAGTGCGCGCCGCGCCAGATGTGTGAGAATCTGGCGGTTGGCGAGCGCCACGTTGATGGCGGCGTTCATCGCGCCGAGGTACTGCTGGCCCTCGGGCGCATGGATCGGCGCGCAGGCGAGTTCGCGGTCCGGAAGTTCCAGTCCGAGGCGCTTTGCGGCCTTGGCAAGGCTCACGAGGTAATCGGTGCCGATCTGGTGCCCCAGGCCGCGCGATCCGCAGTGGATCGATATGATCGCCTGCCCCTGCGCGAGGCCGAAGGCCAGCGCGGCCTGCTGGTCGTGGATGCGCTCGACGGTCTGCACTTCGAGGTAATGGTTGCCCGAACCGAGCGTACCCATCTGGCCGCGCTGACGCTTCTTCGCGAGTTCCGAGACGCTTGCCGGTACGGCATCCGCCATGCGCCCGCGCTCTTCGATGTATTCGAGGTCCTCTTGCGTGCCGTAGCCCTTTTTCACGGCCCACTGCGCGCCGCCGACCAGCACCTCGTCAAGCTGCGCCGGCGAGAGCTTGATGTCGCCCTCCTCGCCCACCCCCGCGGGGATGCTCCCGAACAGGCTGTCGGCGAGACCGCGCGCGTGAGCGCGGATATCGTCCGCGCCAAGATCGGTGCGCAGGCACCGGATGCCGCAGGAGATGTCGAAACCCACGCCACCTGCCGAAATGATCCCTCCCCGGTCGGGGTCGAATGCCGCCACGCCGCCGATGGGAAACCCGTATCCCCAGTGCGCGTCGGGCATGGTCATCGCCGCGCCCACCAGCCCGGGGAGCCGCGCCACGTTGGTGATCTGCTCGAGCACCTTGTCGTCCATGGCGGCAAGCAGCCCGGCATCGGCAAACAGGCGCACGTCGGCGCGCGATTCGCCCCCGCGCCGCGGCAGCGTCCACGACCAGGAATCGATGGGCTCTAGCCGGGAGACATCCACAGCGTGCCTATACCCCTATGATCCTGAGCCGGCATAGCCGGAACCGTACAGGCCGGCCATTTTCTTGTCATTATTATCTCCCGATTTTGCGCCGTTGCGCTGAGCGCAACGGCGCAAAATCGGGAGACGGTTTCAAACCCCAATTCCCAGCCCGATGTGTCTATCCTTGAGCGGCAGCAGACCAGGAAACTATACATCCACCACGCAGCGCGCCTCCCAGCCCTGCGTCTCGCGCGAGACCGAAAGCATGGTCAGCGTCGCGCCTTTCACCTCGGTGCCGCGCACCAACCCGTCGCGCCATCGCTCGCCGAGTGCCCAGCCGCGCCAACGCGCGCCAGCGCGCGCCAGACCGAATTCCCGCAACGCCATTCCGCGCTCGTTGGAGGCGGCGAGCAGTGCGTTGAGCCATCTCACCAGCGCCAGTTCCGCGTCGTCCTCCTCGAAGTCCAGTTCGATCCGCTCGCGGGACTGCACCGCATCGAGCCCGGCCTGAATCGCGAACATCGCGTGCGCCGCGCTCACGAAAGCCTCCTCCACGGTGGTACCCCTGCCGATAATGCCGATGTCCGCATCGTGCTCGAAATAGCCGGCCTCCATCGGGATCCGGCGCTACCGAATCAGCACCACGGGGCAGGCAATTTCATCGACCAGGCCTTCGAACTCGTGCTCGGCACGCGCGAGGTCCGCCACCGGCAGCAGGACCGCGCCGGCACGCTGCCGTTTCGCCATCGTGGCGATGGTTGCGATATCCGCATCCGGCAGGCCGACGCAGCCGCTCGAAGCATGCCCTTGGGACACCAGCACCGCATCCACCCGAGCGCGCAGCGCCGCGTACTGTTCCGGGTTCGATGCCGGAATCGCCACCAGCACATCGCCGCGCACCCTTCGCTCCAGCGCGAGCGCCGCCTCCAGCGCACGTGCCGCCGCAGCCGAACCGTCGAACAGCGCGACGATGGGATGGCGCGCGAGGCGCCGCTCCAGCCGGCGCATCACCTTCTCGCCGTGGGCGCCGCGATACGCCGGACGCCGCGTTATCCCCAGCACCAGAATGTCCGCGGCCCCGGTGCGCTGCAGAATGACGGCGACGAGATCGCCGCGCACGACTTCGAGCGACCAGCGGAAGGGCAACTCGCGCGCCGCCGCTTCGAGCGCGCGGCGCACCTGCTGCGCCTGAACGCCGATCGCACGATCCAGCTCGGCGACGTCGAACCGGCGGGGCTGCGCCGAGGTGTTGCCCAGTTCCCTGGCGAAAGGCAGCTCCGCGAGGCGACGCAGATTGACGTCTTCGACGAACAGCGCCTCGAGTTCGGCGCCCAGGCCGGTCGCAAGGCGCGCCGCGGCCTCGATCGCCAGACGGGAAAGCGAGCCGGTATCGAGCGCGACCATGATGCGCTTGGGTTCCCGTGCCTGCGGCATATCAGCTGTCCTTGGGACGCCTGCGGTGCGATCCGGTTTCCGTCGGCCTGCGCAGCGCCGCGTACTCGCGCAGTCGCAGCGCAACCCGGCCGTAGACCGTTTCCGGCCGCGTCTCGCTGACGACCTCAGGCTCGCCGGTAGGCATCCCAGTGAGCAGGCTCACCGCCTCGTCCACGCTGCGCACGGCATGCACGTGGAACCGGCCGGCCTGCGCCGCGGCGATCACGTCCTCGCGCAGCATCAGGTGATCGACATTGGATTCCGGAATCACGACCCCCTGGTCGCCCGTCAGCCCGCGCGCATTGCAGATATCGAAGAACCCCTCGATCTTCTCGTTGACGCCGCCGATCGCCTGCACCTGGCCCTGCTGGTTGATCGACCCGGTGACCGCCATGGACTGCAGGATCGGCACCCCGGCCAGGGACGAGAGCAGCGCGCACAGTTCGGCCAGCGAGGCGCTGTCGCCCTCGACCTCGCCATAGGTCTGCTCGAACGACAGGCTGGCCGACAGCGAGAACGGCCGTTTGCCGGAAAAGCGCGCGGCGAGGAACGACGAGAGGATCAGCACCCCCTTGGAATGGATCGGACCGCCCAGCTCCACCTCGCGCTGGATGTCGATCACCCGCCCCTCGCCCGGCCGCGTGGTCGCGGTGATGCGCGTGGGCGCGCCGAAATCGAAATTACCCACCTGGTAGACCGACAGACCGTTCACCTGCCCGGTCTTGGCGCCGCCGGTGTCCACGAGAAGCTCGCCGCGGATGATCGCCTCGCGCATCCGGCTCTGCATCCGGTCGGCGCGGCCGCGCTGCGCGGCATGGGCCCGCACCACATCGTCGCCGCCGATCGCCGTGCGGCCCGACTTGCGCGCCAGGTAATCGGCCTCAGACAGCAGCTCGATCGTCGCATCCAGATTGCTCGACAGCTTCTTCGCGTCCCCGGCCAGGCGCGAAGCCTGGTCCACGGTTCGCGCCACCGCCTCCCGGTCCAGCGGCAACAACTCGTTCTGCCGCGCCACCGTAGCGATCAGGCGCACGAACAGGCCGCTGTTGCCATCGCTCCTGTCGATCGCTTCCTCGAAATCGGCAGCCACGCGATACAGCTTCTTGAAGTCCGGATCGTAGGCCTGCAGCAGGTAATAGTAGATCCGTTCGCCGAACAGCACGACCTTGATGTCCAGCGGTATAGGCTCGGGCTCGAGCGACGAGGTGGAAACCAGGCCATACATGTCAGAAATCGATTCGATCCGGATCTCGCGCCGCGTGAGCGCGCGCTTCAGGCCCTCCCAGGCAAAAGGCTGCATCAGCACCTTGAGAACGTCGAGCAGCAGGTAGCCCCCGTTGGCGTGGTGCAGCGCACCGGCCTTGACCAGGTTGAAATCGGTGACCAGCGTCCCCAGCTGGGCGATGTGATCGACCCGGCCGACGAGGTTCTGGTAGGTCGGGTGGTCCTCCACCACCACCTGCGAGCCGTCGGGCGCGGACCGGTCCACCAGCACGTTCACCTGGTAGCGGCGCAGGCCCGTGTCCTGGGACATCATGATCCGCATGGGCCCCTGGGCCGTTTCCTCGGGCGGCTTTCTGAAGTCGTCCGCGTTTTCCAGCACGTCGCGCTGCAGCGACTCCAGGTATTCCACCACCCTGGGCACGTCGGTGTAGCGCTGCTTCAGTTCGTCCGCCACATGCCCGACCGCGAGCAGCACCATCTCACGGTTGAGCGCCTTGATGCGCTCGTAGCGCTCCTTGCGCCAGCGCAGCACGTCGCGCACCACCCGCTCGAGCTTGGACTGCAGCCGGGTGATCGTTTCCTCGATGCGATGCTGTTCCTCTTCGGGAAGCTTGGCGAAGTCCTGCGGAGCGATGACCTCGCCATCCTTGAGCGGCGCGAAGGAAAATCCGCCCGGCGTGCGCAGCAGCGCGATGCCCTCGCGCGCCGCTTCTGCACCCAGATCGGTGAATGCGCGCTCGTGGCGCTGGTTGAACTCGGAGTCGATCTGCTCGACCTTGGCCGAATACTCCTCGCTTTCGAACACCGCGGGAATGGTCGAGCGCAGCTCTTCGACCAGATGGCGCATGTCCTCGCGCAGGGTCATGCCCCGGCCCTGCGGCAACTCGATCGCTATCGGCTGATGCGGCCGCGCGAAGTTGTTGACGTAGACCCAGTCGGAGGACTTCGCGGCGTCCCGCACGCGCTCGGCCAGATACTGCTTGACCAGCGTGTGCTTGCCGCTGCCCGCCGGCCCCATCACGAACAGGTTGTACCCGTGGCGCTCGATGCCGATGCCGAACTCCACGGCGGCGGCGGCGCGATCCTGACCCACGACCTGCGCCAGATCGACCAGTTCGGCGGTGGTTGCAAACGGGAATTGCGCGGGATCGCAGCGGTGCGCCAGCTTGGCGGCCGGCAGTGCAGGAGAAGGTTTCATCTGCTGTGCGTTGCCGATATGGCGGTCGCGGAACCACGAACCCGCCGTGGTTCCAACGCTACCGTTCGAGCGTCAGGGCGCTTTGACTTGGATCAACTGCCGCGATACGGGAGATTTGGATAAAGCCCAATTCTCATCCCGTGCCGGCCCCGCGAGAGTACAAGAGTCTCCTTCCTAGACTGCGATCATGCCGTGAACCGAGAACATCCGTGCGGCGTCCGTCCATACCATCTGCGACACGAACCCCGCCTGGCGCGCCAACGCCTGAAGCTCGGCTTCCTCATACTGGTATGCGATGCCCGTGTCGATGGTCTCATTCGGGCCGAAATCGAAGCGCCGCCCCCCGACGTTCGCGAACTGCGAGTACAGGCTCTCCAGATACATCGTGACGCAGCCTTTCGTCCGGTCGTAGTACGCATGGTAGGCAAAACGCCACGTCTGAAAATCCCCTCCCAGCTCGCGATTGATGCGGGCGAGCAGGTTCCGGTGCAGTCCGGCATTCATCCCGCTCGCGTCGATGTAGGCCGACTCGATCGTCTTCCCGTCCTTCTTCAGATCCACGCCGGCCAGCAGCACGCCGCCGGTGCCCGCCAGTTGCCGGGCGTTGCGCAGGACATCCACAGCCGCGTCGGGGGTGAAGCCACCGATCACCGAACCCGGAAGGAATACCGCCTTCTTTCGGATCGGCAAGCCGGCGAATTCCGGCAGCACCAGCGGCCGGCCGAAGTCGGCGCGCATGCCCGAAATGTTGAGCCATGGAAACAGGTCCGCCAATTCGCGCGACCCCGCCTCGAGCATGCGAGCGTCGATGTCGACCGGCACGTACACCAGGGGACGCAACCGTTCGACCAGAAGCGCCGCCTGGACACCGGTGCCGGAGCGCAACTCGATCAACTCGGCCTCGGGACCGACGAACTGCACGATTGTTTCGAGGTTCTCTCGCAGGATCGCGACCTCCGCCCGCAACAGATACCACTCGGGCTGTTCGCAGACCGCGGCGGCCAGTTGCGAGCCCCGCTCATCGTAGAAATGCCCGGGCGGGATGAATTTCTGCAGATGCCCGAGGCCGGCGAGAACGTCATCGCGGAAGCGATTGTCCTCGGCAAGAAAATTGTAGAAGCGCACCACCCCGTGCGCAACCTCGGGGGCGGGTTCTGGCGCCATGACGCCGCCTTATGACCCCTGTGGCTCCAGGCCGCTTCGGGATTCGGCGGAGGACACGGCGGGAGACGGCATGGAGGACAGGCGCGAGCGCGCTGCGGCCTTGTTCGGGGGCGAATCGTGGCCCGAGGCGATCTCGAGCCATTTTCGGATGCGGTTGGCATCGCCTATCCGCGTGTACTTGCCCCAGGAATCGAGCAGCACGATGATCACCGTGCGCCCGGCGAGTGTCGCCTGCATGACCAGGCACCTTCCTGCCTCGTTGATGAAGCCGGTTTTCGACAGTCCGATATCCCAGGCGCCGCTGCCCACCAGGCGGTTGGTATTGCGGAAGGCAACCGGGTGCCCTCCGCCGAGGCTTACTTTATAGTCTTTAGCGGTCGTATATTCGCGGATCTTCGCATAGCGGTGCGCGGAGCGGACCAGCGTGGCGAGGTCCTCGGCGGTGGAAACGTTGGTGCTCGACAATCCCGTCGGGTCGGCGAAGCGCGAGCCGCGCATGCCCAGAAGCCGAGCCTTCAGGTTCATGGCGCGCACGAACGATTCCGGTCCGCCTGGATAGGCGCGCCCGAGCGCGGAGGCGGCGCGGTTCTCCGAGGCCAGGAGTGCGAGCCGGAGCAGTTCGTCGCGGGTGAGCGGCGCGCCCACGCGAAGCCGCGAATGCGAACCGCGCAGCGAGTCGACATCGTCCTTGGTGATGAGGATTTTCTCCCCCGGATCGAGGTTCGCGTCGAGCACCACCATCGCCGTCATGAGCTTGGTGATGGAGGCGATCGGCACGACCGCCTGCGCGTTCTTGCCGTACAGTATGTCGCCCGACTGCTGGTCCAGGACGAGCGCGGCGTGGGATTTCAGCTTCAGCCCTGCGCCCGGCGCTTGCTCAGACTCCGCGCTCCCTGCGACCGCGGGCCCGATGCCCGCCGCGATCGCAGCCGCCAACACAACGCGTGCAAGAAACAGGTTTCGCAATCGACTCCTCCGGCTGCGGTTCGCGGCAGTTTAGCGGGGCATGTCATGAATTGCAACAAAAATAACGGGATAGCGTCATTTGTTGATGCAGCACAGGATATCCCCGGCCGAACGGGTCCGGCAGTGGATCATGCCTCGGGGCGACGCGCGGCCAGCGGCGGAAAACCGCGGTTCTACTCCGCTATTTCCAGCTCTTCCTGCAACTGCAGCGCCCACATCGCCGCGTAGGCGCCTTCGGCCTCGAGCAGCTCGCGGTGCGTGCCGCGCTCGACGATGCGCCCGTGGTCCATGACCAGGATCTGGTCCGCATCCATGATGGTCGAAAGGCGGTGCGCGATCATGAGCGTGGTGCGGCCCTTCGCGATGCGGTCCAGTTCGGCCTGAATCGCCTTTTCCGCTTTCGAATCCAGTGCCGACGTGGCCTCGTCGAAAACCAGGATCTGCGGATCCTTCAGCAGCGCGCGCGCGATCGCCACCCGCTGCTTTTCACCGCCGGAGAGCTTGAGGCCGCGCTCGCCCACCGCAGACTGATACTCGTCGGGCAGGGTTTTGATGAATTCGTGGATATGCGCTGAACGGGCTGCGGCATATACCTCTTCGCGGCCCGCCAAAATGCGTCCATAGTGGATGTTGTAAAAGATGGTGTCGTTGAACAGGACTGTGTCCTGCGGCACGATCCCGATCGCGGCGCGCACGGAGGCCTGCGTCACGTCGCGGATATCGACCCCGTTCACGGTGATGCGGCCGGTGCCGACGTCGTAGAAGCGGAACAGCAGGCGCGCGAGCGTCGACTTGCCCGAGCCCGAGTGGCCGACTACCGCCACGGTCTTGCCCGCAGGAACCTCGAAGCTGACGTCCTCGAGTATCCGCCGCCTGCCGTCATAGCTGAACGACACGTGCTCGAAGCGGATGCTCGGGTCGGATACATCGAGCGCAGGCGCCCCCGGATTGTCCTCGACCTCGCGGTTTTCCCGGAGCAGCCGGAACATGCGTTCCATATCGGCGAGCGACTGCTTGATCTCGCGGTAGACCACCCCGAGGAAATTAAGCGGAATGTAGAGCTGGATCATGAACGCGTTGACGAGCACCAAATCACCCAGGGTCATCGTGCCCGCCACCACGCCCGAGGTCGCCCGCCACATGACCAGCGTGACCCCGACGGCGACGATGGACGCCTGGCCGACATTGAGCGCGGAGAGCGCGGTCTGGGACTTCACCGCCGCGCTCTCGTAGTGCTGCAGGCCCTCGTCGTAGCGCCGCGCTTCGTGCTGCTCGTTGCCGAAATACTTCACCGTCTCGTAATTGAGCAGGCTGTCGATCGCCCGCGTGCTGGCCCTGGAGTCCTGCTCGTTCATCTGCCTTCTGTACTTGGTGCGCCACTCGGTAACCGTGACGGTGTACCCGATGTAGCCGGTCAGCGTGACGGCGGTAATCACGGTGAACCAGATCTCGTACTTCACCAGCAGTATCCCCGTGACCAGCGAGATCTCCACCAGCGTGGGAAAAATACTGTACACCGCATAGCCGAGAAGGCTCGAAATGGCGCGTGTGCCCCGTTCCAGGTCGCGCGACACGCCGCCGGTCTGCCGATCCAGGTGGAAGCGCAGCGAAAGCGAGTGCAGATGGCGGAACACCTGCAGGGCCACGCGGCGCACCGCGCGCTGCTCGACCTTGGCGAACACCAGTTCGCGCAGCTCGGTGAACAGTGTCGTCGACATGCGCAGCAGCCCGTAGCCGAGCAGCAGCACCAACGGCACCGCCACCAGCGCCTTGTCGACCGAGAGCAGGTCGACGATCTCCTTCATGATCAGCGGCACGCCGACGTTGGCGAGCTTTGCGCCCACCAGAAACGCGAACGCGAGCATGACCCGTCCCCTGAACTCCCAAAGATAGGGAAGCAGCGGAGCGAGCGCGCGCCACTCGCTGCGCGCTCGCTTCGGTGCGGCGCGTTCCCCGGGCGGCGCGGGAATCGAGGTCTCGTGACGGTGCATGGCTGCAGTTTAGCAGGGCGGTGCCCCTGCACACGCCGCGGCGCAGGCGCGCCACCGGTGCAAGGACCGGGTCGCACCGGAGCAAATACAGGGCCATAATGTGGCGTGGCGGCCCGTCACTGGCTTCATGAGCGGCGCAAGCAGGCCGATAACCGCAGGATGCCCCGCAGCAGGATATGGGAAATGAGCGAGACCACTGGACTCGTGTTCGATTTCGAAGCATGGGCGACGCTCGCCCGCGAGCATCCGGAGGAATTCGAGCGCCGGCCCGGGCAGGGCGCAAAGCCGCCTGAGGAGCACTCGACATGGGCTGGACGGTACTGACCCTACTCGCCGCCGCCGTTGCGGCGCTGCTGTTCATTCCGGTCGCGAGGCGCGCCCTCATCAGCGACCCGCTGCTCGCGATCTACCGCCGCATCCTGCCCCCGATGTCGCAGACGGAGCAGGAGGCCATCGACGCCGGCACCGTCTGGTGGGACGGAGAACTCTTCTCGGGCAAGCCCGACTGGGCCAAGCTCATCGCGTTCCCGCAACCCAGGCTGACCCCCGAGGAACTCGCGTTCCTCGACAACGAGACCGAGCAGTTGTGCGCGATGGCCAGCGACTGGGAGACGTCCCATATCCACCATGACCTGCCGCCGCAGGTGTGGCAGTTCGTGAAGGACCGGGGGTTCCTGGGAATGATCATCCCCAGGAAATACGGCGGCAAGGAGTTCTCCGCCTACGCGCATTCGCAGGTCGTCACCAAACTCGCCAGCCGCTGCAGCGTCGCCGCGGTGCACGTGATGGTGCCCAATTCGCTGGGCCCGGCGGAACTGCTGCTGCATTACGGCACCGAAGAACAGAAGAACCACTACCTGCCGCGCCTGGCCAAGGGAATCGAGATTCCCGCATTCGCCCTCACCAACCCGCACGCCGGCTCCGACGCGGCCTCGATTCCCGACCTGGGCGTCGTCTGCAAGGGCATGTGGGAAGGCCGCGAAGTGCTCGGCATGCGTCTCACCTGGGACAAGCGCTACATCACCCTTGGCCCCATCTGCACCGTGCTCGGCCTGGCCTTCCGGCTCCACGACCCCGAACACCTGCTCGGCGACAAGGAAGACCTGGGTATTACCTGCGCGCTCGTGCACTCAAACACGCCGGGCGTCGACATCGGGCGCCGCCACCTGCCGCTGAATGCGACCTTCCAGAACGGCCCCACCTCCGGGCGCGACGTGTTCGTCCCCATCGACTGGATCATCGGCGGGCCGGCAATGGCCGGCCAGGGCTGGCGCATGCTCATGGAGAGCCTGGCCGCGGGGCGCTCGATCTCCCTGCCCTCGACTTCGTGCGGCTACGCCAAGCTCGCGGTTCGCGCCACCGGCGCCTACGCGCGCGTGCGCCAGCAGTTCAAGACCTCGATCGGGAAGTTCGAAGGCGTCGAGGAGGCGCTGACGCGCATGGGCGGCAATCTCTACATGATGGAGGCCACGCGCATCCTCACCGCATCCGCCGTGGACCTGGGCGAAAAGCCCTCGGTCATTTCGGCGATCGCCAAGTACCACCTGACCGAGCGCGGCCGCAGCGTGGTGAACGACGCGATGGACATCCTCGGCGGCAAGGGCATCTGCCTGGGCCCCAGCAACTTCATGGGCCGCGCCTACCAGCAGTTGCCGGTCGCCATCACCGTCGAGGGCGCCAACATC
>Ga0154717_1054_pt1 | contig 46235 bp, 45 predicted proteins | sample Rifle2008BG16ft_FD_105725 | JGI IMG/M metagenome (GOLD analysis project Ga0154717, IMG submission 105725) | Betaproteobacteria bacterium RBG_16_64_18
TGAAGCTGGTGCCCGAGGTGTGCCGCATTTTCTGCGCCACGGCCAACCCCACCGAAGTCGTGATCGCGCAGACCGACCAGGGGCGCGGCATCCTGGGGGTGGTGGACGGCGCTTCGCCCAGGGGCGCGGAGACCGAGGCCGACGTCGTCTGGCGCAAGGGTTTCCTGCGCCAGATCGGGTACAAGCTTTGAGGGGTGGGACTGTCTTCGAGCGCTGCAGCCCTATCTTGTTCCCGATCGGGAGTAATTTCCGGGTTTCAAGCCTGTAGCGACGAGGCTGCCGCCGTCGAGCGAATCTTGTCCGTGATCGATGAGGGGGCAACGCGCCTTGCGGGCACGCTCGAATGAAACGGCCGGTTCCATTCAGCGCACCGGGATCGAGCCGGAACAAACGCCTGTGTACGGTACGACCATGATCGGGAAAACCAAATCATTCATATGAACACAGCCAAAGTCTGGCGCGATTTCGACCAGGCCGAACTGGACCGCCAGTACAACAGCCGCGGCACGGTTCCCGACCACATGGTGTACGTGCGCGACTACGCCGAGCGCACGCGCGCCGCCAAGGCGAGCCTCGCGTGGAGCGAGTTCGCCTACGGCGAGGGGCCCGCGGACAGGCTGGACGTCTATCGCGCACTCAAGCCGGGCGCGCCGGTGCTGGTATTCCTGCACGGCGGGGACTGGCGCGCGCTGTCGAAGGAAGAAAGCGGCTTCGGCGCTCAGGCCTTTGTCGCGGCGGGCGCGACCCTCGTTGCGCCCGACTTCAGCCTGGTGCCCGATACCAATATCCCCGCCATGGGCGCGCAGGTGCGCCGCGCGCTCGCGTGGCTGTGGCAGAACATCGCCGGAGAGGGCGGCGACCCCGCGCGCATTTTCGTCGCCGGGCACTCCTCGGGGGCGAACCTGGTGAGCCAGCTGCTCACCTGCGACTGGGCGCGCGATTTTCGCGCGCCGGCCGACCTGGTGAAGGGCGCGGTGTTCATGAGCGGCCTGGGCGACCTGGAGCCGGTGCGCCTGTCGTTTCGCAACCAGTGGCACAAGCTGGACGAGGCGATGGTGGCCGAGGCGTCGCTGTTGCGCCGCAAGCCCGCCACCGCGTGCCCGATGATCCTCGCCTACGGGGAACACGAGACCGACGACTACAAGCGCCAGGGGCGCGAGGTCGAGGCGTACTGGGCCGTGCAGGGCAACCGCACGCAGTTCTTCGAGCTCGCCGGCCGCAACCACTTCGACGCGGTGCTGGAATGGGCCGATCCGGCAAGCGCGCTGTTTCGCGCCACGCTCGCGATGATGGAGCTGGGCTGAGCGGCACGGGCGTTCGGCGCGCTGAAGCCGCGCCCTACAGTCTTGCGTGGTTCGGCGCGCTGAAGCTGCGCCCTACAGTCTTGCGTAGGGCGCGGGTTTACCGCGCCGGGTTTGGAACACAGAAGGATCGTAGGGCGCGGGTTTACCGCGCCGCCCACCATCGGCGCGCTTTGCATTACCATCCGCAGTGCCATGAACATCCATAGACCACGCGGCTGCGCTGCGCCGCTCGATGCGGCCCGCTGACATCGTGCAGCCCTCGCGCTCGACCATCCTGCTCATCAGCCTCGTCGTGGTCACGATGACCTCGATCGGCATGAGCACGTTCAGCCTGTTCATGCCGCCGATGCAGGCCGAGTTCGGCTGGTCGCGCTCGATGGTCACGGTGCCCTACACGGCGGCGATGATCAGCTGGGCGGTGGGCGCGGTGCTGTTCGGAAAACTTGCGGATGATTTCGGCGTGCGGCGCGTGATCCTGGGCGGCGTGGCGCTGATGGCGCTCGGCTTTTTCGGCATGGGCGCCTCGCGCAATATGTGGCAGCTGGTGCTCACCTACGGGGTGATGGTGGGCCTCGCGATGGGGGCCTGCGGCCTGGCGATCGTGTCGCTCTTGGTGTCCAAGCATTTCGATGCGGCCGACCGCGGCTTCGCGGTGAGCGTGATCCAGACCGCGCCGCCGTTCAGCGCGCTCCTGTTCCCGCCGCTCGTGTACCTGCTCATGCACAAGCACGACTGGCGCATCGCCGCGCTGGCGGCCGGGATGCTCATCGCCTGCGTCGCGCTGCCGCTGGCGTGGATAGGCGTGCGTGATCCCCGTCGCGATGCCGGCGCGGGCCACGCCGGCGCGCGCGCGCGCTGGGCGGAATGCATGCCGTGCCTGCGCGACCGGCGCATGATGATCCTGTTCGCCGCGCGCTTCTCCTGCGGCGTGGCGTTCTTCCAGATCGCCCACCTGGTGGCGCTCACCCTCGCCAAGGGCTTCAGCATCGCCGCGGGCGCCACGGCGGTGAGCGTGTTCGGCGGCGCGGCCATCGCCTCGGCGCTGCTGTTCGGCTGGCTGTCGGACAACTACGGGCGCTCGAAGATGCTGGGCCTCTCCTATCTGGTGCGCGGGCTGGGCACGCTGCTGCTGGCGGTGAATTTCTCGAGCGAGTTCTGGTTTTTCGTGGTGGTCGGCGTGGCGATCGGGCCCACCTTCGGCACCGTGGCGATCCAGAACGTGATGTTCTACGAGATCGTCGGCCCGCGCCTGGCGGGCGTGGTGCTGGGCCTGTCCTTCATCGTGCACCAGATCGGCGCCGCAGGCGGCCCGATGATCGCGAGCATGGCGTTCGACCGCACCGGCAGCTACGACGGCTTCATGCTGGTGATGGCCGGGATCCTGATCGTCGCGGGCCTGCTGGTGGTCGGCGTCGCCGGCCCGGACGCGCGCGCGCGCCGGTCCGTCCTGGCGACGAACCCTGGCGCTTCCTGAAGCGGAAGAGGTCTGTCCTCTTGCTGAAACGGTCTGTCGCCGTTTCTTGCGGTGCGCATGACCGCGAGCCGGCCGCACGGCCGGCGGCGAGCGCGCGCCTTCAGCCGCACGCGATGGCCTCGATCTCGACGCGCGCCCCGCCCACCAGGCCCGCTGCCTGGAACGTGGTTCGCGCCGGCGGGTCTTTCGGAAAGTAGCCGCTGAAGACCTCGTTCATCGCCATCAGCTCCCCGAGGTCGGCCAGGTAGATCGTGACCTTCGCGACCTTGGCGAGCGACGAGCCGGCTGCCTCGAGCACCGCCTTCAGGTTTTCGCACACCTGGCGCGTCTCCGCGCCGATCCCGCCTTCGGCCAGGCGCCCGGTCGCGGGGTCCATCCCGAGCTGGCCCGAGGCGAAAACCCAGCCGCCGGTCTTGATCGCCTGCGACAGCGGGACCCTCGCCGGGGGCACTTTGTCGGTGTGCACTACGTGTCGCTCCATGGTGTGTTCCTCCTCGCGGTAATGGATGGGGTGATGCAGGGCAGCGTAACGAAGATAGCCGAAAGGCCGTGCGCGAAATACGGGGTCTGACCCCACGACTTGCGGTATTCGCAATTCGCGAATAACATAACTCCATGATCCTAAAGCCTCAAGATGTCGTCATTCTGCTCAAACTGGTTGCCCTGGGCCCCAGGTCGTGGACCTTTCAGAGCGTGGCGATGGAACTGTCGATCAGCCAGTCGGAGGTCCATGCCGGGGTGCGACGGGCGGTGACTGCCCGCTTGATGACCGACGCGGCCACGGCGTCCGGCCGGCCGGTGCGCGCCGCGTTGCTCGAGTTTCTGGTTCACGGGGTCAAGTATGCCTATCCGCCCGGGCGCGGCCACATCACGGGCGGCGTGCCGACCGGCTACGCAGCGCCGCCGTTGAACAAGGTGATCGCTCCGCCGGGGGATCCGCCCCCTGTCTGGCCTCATGCCGGGGGCAGCGTGCGCGGCTATGCGTTCGCGCCCTTGTACCGGACCGTGCCCCAGGCTGCGTTGCGGGATTCGCAGCTCTACGAACTGCTGGCGCTCGTGGACGCGATTCGCGACGGACGCGCGCACGAGTGCGATGTTGCCGTCAGGGAGCTCGAGTCGCGGCTTGGCGGTGATGGCGGGATAACTCAGGCTGCCTCGCAACCGGCCGCAGCGAGGCCGGCCTTGCACTCGCCTGCGGCCAGCCGTGCCTCCAAGGGGTCAAAGCCGGTTGCGCAGAAACTTCGCATCTCGCAGACCAGGCTCGCCGCGCTGTGCCGCAAGTACGGCATCGCCAAGCTGAGCCTGTTCGGATCGGCGTCCAGAGGCGAGTTGACGCCCGAGAGCGACGTGAACCTGATGGTCGAGTTTTCCTCCGGCAGCAGCGCGTCGCGGTTCGACATCGCGCCGATGCAGGACGAATTTCCCGCTGCGTTCGGCGGCCGCGAAGTGGACATCGTCACGCCGGAAATCCTGCTCGATCCGTTCCGGCGGGATTCCATCGTCCCGGACCTGAAGCCGATCTACGAAGCCTGAGACGCGTGACCGGGGCCGAGTGAAAGGTCAGACCCCAATTTTCACGCGCCCGGATCCATCAGCCTGCGCAGGTCGGCGATGATCTGCTGCGTGGTCTGCTGGTGCCCCACGGCCAGGCGCAGGCGTCCTTCGGGATCGAACACGTAGGTGAGCGCGGTGTGGTCGATGGTGTAGGACTTTCCGGCCGGCACCTTCTGGTAGTAGACGCGGAATTCCTTCGCCACGTCTTTGATGCGCTCGGGCGAGCCCCACAGGCCGACGAAGCTCGGGTCGAAGGCGAGGGCGTAGTTCCTGACGTCGGCCGGTGAGTCCCGCTCCGGGTCGAGCGTGATGGTGACGACTTGGATTTTTTCCTTGTCGGCGCCGAATCCGTTGCGCACTTCGGCCGCGCGGATGAGCGCCGCCGGGCAGACTTCCGGGCAATACGCATAGCCGAAGAACACCATTACGTATTTGCCGCGCCAATCGGCGAGTGTGCGCTCGCGGCCGTCGGCATCCGAAAGCCGGAAATCCCTGCCCCAGCCGGCGCCGGTGAGATTGATGCCGTGGTAGTCCGGGGTCAACAGGTCGCAGGCGACGAGCGCCGCCGCGATCACTGCCAGTACCGTCGTTGTCAGGGCCCTGCCCATCGTGAACCGCTTGCCGGAAAAACGGGGACAGACCACGTTTTTGCTCCTCGAAAACGTGGTCTGTCCCCGTTTTTTCGGCGATCAATACTCCTCGACCGTGTCGATAAGTCTCTTGATGAAATCCTGCCCGCCGATGAAACGGAATCCGGAGCAGTGCACGTGACTGCCATCGGGCAGCGTGACGGTCTCCGAATACCGCACTTCCATGTCGATGCTGACCGGATCGGTTCCCGGCATTTTGATGCGGCTGCCCACCAGCACGGTGCCCGGTTCGAGCATGATGTCCGAGGGATAGAGCAGGACGCTCAAGCCGCCGGTGCTGATGTCCCTTATCTGCGCGTCGAAGGGTGTGATGCCGCCGGCATCGGCGACGCACCGCAGCGGGACCGCGGGGTGCGCGTCGTGGCGCACATTCCGGCGGCGCTGCAGCACGGCAAGGATCTCCGGATAGCGCAGACGTATCGCCGGCGCACCGTCGTGCATCAGTTTGCAGGGTTCGGCGGCGACGAACTCGATATGCCAGTTGCCCGTCTCGGAAACGAAAGTCACGCGCGCGCGGTCCAGCAGGGCCGCATTGGCCAATTCGTCCGCCGTCGCGGTGACGATGATGAACTTCCCGCCCTGGTCGGCGCGGATGATGCGGGCGGTGAACGGACCGTCCGGCAGTTCCGCGGTGACCAGGTTGCGTCGGGCGGCCAGCGGCGCGAGCACCCGCGCGATCTGGGAGATCGAGCGCAGCAGGTGGCCCGACGGATCGGCTGTTTTTGGGGTCGCAGGCATGTGCGGTGCGGCAACGGGCCTGTTACGCCGGACCCCGGGGAACGATTGCCTGGCCGGTCTTGACAGACGCGCGCACGGCAACGGCATGGGATTGTGAAAGGGAATAGATGGAATCGAGCACCGAAAGCAGGTAGTAGTTGAAAAACGAGCCCGCCAGAGCAAGCATCAAGGTGATTCTTTCGAGGGGCCGCCAGATCCGCGACCTGCGGTCCTCTTCGGGCCTGCGCGCGGCGAGCGCCTCGATATATCGGTGTATGTCGTCGACGGAATTGAATCGCGGCGGCGGTCCCGACTCCGGGCGCCTGCTCGACCCCGGCCGCGCGAGCCTGTCCTGCAAGTCGAGGACAATCTGCTTTTCCTCGGCGACAAAATCCCGGTTTTCCGCGCTGGCCCGCTTTGCCGCGATGCGCGCTAGGGATTCGCTGTCCAGGAACGCCGAGAGGTCGTGGGCAACCAGCACGATCGTTTTGGGTTTCCCCGTCTTGTCCCGCACCGGATTTCCCGTGCACTCGATGAAGCGCCACGAGCCGTTGGCGGAAACCAGGCGCAGCTGCATGCGCCTGGTTGAGCCGGGGGACGAGGCCGCGACCGCGTTCAGGAACGATTCGGCCTGCTCCCGGTCCTCGGGATGAACGAGCTGCAGCCAATCCGCGCCCGAGCCGAAGGCGTCGCGTTCGAAGTGCTTCGCGTACGAAGAACTCGCGTAAAGGAATCGGCCCCGGGTGTCCAGCATGGATACCATGTCGGTCACATTCTCGGCGATGAAACGGAATTGCTCTTCGCTGGTCAGCAGCGCGTCACGCGTACGGACGAAATTCCTGTTCCGGATGTATGCAAGCGATCCGACCCACGATGCGTAGACGAGGATGCCGACGATACAAGTTGCGGTGACGACCGGCCCGGTATCCGGTTTGAAGTGGTAACCCGTCACTGCTCCCCAGGCGCCGGCAGCGGCGCCGAAGAGGGCAAGACTGCGTAACAGGCGGCTCAGATGCCCGTGTGCGGCGCTGTTGAGGCAGACCGCGGTCAGCAGCCCGACGCTGGGCCAGAGCGCAAAATGGAGTTGTGCCGTCCAGGCGCCGAGAAGCAGCGCGTCGGCGTACAGATTGTTCAGCTCCGCACGCTTGGAATCGGCGACGATGCGCGTGTGCAGATAAGCGAGATGCGGATAGACGAGCAGGGTGAGGACCGCCGGGAAGAATTCCCACGCGCTGAATCTTCCCCTCTCTATCCACAGTATTCCGATCGCCAGGAAACTGAAAGCGAAGGCCACCGTCCGCGGCGCATAGTTGTTCAGCGCGAGACGGTGCGCGGCTGGCAACGCCAATTGCATCCCAACTCCCTCTGCTGTGGTTGTGGTGCCGCTGTACGGTCTTGCCGATCCGGACTGCATCACGCCGGGCGCGGTCATCGCGTCGCGCGCTTGCCGGTATGCGGGCGCCGGCGTCTGCGCGACGTTTGCGGAGGCCTGAATGTCAGTGTCATATTACCGCGCGCCGCGCAACAAAGCCAAGGAATTCGGCGGCAATCGATGCGTGCCTGCGAATGAGAACAGCGCAGAGGCGACGCGTTTGCATGCTCGTGAATTCCCGAGACGCTCGGGCCAGGCCAGCGTGAGGCACCGGTGATGCGGCGCAGGATCCGGTTGGCCGAAGGTCCTAGATCGAAGGTCCTAGCTCGAACGTCCTGAATCGAACGTCCTATATCGAAGGTCACGGACCATGCGTGCCGGACCACACGTCGAGCGGCTGAGGGCGACGGGAATCAGCGTGCCGGAATACGCTTTGTGTTGTGCGCCCGTTCCTGCTTGATGGCGGCGAGCACTTTCTCCGCGGTCGCAGGCAGCGAGGTGATGCGCACGCCCACGGCGTCGTGGATCGCGTTGAGAACCGCGGCGGCGGTCGGCACCGAGGTCGGCTCTCCCACCCCCTTGGCGCCGAACGGACCGGTGGGATCGTAGCTGTCGACGATGTCGACTTCGATTTCCGGCATGTCGAGGCTGGTGGGCATGATGTAATTGGCCAGGTTCGGGTTGACCTGCACGCCGGCGCCGTCGAACAGTATCTGTTCCTGGAGCGCGAAACCGATCCCCATCGAAATTCCGCCTTCGACCTGGCCCTCGACCAGCATCGGGTTGATGGGCCTGCCGCAGTCGTGTGCGGCGACGATGCGCAGCACTTCCACTTCGCCCGTCTCGTCGTCGACGTCGACTTCGGCGATCTGGGTCGCGTAGACATAGGTGCTGAAAGGCTTGCACTGGCCGGTCAAGGGATCCATTGCGACGGTGGGCGGGTTCCACGATGCGCTGCCGATGGCCGGCTGACGCATCACGACCTGCGAGCGGTGGGCGACCTCGCCGATGGCGGCGTTCCTCTGCGGGTATCCCTTGACCTGGATCTTGCGATCCCGGGCCTCGAGCTGCGCCGGCTTCACGCCGAGCATGGGCGCGGCGGTCTCGAACAATATCAGTTTGGCCTGCTCGGCCGCGAGCCTGACTGCGTTTCCGGTGACGTAAGTGGTCCGGCTCGCGATGGCGCCGGTATCCATCGGCATCGCATCGGTGTCGGCCGAGAGGACATGCACGTCGTCGGTCGCGATGCCGAGCTCCTCCGCGGCGATCTGCGCGAGCACCGTCAGCGAACCCTGTCCGGTCTCCACGGTGCCGGTGAGCAGCGTGGCAGTGCCGTCCTCGTTCACCTTCACCGTCGCCGCGCTCGGATTGGCCGATACGGTGAAGCCGATCGGATACCACATGCAGGCGATGCCGCGTCCGCGCCGCTTCATGAGCGCGGCTCCTTCCAGCCGAAGCGCTGCGCCGCGCGGAGCAGCGAGTCCTTCAGCACGACGCTGTGCAGCACCTGGCCCGTCGGGCTCGCCGTGCCTTCCTCGAACGCGTTGACGAGCCTGATTTCGAGCGGATCCATGCGCAGCGTCGCGGCGATTTCATCCATCTGCGATTCGTAGGCGAAGCAGACCTGCGGCGCGCCGAACCCGCGCATTGCGCCGGTCATCGTCTTGTTCGTGTAGACGGCATGGGCTTCGACGAGCAGGTTGTCGATACGGTAGGGCCCGGTGGACAGGATGCACGCCTTTCCGAGCGTGGTTTCGCTCCACGAGCAGTACGCGCCGCCGTCGAGTACCAGCCGCACCTTGCGCGCGACGATCCGGCCGTCCTTGGACACGCCGGTCCTGTAATCCATGACGAACGGATGGCGGGTGGTGGTGGAGGCGAACTCCTCGCCGCGGGTAAACACGCCTTTGACGGGCCGGCCCGTCTTCTTCGACAGCAGCGCGAGGACCGGCTCCTGGGTGATCTCGTTCTTGCCGCCGAAATTGCCGCCCACGATGGTGGCGACGATGCGCACCCGGTTGAGCGGCAGTTTCAGGGTGCGCGAGATGTCGGCGCGCCCGAGCGTGATCCGGCCGAGCGTGGTATGGATGGTCACGCGGCCGTTGGGATCCCACACCGCGATCGCCGCGTGCGGTTCCAGAGGCGCATGCTCCACCATCTGGGTCCGGTACTGCCTCTCGAAGACATGGTCCGCCCCGGCGAGAGCCGCGTCCGCATCGCCCTTGCGGATGACCTTGGTCTCGTAGATATTGCTCGCCGGCGCATGCACCTTGGGCGCGTCCTCGCGCATCGCCTCGAGCGGATCGAAGACCGCCGGCAACGGTTCGTAGTCGACCACGATCTTTTCGATCGCCTCGGCGGCAATCTGCTCGGTGAGCGCCGCCACCGCCGCGACGCCGTCGCCCGCGTGGAATACGCGCTCATCGGCGAGCACCGGCTGATCCTGCAGCGACGGACCGAACGAGTTGACCGGGATCTCGCGTCCCGTCAGCACGGCCAGCACCCCTGGCATCGCCTCGGCCGCGCGCGTATCGATGCTGCGGATGCGTGCGGCGGCGATCCCGGCGCGCTTGATCTTCGCGTACAACATGCCGGGAAAGGCGAGGTCGTCGATGTAACGCGTCTGGCCAAGGCCGTGCAGGCGGCCGTCGGGGCGCGTTGCGCGCCGGACTTCGATCCGATCGCGAACCGCCGCCTCGACAGCCATAGCCGGTAAAATCCCGGAGCTGGGACGGACGCGGACGCGCATTCCATGGCTACTTACGCAATCGGCGACGTGCAGGGCTGCTATTCGGAGCTTTGCGCGCTGCTGGAAAAAATCCGCTTCGACGAGCGCCGCGACCGGCTCTGGTTCGTCGGCGACCTGGTGAACCGGGGACCGGGTTCGCTCGAGACGCTGCGGTTCGTGAAACGCCTCGGCGGGCGGGCCGTGACGGTGCTGGGCAATCACGATCTGCATCTGATCGCGCTCGCCCACGGCCATGGCCGCGCGCGGGGCGACGACACGCTCGATGCCGTGCTCGGCGCGCCCGACTGCGGCGAACTCATCGACTGGTTGCGCGCGCTGCCTCTGCTTCACGCGGCCGAAGGCCACGTCATGGTGCATGCCGGCCTGCTGCCGCAGTGGAGCGTGCAAAGGGCGCAGGCCCTCGCGCGCGAGGTCGAGGACGAACTGCGCGGCCCGCGCCACGGCGAATTTCTCGCCCGGCTCTACGGCGGCAAGCCGGAAGTCTGGACGGACGGTCTGTCCGGTTTCGATCGCCTGAGGGTCGTCGTCAATGCGATGACCCGCATGCGGTTCTGCACGCCGGAGGGGCGAATGGAGTTTCACGCAAAAGGCGAATCGACCCGGGCGCCGAGCGGCTATCTGCCCTGGTTCGAGGCCCCGGGCCGCGCGAGTTCGGCCGCGACGATCGTCTGCGGCCACTGGTCGGCACTCGGGCTGATGCTGCTTCCCAACCTGATCGCGCTGGACGCCGGCTGCGTGTGGGGCGGACAACTCACCGCGATCCGTCTCGAGGACCGCGCTCTCGCACAGGTGCCCTGCGCCGGCGGCGCGGCCGCGGCACCTTGAACGGCCGGCAGGCTGCAGCCGGCAGCGACCGGCATTCGCCTCACCAGATGTCGGATCGGAAGTTCTCCCGGTACAGCCGGGCAATGGCTTCGCGCGTGGCTTGGTGATTTTGTCCGCCGCGCGAACCGATCTTGATGGCACCCATCACCGAAGCCAGCTGTCCGGTGGTCTGCCAGTCGCGGCCGGTCGAGATGCCGTAGAGCAAACCGGCGCGATAGGCGTCGCCGCAGCCGGTCGGGTCCACCACCTCCTTCACCTTGACGCAGGGGATATCGATTCGTCGACCTGCGGTATAGATGCTGGAACCCAGGGCGCCGCGGGTGACGATCAGCCCATCGACCAGTTTGGCCAGGGCCTCGATGGAGTTGCCTGTGCGCTCCTCGAGCATCTTGCCTTCGTAGTCGTTGACCGAGAGGTAGGTCGCCTGCGACACGAACTTCAGGAGCTCGGGGCCGCTGAACATCGGCAGGCCCTGGCCCGGATCGAATATGAACGGAATTTCGTGCTGCGCCAGCTCGCGGGCATGCTGAAGCATTCCCTCGCGACCGTCGGGCGCGACGATCCCGAGGCCGGCGTCCATCCGGTCCGAGACGTGGTTCATGTGCGAGAACTCCATCGCGCCCGGATGGAATGCGGTGATCTGGTTGTCATCGAGATCGGTGGTGATGAACGCCTGCGCGGTGAGCGTGTTCGAGAGCTGGCGCACGTGGGTCCGCGCGAGTTCCAACTCGTCCATGCGCCGCAGATAGGGTCCGGCATCGTCGCCCACGGTCGCCAGGATGAGGGGGTCGCCACCGAGCAGTTTCAGGGTGTAGGCGATATTGCCGGCGCAGCCGCCGTATTCGCGCCGCAGCTTCGGCACGAGGAAGGCCACGTTCAGGATGTGGATCTGGTCCGGCAGGATGTGGTCCTTGAAATGACCGTGGAAGACCATGATGTTGTCGTAGGCGATCGAGCCGCAGATTAGAGTGCGCATGTCAACCTCGTCATGGGAAGAACAGATACAGCCGGTAGCCGGTTGCCTTGATCGATGAGGCTTCCATGTACACCTTCACGGGCAGTTCGCTGTTGGCGGCAAAGCCCGCCTCGGCGCTTGCGCCGGGCCCCAGGTAGTCGCGCGCGCCGAGCACGCGCCTCGCCAGCGGCTGGTCCTGGGAATTGGTGAGCGTGAGTTCGAGCGACGGATGGGACTGCGGGAAAGCGGCGCGGTTGCGCAGCGTCGCCGTCAGCACGATGACATTCGGGTTCGCCGGATCGGTCTGCAGGTCGGAGGACTCGATGCTGAACAGTGCGGCGCGTCGCGGCAGCGGTATGTCGCAGGCCAGGTCTGCGCACAGCTCGGCGAGCCGCGGCCGCATCTGCGGAAACAGCAGCGCGATTTCACCGCGGTAGTGGAATGCAAGCTGTGCCGTCAGGGCGATCACCAGCAGCGTGCTTGCGGCTACCCATCCGGCCCGGCTGCGCGCCCTTGGGGAGGCGGGAAACACCGGTTCGATCTCGCGCGCTGCCTGCGGCGCCGGTTGGCCGGCCTCGGGAGTCGGCGCGAGCGCTGCGGGAGCGGGGTTCAGCCATGCGTCCCCCGCATCCGGGACGGCCGGCGGAGCGGGTGGAATCGGCTCGGACCCGGCGAACGCGGGCGCGAAGCGAGGCCGGTCGCCGCTTTCCGGTTCCGCCGGCTTCATGGTTTCGCGGGCGTCGAAGACCGCCGCGCACCGGCCGCAGCGGACCATGCCCTCGCGCGCGGCGAGTTGCTCCTCGGTGATACGGAAGGCGGTGCGGCAGACGGGGCAGGCGGTGATCATCGCCGCCCTGACCTGCGCTTCCCGGACAGGCAGACCCAGCCTTCTGCGCGGGCGGGCGCCTCGAACTCGAACCACCGGGCGTAGCAGCCTTCGACCTCCTGCTGCTGGCGATCGAGGATTCCGGACAGCGCGATGCGCCCGCCCGAGCGCCCGTATCCGGCGAGCAACGGCGCGAGCAGCTTGAGCGGATTGGCAAGAATATTGGCCACGACGATGTCGGCTTCGTATGCGAGCGTTGACCGGCTGTCCGAGAATTCGCACGCCACGCGATTGCGCGCGGCGTTTTCCTTTGCTGCGCGCACCGCGGCCGGATCAATATCCACGCCGGCGGCGCGCGCTGCGCCGAGCTTCATCGCAGCGATCGCTAATATACCGGAACCGCAGCCGTAATCGAGGACCGTCTCGCCGCCGCGCAGGTGCTGCTCCAGCCACTGCAGGCACAGCCGCGTGGTCGGATGGCTGCCGGTGCCGAAGGCCACGCCCGGGTCCAGCGACAGGGCGACCGCGGGCGGCGGCGGCGGCGTGTGCCAGGACGGGACGACCCACAGCCGGCCGGAGATTCGGATGGGGTCGAACTGCGCCTGCGTTTCGCGTACCCAGTCGCGCTCGGCAAGCGCCTCGACCTCGAGACGGTCCGGAACCTTGACGCCGGCCCGGGCGCAGGCGCGTTCGATCAACCCCCGCGGATCGGCGTCCCCGGCGAGCAGCACGCACAGTTTCACCCGCTGCCAGGCCGCAACCTCGCCGGGCTCGTCGAATAGCGGCTGTTCCTGCGCGGTGCCAGCGGCAGCGTCCTCGGCGGCAACCGACAGCGCACCCAACTCGAGTAGCGCGTCGGTCAGCCGCCCGGCATGCCCCGTATCGAGTTCGAACACGAGCGACGCGAGCGCCACGCCGCTACCTCGATTCGTCGAGCTTTTTCGCCTGCAACAACTTCTGCTCCAGATAGTGGATGCTGGCCCCGCCGCGGATGAAGCGGGCGTCGACCAGCAACTCCTGGTGCAGGGGGATGTTGGTCTGGATGCCTGCCACGACCATTTCCGACAGCGCGATGCGCATGCGCCGGATCGCCTGGTCCCTCGTCGCGCCATAGGCGATGATCTTGCCGATCATCGAATCGTAGAAAGGCGGCACCGTATAGCCCTGGTAGACGTGGGAATCGACGCGGATGCCGGGGCCGCCGGGAGGGTGGTAAGCGGTGATCTTCCCCGGGGAAGGCATGAAATTGAACGGGTCTTCGGCGTTGATGCGGCATTCGATCGCGTGGCCGCGCCATTCGATCTCCCGCTGCCGCTGCCTGAGCTTTTCGCCGGCTGCGACGCGAATCTGTTCCTGGACGATGTCGATGCCGGTGATCATCTCGGTCACCGGATGTTCGACCTGGATGCGGGTGTTCATTTCGATGAAGTAGAACTCGCCGTTTTCGTACAGGAACTCGAACGTCCCCGCGCTGCGGTAGCCGATGCGGCGGCAGGCCTCGATGCAGCGCTCGCCGATGCGCGCGCGCTGGCGCGGGGAGATGTCGGGTGCCGGCGCTTCCTCGATGACCTTCTGGTGCCGGCGCTGCATCGAGCAGTCCCGCTCGCCGAGATAGATCGCATTCTTGTGCTCGTCGGCGAGCACCTGCACTTCGATATGGCGCGGGTTCTCGAGAAATTTCTCCATGTAGACCATCGGGTTGCCGAAGGCCGTCTCGGCTTCGGTACGCGTCAAGCTGACCGCGTTCTTGAGCGCCGCCTCCGTGTGCACCACCCGCATACCCCGCCCCCCGCCGCCGGCCGCCGCCTTGATGATGACCGGATAGCCGATTCGCCGCGCGATCTTGACGGACTCATCGGACTCCTCAGGCAGCGCCCCGTCGGAGCCGGGCACGCAGGGTATGTTCGCCTTTTGCATCGCCAGCCTGGCGTTGACCTTGTCGCCCATGAGGCGAATGGTGTCGGGCCGGGGACCGATGAACACGAAACCGCTCTTTTCGACCCGCTCTGCAAAATCGGCGTTCTCGGAGAGGAATCCGTAGCCTGGATGGATCGCCTCGGCATCGGTCACCTCGGCGGCGCTGATGATGGCGGGGACGTTCAGGTAACTCGCCGAGGATGCCGGCGGGCCGATACACACCGATTCGTCGGCGAGCTTGACGTACTTGGCCTCGCGGTCGGCCTCCGAGTGAACGACGACCGTCTTGATATCCAGTTCGCGGCAGGCGCGCTGAATCCGGAGGGCGATCTCCCCGCGGTTCGCGATCAGAATCTTTTCGAACATCTAGGCGATGACGAACAGCGGCTCACCGTACTCCACCGGCTGGCCGTTTTCCACCAGGGCATCCTTGATCACGCCGTCCATGTCGGCCTCGATCTCGTTCATGAGCTTCATGGCCTCGATGATGCAGATCGTCTGGCCCTTCTTCACGCTATCGCCGACCTCGACAAACGACTTGGCGCCCGGGGACGGGCAGCGGTAGAAGGTTCCGACCATCGGGGACTTGACGATGTGGGCTTCGGGCCCGGTCGGCGCCGGCGCGGGCCGGGGTGCGTCCGGCGCAGAGGCCGGCAGGGACGCCGCGGCCGGTGCCGGCCCGGACACCATGTAGAACGGCTCTCGCGTCTGCCCTCCCCCTTTTACGATCCGGACTCTTTCCTCCCCTTCGGTCAATTCCAGTTCGGCGATTCCGGATTCCTCGACGAGGTCAATCAGTTTCTTGAGTTTTCTCAGATCCATGCGTGGCCTCCCCCGTGACTGCGTCCGGACGGGACGCAGGGCTGGAGCAAAATCAGTTGGGTTGCAGCGCGAACTGCAGCGCGAGATCGTAGCCGCGGCTCCCAAGGCCGCTGATCGTCCCGACTGCGATGTCCGAGAAATACGAGTGATGCCGGAAGGGCTCCCGGCCGTGAACGTTCGACAGATGCACTTCGATGAACGGGATGCGGACTGCCGCCAGGGCGTCCCTTAGCGCTACGCTGGAGTGGGTATAGCCTGCCGGATTGATGATGATGAAGCTGTATCCCTGGGTCTTCGCGTCGTGTACCCGCTCGATCAGCGCGCCTTCATGGTTGCTCTGAAAGCATTCGAGCGAGACCCTGTACGCCTGCGCCAGACGTGCCAGGCGACGGTTGATATCCTCCAGGGTCTCGGAGCCGTAAATCACCGGCTCCCGCGTGCCCAGCAGATTCAGGTTGGGGCCGTGCAGGATCAGAATCCTGCGCGTCGGATTCTTGGCTGCGGAACGAGGACGTTTGATCTCTGCCATGGCAGCGAGTTTGCAGCAAGTAGGCGTATTTTGTCCAGGTTTTCGCGGAAGTTAGCTCCAGATACCGATGTCTTAGCTGCTCGCCAGCTTGATGGCGCTCTCGAGTTCGGCCTCGGAGATGCCTCCCAGGTGGGTTTTCACCACCTTGCCCGACCGGTCCAGGACCACCGTGTAGGGTAGTCCGCCGGTTTTGTTTCCCAGCCTGCGCGTCAGGTCTATGACCCCCATGCTCCCCATAACCAACGGATATCCAATCTTGTACTCAATCGCAAATTGTTGCACTTTGTCGACAGAATCGAGGAAGATGCCAACTACTTGGACGCCGTTCGATGCATATTTCGCCTGGACCCGAAGCAATGCCGGAACCTCTTTCCGGCAGGGTTCGCACCAGGTCGCCCAGAAATTCACGATCAGGATCTTGTCCCGCCATTGACTCAGGCTTTGTTGCTTGCCCGCGGTATCGGGGAGTTGCAGACGCAGAAGTTCGGCCGCAGGTTCCGGAACGGATCGATCCGAAACAGTCGCCCGGTACGTGAAAACCCCGGCCACGACGGCCAGCACCACGGCGGCGATCGCGACGACGCTACGCATCGCCGGCCAGAAGCTGGGTCACGGTCTGGATGCCGGCGCGCTCGATGGACCGGCCGGCCGGGGTCGCCTTGAGCGTCCCGCGTTCATCGTTGGCCGAGTACACCGCGACGTTGAGCAGGACGCCTTCCCAATCCAGCTTGAGTACCGATATCTCGCGTTCGCGGTCGCCGGCGAACCGGCGCTGCAGCGTCGCTTCGTAGGGAATGGTCTGGTTGAGCAGGAACAACTCGACCGCCTTGCTGTCGTCGGTGAACAGCTGCAGATCGATATCGCTGTATCGTCCCGCCGTGCCCTTGAGCACCGCGCCCGAGAGATAGGGACGAAACGGTTCGAGCAGCCGCATCGCCTGCAGTGCCTGGCTGCGCAGGTATCGAATCCTGTCGCGCTGTTCCTGGTTCTGGTACAGGGATTGGTAGGCGCGCAGTTCGAACTCGATTTCCTCGTTTTTCGGCAGCGCCTGCGTGTCTTCGGCTCCCAGCTGCCGCACCGCTTTGCGCTTGGCGAGCGCGAAGTCCTCGACACCGTCTTCGGCCATGATCCGTGCCGCTGCAGCCGCGATGCGGGCCCGCATATGCTGCTGTTTGTACTTCGCTTCCTTCGGCATGGCGGGATAGGGGAGAGAAGGAATCCGTGCATCATACCGCAGCCGGTCATGCCGACGAAGTGCGCTAGAATCCAAGGCCTCCGGCGCTGCGCGGTCCGACGGACCATCGAATTTCGAATGCATATCCATATTCTCGGCATCTGCGGCACCTTCATGGGCGGCATCGCCGTCATTGCGAGGCAGGCCGGGCATCGGGTCACCGGATGCGATGCGGATGTCTATCCGCCGATGAGTACCCAGCTCGCCGCGGCAGGCATCGACCTGGTCGAGGGCTACCGGGAGGACCAACTCGGGTTAAAGCCCGATCTCTGGGTGATCGGAAATGTCGTCTCGCGCGGCAACCCGCTCGTCGAAGCGATACTGGACAGTGGCGGCCGGTATGTATCCGGGCCGCAGTGGCTGGCGGAGAATGTGCTTTCTGGTAAGTGGGTACTCGCCGTTGCGGGAACCCACGGCAAGACAAGTACTTCCTCGATGTTGGCCTGGATTCTGGAAGACGCGGGGCTGCAGCCCGGCTTCCTGATCGGCGGGGTGCCGCGCAACTTCGGCATTTCAGCGCGCCTCACCGACAGCCGCCATTTTGTTATTGAAGCCGACGAGTACGACACGGCGTTTTTCGATAAGCGGTCCAAGTTCGTGCATTACCGGCCCACGACGGCCGTGTTGAACAATTTGGAATTCGATCATGCTGACATCTTCGTCGATCTTGGATCGATCGAGACGCAATTTCACCACTTCGTGACGACAATTCCCGGGAATGGCTTGCTTATTTCGAATGGCCTGGAACCGGCGCTGGAAAGAGTGTTGGGGGAGGGGTGCTGGACGCCGGTGGAGCGTCTTGGCGTTCCGGCGGGCTGGCAGGCAGAAGGCCCGGACGATCAGCGGTTTGCAGTCCGTTTCTGCGGCGATTTCTGCGGCGAGGTGAGGTGGGAGCTGCTCGGCGAGCACAACCGGCTGAACGCACTCGCGGCCATCGCCGCAGCGCGGCATGCCGGCATACCGCCGCGGCAGGCCATCGACGCGCTGGCGCGGTTTCAGAACGTACGGCGGCGGCTCGAGGTCAGCGGTGTGGCCGGCGGCGTCACGATCTATGACGATTTTGCCCACCATCCGACCGCAATCGACACCACCATCGCCGGGCTGCGTCGCAAAGTCGGCAGCAGCCGCATTCTGGCGGTGCTCGAACCGCGCTCCAACACCATGAAACGCGGCGTGATGAAGGACCGGCTGGCCGGAAGCCTCGCCGGCGCGGACCGGGTGTACTGCTACACGCTGGGACTGGGCTGGGACCCGCGCGCCGCGCTCGCGCCGCTCGGGCCGAAGGCATCCTGCGCCGAGGACCTCGAAGCGCTGGTATCCGCGGTGTCGGCCGAGGCGCGCTCGGGCGACCACGTGCTGGTGATGTCCAACGGGAGTTTCGGGGGCATCCACGCCAAACTGATCGAGCGACTGCGAACTCGGGCGCAGAGCGGTTCATGCTGATCTACCTGCACGGCTTTAACTCCTCCCCGCAGTCGAATAAGGCCCAGGTGCTCGGTCGCTACATGAAAGAGCGGGGTCTGGGGGCGCGCTTCGACTGTCCGGCGCTGCCGCACCAGCCGGAGCAGGCGCTCGCCGCGATCGAAGCGGCGTTGGCGCGTGCGCCAAAGGGGCCGGTGACCCTGGTCGGCTCTTCGCTGGGCGGTTTCTACGCGACCTGGTTTGCGGAACAGCGCGGGCTGAGGGCAGTGCTCGTCAATCCGGCCATTCATCCCCACCGGGACCTGCGTGCATTCCTCGGCGTGCAGCAGAACCTGCACAGCGGGGAGAAATACGAACTCACCGAAGCCCATTTGGCGCAGTGGGCGCAGCTGTCCGTTCCCGTTATCACCCCTGCACGCTATCTGCTGCTGGTCGAAACCGGCGACGAACTACTCGATTACCGCGAGGCGGTGGAAAAATACGCCGGGGCGAAGCAGCGGGTGGTGCAGGGCGGTGATCACACGCTGCAGAGTTTTCCCGATCACATTCCGCTGGTTCTCGAGTTCGCGGGCCTGGCCCCGGATGCCCGGGTCACCGAATCACGGTCCAGGCCGAGCGGCCGCGCCTGAGGGCATGGCTCGCCACGGCCTTCTCGTCGAATGCGAACGCAGGCTCCGAGGTACTTGTACAGCGGCAGCTTCGCCGCACGGGCGTTCAGGTCGCACCGCGCTATTGTACGGTTAAGGGGCAAGGGCTAACCACGGCTGGCGCGCCGCGCCGCGGGGCAGGGTAGGTCAGTCCGGTATAATCGCTGTCATCGGCTTCCCCACCCGGCACTTCGGCGACACGATTGCAGCGGCCGGTCCCCATTAACTTTCCCGGTCTTCCCGATTCTGCTCGCGTGAACGTCCTTTACGAAGAAAACAGCGCCTTCAAGGTCGGCACCGTGCTGACCGACGGGGCCGGCGCGATCCAGGTCGAGGCGCCGCATGGCAAGCGCAGCAAGGTAAAGGCTTCGGCGGTGCTGCTGCGTTTCGACAAACCGACATCGACCGAGTTGCAGCACCAGGCCGAGGAAATCGCCGAAGGGATCGACATCGATTTTCTCTGGCAGTGCTGCGCTGAGCAGGAATTCGGCTTCCTCGACCTTGCGCGCGAGTACTGCGGTCGGGAACCCGATCCGGTCGAGGCGGCCGCCATTCTGTTCAGACTGCATGCGGCGCCGATCTATTTCTACCGCAAAGGCAAGGGGCGCTTCAGGGCCGCGCCGCCGGAGACGCTCAAGGCAGCGCTGGCGGGGCAGGAGCGCAGGCGCCAGCAGCAGTTGCAGATCGAATCCTGGAGCGCGGAGTTGGTACGCGGGCAATTTCCGGAGGCCTTCCGGCCGCTGCTCGGCATGTTGCTCTACAGGCCCGACCGCAATCGGCCCGAAACCAAGGCGCTCGAGCGGGCCTGCGAGGAAACGGGCCTGTCCGTGGCCAAGCTGGTCGCGCACGCAGGCGCGCTGCCATCGTCGTACGACTACCATCTGAACCGGTTTCTGTTCGACTGTTTTCCGAGGGGCGCGGGTTTTCCCGCGGGGCTCGAAGTCGGGGACCCGGCCGAACTCGAACTGGCGGAGGTTTCGGCGTTCAGCCTGGATGACGCCACGACGACCGAAATCGACGACGCCTTCTCGGTGACGCCGCTCCCGGGCGGCCGCTGGCGCGTCGGCATCCACATCGCCGCGCCGGGCCTTGGCTTCGCGCCCGGATCCGCAGTGGACAAGGTAGCGCGCGCGCGCCTGTCGACCGTCTATATGCCGGGCGCCAAGATCACCATGCTGCCGCCGGCCGCTGTCGAGCGCTATACCCTCGCCGAGAACCGCGAGTGCCCGTCCGTGTCGCTGTATCTGGACGTGCGCGGCGACGATTTCGCGGTCGAGAACGAGCACACCCGCATCGAGCGGGTGCGCATCGCCGCGAACCTGCGCCACCAGCAGGTCGAGAGCCTGGACGCCGCGTTTCTCGCCGACGATCTTCCCGGCGACATTCCCTTCGCGGGCGAACTCCATTTCCTCTGGCGGCTCGCGCTCGCGTTCGAGGCGCGCCGCGGCAAGCCGTCGACGACCCAGGAGCGATCGGAGTACAACTTCCACGTCCAGAACGACCGCGTCACCATCACCGAGCGCAGGCGCGGCACGCCGCTGGACAAGCTGGTTGCCGAGATGATGATCCGCGCCAACAACAGCTGGGGCCGGTTGCTCGACGACAACGGCGTGGCTGCGGTCTACCGCGTGCAGGGAAACGGCAAGGTGCGGATGACGACCTCGGCCGCGCCGCATCAGGGACTGGGCATCAGTCACTACGCGTGGGTGAGTTCGCCGCTGCGCCGCTACGTCGACCTGCTCAACCAGTGGCAGCTGCTGGCCCTGCTGAAGCACGAGTCGCCGCCCTTCGCGCGCGGCAGCGACGCGCTGCTCGCGGCCGTGCATGATTTCGAGGCGACCTATGCCGTGTATGCGGAATTTCAGTCGCGCATGGAACGCTACTGGTGTTTGCGCTGGCTGCTGCAGAACGAACTCAGGGTTGCCGCCGCGCAGGTCGTGCGCGAAAATCTCGTGAAGCTGGACGGTCTGCCGCTCGATGTGCGTGTTCCATCGCTGCCGCCGGATCTGGCTCCCGGTGCATGCGTGGAGCTCGACGTCATCGATATCGACCTCTACGAGGGCGAGCTAAGATGCGCCTTCCGGCAGTCTGTCCAAAGTTGAGACAAAAGCTGAGAAAATCCGTAGAATCTTCTGATTCGAAAGGTTTTTGGGACACTTGCTGCTAACCTCGACGCCACGCTTCGACTTCCGCCACTGGCCCGAGCCGCTCGCCCGGCTCGACCCGTCCTCGCGGGCGTTCGCGCTTTCGCTGGCGATTTCGGTCGTCATCCACGCGATGATTCTGTCGATCCAGTTCAAGTTTCCCGACGGCCGCAGGTTGGCTGCGCCGAACACGCTCGACGTGGTGTTCGTCAACAGCAAGACGCGCTCCAGGCCGCTGAAGCCCGACGCGCTGGCGCAGGCGAACCTCGACGGCGGCGGCAATACGGATCTGGACCGGCGCGCGAAGACGCCTTTGCCGTACATGAAGAACGTCGATTCCGGCCGGGACGCGAAGCAGGCGCGCCGCCGCGTGCAGGAACTGGAGGCCCGGCAGCGCCAGCTCATGTCGCAGCTCGATGCGAAGGCCGCGGTTCGGGTGGAAGAAGCCAAGCCGCAGGCCGAGCCGCAGCCCAAGGCATCGGGCCTGGACCTGGCGCAGAGCGCGCTCGCGATCGCGCGACTCGAGGCGCAACTGTCGCGCTCCATCGACGAGTACAACAAGCGGCCGCGCAAGCAATTCATCGGCGCCCGCGCCTCCGAGTACCGTTTCGCGCAGTACGTCGAGGATTGGCGCCAGAAGATCGAGCGCATCGGCAACCTGAATTATCCCGAGGGCGCGCGCGGACGCATCTACGGCAGCCTGCGGCTTGCGGTGTCGATCAACGCCGACGGCTCAGTCGCCGGTCTGGATCTCGAGCATTCCTCCGGCCACGAGGTGCTCGACCGCGCCGCCCGGCGCATCGTGCAGATGGCTGCCCCGTACGCCCGGTTTCCCGACAATATCCGCCGCGACACCGACATCCTGGTGATCACGCGCACCTGGCATTTCGCCCCCGGCGACAAGGTGTTCAGCGAATAGCCCGTCGACCCGCCACCGGCCGTCTCCATGATTGATCGCTACGCCGTGATCGGCAACCCGGTCGCGCACAGCAAATCGCCGCAGATCCACACGCTGTTCGCGCACGAGAGCGGCCAGGAGATGGCGTACGGCCGGCTGCTCGCGCCGCTGGACGGATTCAATGAAACCGTGGAACGCTTTCGGGCCGAAGGCGGCAAGGGGCTGAACGTCACCGTCCCGTTCAAGCAGGAGGCCTACCGCCTCGCCACCTCGCATTCGCAGCGCGCCCGCGCGGCCGAGGCGGTGAACACGCTGCGTTTCGACGCAGGTGCCGTGTACGGGGACAACACCGACGGCGAGGGCCTGGTGCGCGACATTCGCGACAACCTGGGCGTCGCGATTGCCGGACGACGCGTGTTGCTGCTGGGTGCGGGCGGCGCCGCGCGCGGCGTGATCGGGCCCTTGCTCGCGCAGCACCCCAAGGGCCTTACGGTCGCAAACCGCACCGTCGAGCGAGCGCGAATGCTGGAACGTCATTTCGGTGCGAATGTGCGAGCGAGCGACTATGAGGCATTGTCCGGAAGTCAGTTCGACATCGTGGTCAATGCCACCTCGGCGAGCCTCGCCGGGGCGCTGCCGCCGCTGCCCGGGGGCGTGTACGCGGCCGGTTCGCTCGCCTACGACATGATGTACGGCGCGGGGCTGACGCCCTTTCTCGAGAGAGCGCGCGCGGAGGGCGCCGGTCTCACCGCAGACGGCCTGGGCATGCTGGTCGAACAGGCGGCGGAATCGTTTTTCGTCTGGCGCGGCATCCGGCCGCGCACCGCTACCGCGCTCGCGTCGCTGCGGGCGGCGTAGCGCGCCCGTGGCCGGGACCATCACGCGTCTGTGGCGCAGGCTCGCCCGCTGGTTCGTATCCGGGCTGGCGGTGCTGTTCGCAGGCTTCGCGCTCTACCAGGGCTGGTTTCTGGTTCACATCGTGTACTGGGTGAAACACAATCCGGACACGACCAGCGTGATGGATACGCGGCTGGCGGCCCTGAGGAAGACCAGCCCGCAGGCGAGACTGCAGCATCGCTGGGTCGATTACGGCCGGACCTCGGTGCATCTGAAGCGGGCCATCGTCGCGGCCGAAGACGGGAAATTCCTCGATCACGAGGGATTCGATTGGGAAGGGATCCAGCGCGCGCTGGAGAAGAACCGGCGCCGCGGCAAGGTGGTTGCCGGCGGCTCGACCATCACGCAGCAACTGGCGAAGAACCTGTTCCTCACCGGCGAGCGCAGCCTGGTGCGCAAGGGGCAGGAGGCGATCATCACGGCCATGCTGGAAGCGGTCATGGACAAGCGCCGCATCCTGGAGATCTATCTCAATATCGCCGAATGGGGAGAGGGTGTGTTCGGCGCCGACGCAGCCGCGCGGCACTACTTCGGCGTGTCGGCGGCGGCCGTCACCGCCGGCCAGGCGGCGCGCCTTGCCGCGATGCTGCCGCGCCCGCGCTTCTACGAGCGCAACCGTGAATCGCGGTATCTGGCGCAATACGCCGATACCATCGCGGCGCGCATGCCGGCGGCCCAGGTGCCATGACAGATCGGCTCCGGCGGCCGCGCGTCGGACGGCTTGCCCTCGCCGCGCAGGCCGAGTGAGCTCCTACGCAGCGTCAGAGCCGGATGCCAGGCCTGCCGCCCGGCGGCCGCGCTCGGGGTCGATGCCGGCAAGCAGGACCAAGCCCACCACGAAATAGGCGCCGGTGATCAGCATCGCTAGGCGATGGTTGCCCAGGGAGACCCAACTCACGGCGCCGTAAGTGATCGGCCCCAGGATCGAGGACAGCTTGACCGCCAGTCCCCACAGGCCGAAGAACTCCGCGCGTCGGTCCGCAGGGCTGAGGTAAGCGACCAGCGCGCGCGCTGCGGACTGCGAGGCGCCCAGGCACAGGCCGGCAAGGTTCGCGGCGATCCAGAACGGCGTGCGCGCTTCGGCCAGCCAGGCGAGCGCAACGGTCACGATCCAGCCCGCCAGAGTCAGCGCGATGGTGGGCACGTGGCCGAGGCGGTCCTGGACCTGGCCGAACGTGAACGCTCCGAGAGCGGCGGTGACATTGACCGCGAGGATCAGCACTATCGAGTCGCGCGTGGTAAATCCCATCGCCTCGTGTGCGTAGACCGCGGCGATCGTGATCACCGCCTGCACGCCGGCCTGGTAGAAAACGAGACACGCGAGAAACCGCCGCAGGTCCCGAAACTGCGCCGCGTGCCTGAGCGTATGCAGCACCCGTGCGTAGGCCTGCCGCAGGGAATGGCGCGCGAGCGGCTGGGGCCGCGCGCGCTCGCGCAGCAGCAGGAAGGTCGGCGCGCTGGCCGCCGCGAACATCCCGGCTGTGATCAGCATCGTCACCGGCACATAATCCGCGGCCGGCGCGCCCAGCCCCTGGGCGTGCGTGACGTAGGCGAGGCACAGCCCCAGCGTCAGCAATCCGCCTATGTAGCCGAGGCTCCAGCCCCAGCCGGATACCTTCCCGAGGGCAGAGCCGCGCGCAAGCTCGGGCAGGAAGGCCGCGACGAGATTCTCGCCGGTGCCGAAGAAGAAGTTCGACGCCGCCACCAATACGACCGCGAGCGCCACGTCCCCCGGACCGACTTGTGCGAGCAGTGCCGTGAACACGACGCAGCCGGCGGTAGTCGCGCCGAGCAAGCGCTTCTTGGCTGCGTGCACGTCCGCCCAGGCGCCCACGAGGGGCGCCGACAGCACGATCGCGGCATAGGACACCGAGAGCGTGAGCGTCCACGCGAAGGTCGCCCAGGGCCGGCCGCCTGCGACCACCGTCACGAAGTAGGCGTTGAACACTGCGGTGATGACTACCGTGGTGTAACCGGAATTGGCGAAGTCGTACATCGCCCATCCGAATACTTCACGCGATTTGATCTCGTCGTTCCGACCGGGAGTTTGCATGCGGATTGCCCCGAAATTCTTCTTTTGGAATGATACGCGCAGCGTTAGAATCGCCGCAGCCCACGCGGTCCCGCCGACACCGCGTCGGCCGCCGCTTCGCCAACCCCGCATAGCTGCACAGGCCATGGCCGAAACCGCTGCGCCGCCCAAGGATCTGGAGGACCTGCAGGAGGATCTGCGCGAGGTCCGGGACCTGCTTCGTCGCCACCGGCTCGTCGAGGGCCTGGTCGCCCGCCAGGAGACGCCCAAGCGCGAACGGGTCGAGTCGCCCGTACACGAGCAGAACGTCGCCGAACTCGGGGCCAAACTCGACCGGATGCACCCGGCGGACATCGCCTACATCCTGGAGGCGCTGCCGCGCGAGGAGCGCCTGGTGGTGTGGGATCTGGTCAAGGCCGAGCGCGACGGCGAGATCCTGCTGGAAGTCTCCGACAGCGTGCGCGAAAGCCTCATCGCGAGCATGGACGCGCACGAACTGGTCGCGGCGGCCGAGCAGCTCGAGGCCGACGAGATCGCGGATCTTGCGCCCGACCTGCCCGACGATGTCATCCAGGATGTCTTCCAGTCGCTGCCGGTCGAGGAGCGCGAGCAGCTGCGCGCGGCGATGTCCTATCCGGAGGATGCGGTCGGTGCGCTGATGGACTTCGATGTGGTCAGCATCCGCGAGGACGTGGCGCTGGAGGTCGTGACCCGCTACCTGCGCCGCTTCGACGAGTTGCCGGACCATACCGATCAGGTGTTCGTCGTCGATCGCGACGAGCGCCTCAAGGGCGTTCTGCCGCTCGCCAAGCTCATCGTCGCGGAGCTCGATGATTCCGTCGGCAAGGTGATGGTGCGCGACACGGTCACGCTCTATCCGGACGACAAGGCCCGGGAAGCCGCGAAGGCCTTCGAGCGCTACGACCTGGTCTCCGCGGCAGTGGTCGACGAAGAAGGCAAGCTGTTGGGCCGGGTCACCATCGACAAGGTGGTCGATTACATACGCGAGAAATCCGAGAGCGAGGCGCTGGCCCAGGCCGGGTTGAGCGAAGAAGAGGATGTGTTCTCCTCCGTGTGGGCGAGCGTGAAGAACCGCTGGGCGTGGCTGGCTATCAACCTGGTGACCGCGTTTGTCGCCTCGCGCGTGATCGGGCTCTTCGAGGGGTCCATCGAGAAGCTGGTGGCGCTCGCGGCGCTGATGCCAATCGTGGCCGGCATCGGCGGCAACTCGGGCAACCAGACCATCACCATGATCGTGCGTTCGATGGCGCTCGGCCAGGTGCGGCTGGAACAGACGAAAAAACTGTTCGCCAAGGAAATCGGGGTTGCAATGGCGAACGGCCTGATCTGGGGCAGCATGCTCGGCGTCATCGCCTATCTGCTCTACGGAAGCGTTCCCCTCGGTCTGGTCATGACCGCGGCCATGACGCTCAACCTGATCGTCGCGGCGCTGATGGGCGTCGGCATTCCACTGGCGATGATGAAATTCGGGCACGATCCGGCGGTGGGCTCGAGCGTGCTGATCACTGCGGTCACCGACAGCGGCGGTTTCTTCATTTTCCTGGGCCTCGCCACGCTGTTCCTGCTTTGACGCCGGTCCGCTGCCGGGTGGGCAGCGTGATCGACTACCTCATTCAGCGAACGCTGCGTCCGCCGCAGACAGGGTGGCGGCGATGTCGGATTCGCCGTGCGCCGAGGAGACGAACCCGGCTTCATAGGCCGAAGGGGCGAAATACACGCCGCGCTCGAGCATGGCGTGGAAGAAGCGGTTGAACGCCTCCTTGTCGCATTGCATGACCTCGATAAAGCCCGCCGGTGGCTGCGCCCTGAAATAGATCCCGAACATGCCGCCCACCGATTGCGCCGAGAACACCACGCCATGCTTTCGCGCCGTCCGGGCTAGGCCGTCGGCGAGCGCGTGCGTCGTGCCCGAGAGCCGTTCGTAGAACCCCGGGGCCTGGACGAGCTTCAGCGTGGCGAGGCCGGCGGCGACCGCGACCGGATTCCCGGAGAGCGTGCCGGCCTGGTACACCGGTCCTAGCGGGGCGATGCGCTGCATGATGTCGCGGCGTCCGCCGAATGCGGCGAGCGGCATGCCGCCGCCTATCACCTTGCCCAGCGTGGTGAGGTCGGGCCGCACGCCGTAAAGCCCCTGCGCTCCGGAAAGACCGACGCGGAATCCGGTCATCACTTCATCGAATATCAGCACCGTGCCGTGGCGGGTGCACAGTTCGCGCGCCAGCTTCACGAACTCCGCGGACGGCCGCACGATGTTCATGTTGCCTGCGACCGGCTCGAGGATCAGCGCCGCGATCGAATCGCCCCTGGCCTTGAACGCGGCTTGGAGTTCGCTGCAGTCGTTGTAGGCGAGCACGATGGTGTGCGCCGCGGTCTCGGCCGGCACGCCGGCCGAACTGGGCTGGCCCAGCGTCAACGCGCCCGAACCCGCTTTCACGAGCAGGCCGTCGGCATGGCCGTGATAGCAGCCCTCGAACTTGACGATGGCCGAGCGCCCGGTGTAGCCGCGCGCAAGCCGCAGCGCGGTCATGGTCGCCTCGGTCCCGGAGCTGACCAGGCGCACCATTTCCATGCTCGGCACCAGGCGGCACAGCAGTTCGGCCATCTCGATTTCGGCTTCCGTGGGCGCGCCGAAGGACAGGCCCCGGCCCGCGGCCTCGCGCACGGCCGCGACGACCTCCGGATGGGCATGCCCCGCCACCAGCGGTCCCCAGGAGCCGACATAGTCGATGTAACCGAGTCCGTCGGCATCGAATACCCGGCTGCCTTCGCCGCGCACCAGGAAGCGCGGCGCACCGCCGACCGCCTTGAAGGCGCGCACCGGGGAGTTCACGCCCCCCGGAATCGTGCGCTGGGCCCGGGCAAAAAGCGATTCGTTGTGTGTGGTCATGGTTTCCTGCGCTGAAAAAGGCCGCGGAACGCCACCGCTGCCGCGGCAATGTCCTCGGCGTCGAATAGCGCGGTGATCACCGCCACCGCGTCCGCGCCGGCCTCGATGACGCGTTGGGCATTTTCAGGGGTGATGCCGCCGATTGCAACAATCGGCACCCGGAGCCGGGCCCGCGCCTGCGCGTACAGCTCGGGCGGCGCACGCACCGCCCCGGGTTTGGTGGGCGAGGCAAACGCGCTGCCGAAGGCGACGTGATCCGCACCCGCCGCCACCGCCGCAATCGCCAGCTCGAGGCGGTCGTAGCAGGAGACGCCGAGCAGGCGGTCTGCGCCGAGCCGCGCGCGCGCCGCCGCCACGTCACCGTCCTCGCGCCCCAGGTGGACCCCGTCTGCACCGATGGCGAGCGCGAGTTCCAGGTCATCGTTGATGATCAGCGGCACGCCGGCGCGTCTGCACAGGCCGAGCAAGCGCAGGCCTTGATCGCGCCGCGCCGCCGCATCGGGTGATTTGCTGCGGTACTGGACGAGGCTTGCGCCGCCGTCGAGCGCTGCCTGCACCTTGCGCGCAAGACGGCCGGTATCGGCGTCCTCGGGCGTGATCGCGTAGAGCCCGGCCACGCTGAATTGCCGGCGGGCGGCGTCCGCGCGCCCGAGGCCGCGGGCCTCGGGATTCATGGCTCGCCGCCGCCTTCGTTCACTTCCCGGGCCCAGAACAGCCGGTCCGGGATGTATTGGCCCATGCCCGGACGGAACGCCGCGGCCAGCGCCTGCCAGGTGTATTCCTGCGCCTCGCGCACCGCTTCGGGCAGCGCAAGGCCGTTGGCGAGCGTCGCGGCGATGGCCGAGGCGAGGGTGCACCCCGACCCGTGGTAGCTGCCCGGCAGCCGGTCCCAGCTATCGGCGCGGATCATGCCCTCCGAGCCGTAGAGCGTGTTGATCACCTGCGGCGTGTTTTCGTGCGAGCCGGTGATGAGCACGTATTCACAACCGAATCCGAGCAGCCGCTCGGCGCAACTCCCGAGCGCGAGGTCTTCGGACTCGTCGCCTTCGTCCTGGACCAGGCGGCGCGCCTCGGCACTGTTCGGCGTCAGAATGGTCGTCTGCGGCAGCAGCAGTTCGCGCATCGCGGAAATCATGTCCTCGGTCGCCAGTTCGTCGCCGCGGCCCGATGCCAGCACCGGGTCGAGCACCAGCGGCACGTCGGGATAATCGGATACCACTTCGGCGATGGCAGCGATGTTCTCGACGCTCCCCAGCATTCCGATCTTGAACGCGGCCACCGGCATGTCTTCGAGCACCAGGCGCGCCTGGTCGGTCACCCAGTCCGAATCGATCGCCATCACGGCGTCCACGCCCGCGGTGTCCTGGATCGTGATCGCAGTGACGACCGCCAAGGGGTGGCAACCCAAAGCGCACAGCGTCAGCAGGTCGGCCTGCAGGCCGGCCCCGCCGGTGGGGTCGGTTGCGGCGAACGCAAGCACGATCGGCGGGACGTGGACGGAAGGCATGGACGGGAGGGGCCGTGCCCGGCAGCTAGGCGCCCGCGCGGGCGCTGCGGTGATGTGCTGCGGCGCGCGTCGGTGCCGATGGGTGCGTTGTGCTGGAGGACATGGAGTCGTCGTTTTCGGCGGCGTTTTCCGGTGGCGGGCCCACATGCACACCAGGGGCAACACAACGGGCAACAGGGTAAGATGCGAGCCCGCATCTTAATCCCTTTCGCTTTCACATGACAGAGACAACGACGGAATTCAATACTTGGATGTGCCTCATCTGCGGTTGGATCTACGACGAGGCGGAAGGGCTTCCGGATGAAGGCCTCGCGCCCGGGACGCGCTGGGAGGACCTGCCGATGAACTGGACCTGTCCGGAATGCGGCGCGCGAAAGGAAGACTTCGAGATGGTCCGGATCTGATCCGGGGCGGATGGATCCGAAGGTGCGCGATCGGTGCTGACAGCGGGCAGGAACCCGTGATCACAAGGGCTCTGGCGTCATTTGGGGGTATATTCCCAAGTAATGAAGAGGGTCGAAAATACGCCGGAATACCCGCGATCGGCGTGATCCGGTGACCAAGGGGACCGACATCGCGGCGAAGCTTGCCGGGCTGAAGGTGATGGTGATCGATGATTCGAACACCATCCGCCGGAGCGCGGAGATCTTTCTGGTTCAGGCGGGCTGCAAGGTCATCCTCGCCGAGGACGGTTTCGACGCGCTGGCGAAAATCTCCGATCACCAGCCGGACGTGATCTTCGTCGACATCATGATGCCGCGCCTGGACGGCTATCAGACCTGCTCGCTCATCAAGAAGAACACGCGCTTCGCCAACACGCCGGTGATCATGCTTTCATCCAGGGACGGCCTGTTCGACCGCGCGCGGGGATTCATGGTCGGCTCGGACGAATATCTCACCAAACCCTTCACAAAGGAAACGCTGCTGAGGACGGTCGCTGAACGCGCGCCGGTTCGTAGTTGAGGAGCGAGGCATGCCCGTAAAGAAGATTCTTATCGTCGACGACTCGCCCACCGACCGGCAGTTCCTGCTCGAGGTTCTGTCCAAGGCCGGCTACCAGTGCGTGACCGCAGAGAACGGCGATGAGGCCATCGCCAAGTCGAAAACCGAGCAACCCGATCTGATCCTGATGGACGTGGTGATGCCCGGCACCAGCGGCTATCAGGCCACGCGGGCGATCACGCGCGACGCGGCGACCAAGCACATCCCGGTCATCATGTGCACCAGCAAGAGCCAGGAGACCGACAAGATCTGGGGCATGCGCCAGGGCGCGCGCGAATATCTGATGAAGCCGATCGACGCCAAGGCGCTGCTGGCGAAGATCGTCGCGCTGCCCTAGCTGCCGGGACCGCGATGGCCAAGCACATCAGTCTGAGGGAATTCCAGCAGGCGCTTGCGGCGAGGCTCGCCGAGGCGGGCGTCGAGACCGCGCCGCACGCGAGGCTGGGCGTGCAGGCCGGCGGGCGCCTGTGGCTGATCCGGCTGGATGACGCGGGCGAGGTGCTGCCGCTGCCGGAGGTGACGCCGGTGCCGCTGACGCGGCAGTGGTTCCTGGGCCTGGCGAACATTCGCGGCAATCTCGCGGGCGTGGTGGATTTTGCGGGGTTCATGGGCGAGCCGCCCACGGAGCGCTCGCCCGGTTGCCGGCTGATCCTGGTCGCCGAGCGTTTCGGCGCGCACAGCGGCCTGCTGGTCGCGCGCATGCTGGGATTGCGCAACATTCATCAGTTCCAGGCCGAGGACGGCGCGGCCGACAGCCCGTGGATACGGGGGGCGTTTCGGGACGCCGAGGGCAGGCGCTGGTTCGAACTGGACCTCGGCGCGCTGGTTGCGCACGGTGATTTTCTGCAGGTGAGCCTTTGAGAACGCACGACGCGGGACCGGAGCATGGGGAGGCAGCATGGCGCTGAAACCACCGATCAATTTAGCAGGCAAGAAAGAACCCGCGCTCACCAAGTCTGCGGCGGGTGCGACTGCGCCGCCGAAGAACGCGGTCCTGCAACGGGCGGCGCGGGCGGGCGGCGCGGCCTCGCCGCTGCCGGTGATCGGCAGACTCCCGGTGGCCAGACAGCTGCAGGTGCTGCTCCTCTTCCTCGGCTTTTTCGTCGCGATCGCGGGGTTCGTGATCTTCGTCGACTACCGGGCCGCCAAGCACGGCACGATCTACCTGTCCACCGCCGGTCGGATGGGAATGCTGTCGCAGCGCATTTCCAAGGCCACGCAGGCGGGCCTCTCGGGCAGCGCCGCCGGGTTCGGCCAGCTGAAACAAAGCCGCGACCAGTTCGCGCAGGCCCTGGGCTTGCTGACGCAGGGCGGCCCGGTATCGGACACCACGCTGCCGCCGACCTCGGACCGGGTGATGCCGGTGCTGGAGGCGCTCGGCAGGGATTGGGAGAAAACCGACCGCGGCGTCGCCCAGGTGCTCGCTCAGCAAAAGAACCTGACCGGCCTGGGGACCGCGATCCGTTCCATCAGCGGCAACGCGCTGCTCGAACTCACCCAGGCCGTGCAGGCGCTGAAGCTGCGGACCAACGCCTCCCAGCGCGAAATCTCCGCGATCGGCCAGATGGTGATGCTCACGCAGCGCATGGCCAAGAACGCCAACACGCTGCTCGGAGGCGAGGTCATCGACCCGGAAGCAGCCACCCTCATGGACCGCGATGCGGCGGCGTTCGGCGACCTGCTCGCCGCGCTGCGAAAGGGAAGCGACCCGCTGAAAATCTCCGCCGCGCGGGACGCCGAGACCGTGGATAAGCTTGCCCAGCTGGACAAGGCCTTCGGCGAATTCAAGACGGCGCTCACCGGCATCGCTTCCAATCTCAAGGAGCTGGCCGACGCCAAGCAGGCCGCGCGGCGCATCGTCGAGGAGTCCGATGCGCTGTTCGACTCCGTGCAGAAGCTGACCCAGGGCTACGAGGACGAGCTGACAGAACGCAACATCAATAGCTGGATTCTGGGCATCGCCATCCTGTTCGCCGCCGGCGTGATCGCCCTGATGATGAAGGTCTACGTCGATGACCAACGCCGCCGCGCGCAGGATGCCGATCGCCAGCGCGAGGACGTCGAGCAGAAGAATCGCGCGAACCAGGATGCGATCCTGCGCCTGATGAACGAGATGGGCATGCTCGCCGACGGCGACCTGACCGTGAGGGCGACGGTGACCGAGGACATCACGGGCGCCATCGCGGACTCGGTGAACTTCACCATCGAGGAGCTGCGCGTGCTGGTGGGCCGCATCAACAACGCGGCCAATCAGGTGACGGCCGCGACCGAAGCGGCAGAGCAGACCTCGGCCCGGCTGCTGGCCGCGGCCGAAGTCCAGTCGAGCGAGATCCGGGAGACGAATGCGGCGGTACTGCGCATCGCCGAGGCGATGAACCAGATGATGGCGAGCGCGTCGCAATCCGCGAATGTGGCGCGCCAGTCGCTCGCAGCGGCGCAGAAGGGCACGCAGGCGGTACAGAACTCCATCTCGGGGATGAACGAGATCCGCGAGCAGATCCAGGAGACCTCCAAGCGCATCAAGCGTCTGGGCGAGTCCTCGCAGGAGATCGGGGAAATAGTGGAGCTCATTTCCGACATTACCGAGCAGACCAACGTGCTCGCGCTGAACGCGGCCATCCAGGCCGCCTCCGCAGGCGAGGCCGGACGCGGCTTCACGGTGGTGGCCGAAGAGGTGCAGCGGCTGGCCGAGCGCAGCGGCGAGGCGACCAAACAGATCGGCGCGATCGTGAAGACGATACAGACCGACACGCTGGACGCGGTATCGGCGATGGAGAAGAACACGCGGGGCGTGGTCGAGGGGGCAAGACTGTCGGATGCCGCGGGGCAGGCGCTGTCGGAAATCGGCGACGTGTCGCAGCGGCTCTCCGCGCTGATCGAGACCATTGCCGGGGCGATGCAGGCACAGGTGAGCAGCGCCACCGGGGCGGCGGGCAGCATGCAGGAGATCCTGCGCATCACACAGCAGACCAGCGACGGCACCAAGCTCACCGCCACTTCGGTCGGAGAACTCGCCGCGCTTGCGAAGGAACTCAAAGGGTCGGTGTCCCGGTTCCGGATGGAGTGATACCCCGATTTGCGCCGCCGTGAGTCTATGAACCTTCGCGCCGAGTTCGATGCAGGGCCGCTTTCCTGGGTCAAGGGGGAGATCGACCTCGCGATGCAGCGCGGCCTGGAATCGCTGCGCGCGTTCGCAGCCGACACTGCCGACCGAACCAAGATCAAGTTCGCGCAGACGCATCTGCACCAGGCGCACGGTGCGCTGCAGATCGTCGGCCTGGAGGGCGTCACCCGGGTATCGGAGGAACTCGAGGGACTGCTCGCGGACCTGGAGAAGGAGCCTGCAATACGCACGCCGCAGAATGTCGAACTCGCCGCAGGGGCGTTCGGGGGCATCACCGCTTACCTGAATTCACTGATTGCCGGCTCGCCGAACCTGCCGCTTAGGTTGTTTTCACTGTACCGCGGGCTGCTTGCCGCGCGCGGCCGGCCCGACGCCGATCCGGTCGATCTGTATTTTCCCGACCTGTCCGGCCGGCCGCCGCCGCGCGACAAGCCGGGCCTTGTGCCCGAGAACCAGGACGAGCATTTCCGGGAACAGCGCGGCCGCTTCCAGCGCGGCCTGCTGAAATGGTTCAAGGGCGACGCAAGCGGGGCCGCGGACATGCGCGCCGCGGTGGAGGCGACCGAACTGGTCCAGGAAACGAGTTCGCAGCGCGCGTTCTGGTGGGTGGCGCTCGCGTTCATGGATGCGCTGGTGGCCAAGGCGCTTCACGAACACACCGATGCAAAGCGCATGTGCAATCGCATCGAGCAGCAATTCCGGCGCCTCCTCGATGGCTCGCAGAATGTCGCCGAACGCCTGTTGCGCGAGGCTCTCTATCAGGTCGCGCGCGCGCGCGCCGCCACTGCGCTCATCGCGGCGGTGCAGGAGGCCTACCGGCTCGAGCGCACGCTGCCTGAGGAAGAGGAAGCGCGGCCTGCGGCCGCGGAGCCCGCCTCGCTCGCGGCCGTGCGCCAGTCCGTCACCCAGGCCACCGAAGCCTGGAACAAGTACGCCTCGGGCGACGCGCCCAGCCTGGCCGCCTTCCGCGGCGCCAGCGGCGTGCTCAAGGACCGCGCAGCCGAACTGGGCAATTCCGAGGCCGCGGCGCTGGCGGGCGAGCTCGCGGCGCTCGCGACCTGGCTTTGCGCCAACACCCGGAAGATGAGCGAGGCCATCGCGCTGGAGGTCGCGACGGCACTGCTGCTGCTGGAGGACGCGCTGGCGAATCCGGGCGCGCTGGGCGCCGATTTTGCGCAGCAGTCGCAGTTCGTCTGCGCGCGGCTCAAGGACTGCGTGCTGGGCAGACTGCTGCGCACCGCGCCAACCATTCCGCTGCTCGACGAGATGTCACGCAAGGCGCAGGAACGCCTGGTGCTCAACCAGGTCGTCACCGAGATGCAGGCGAATCTGCGCTCTGTCGAACAGGTGCTGGACGCGTTCTTCCGCGATCCGGCCAGGCGCGGCGACTTGGCGCTGCTCGGCAGCCCGCTGCACCAGGTGAAAGCTGCGCTCGATATGTTGGGCGAGACGCGTGCACGCGATGCGCTGGGCGAGTGCGAAGCGCAGATCGGGCGTTTCCCGCCGGCCGATTACGCGCCGCGCGCGGAGGACTTCGATCGCATCGCCCAGATGCTCGCCGGGCTGGGGTTCTACATCGAGGCGCTGGCAGCGGGCAAGGCGGACTTCGATGCGGCGATGCGGCCGATCACCGCGAAGCGGCTGCCCGGGGAGCAGGTCACGGCGCCGCCCACCGTCGAGGCGCAGCTTGTGCAGCAGAGGCGCGACGCGCAGAGCCTGATTCAGGAGTGGAAGAAACAGCCCACCGACACCTGGTTCAAGGGTGAACTGCAGAAAAGCCTCAGCGCGCTGCAGAAGGACGCGAGCCTCGCCGCCGACGCCGCGCTCGAGGGCCAGGCGCAGGCAGCGCTGCGCGTGCTCGAGGCCACGGCCGACGAAACACCGCTGGCGCCCAAGGTCGCCCAGGCGCTGGAGGAGGCCGTGCAGGCGCCGCCGACGCCCGCGCCCTCGCCCGAGGCGGCCGGGCTGATCGATGCGAGCGCCGAGCGAGTCGACGCCGAGTTGCTCGGCGTCTATCTGCAGGAAGCCGAAGAGTTGCTGGCCGGCATCCGCGAGCAGCTGGAACTGGCGCGCTCGCATCCTGCGGACAAGGCGCCGCAGACCGCGATCAGGCGCGCTTTCCACACGCTGAAGGGCAGCGGCCGGATGGTCGGGCTCGCGCGCCTGGGCGAGGCGGCCTGGGCGGTGGAACAAACCATCAACCTGTGGCTGCAGGAGGGGCGCGCGGCGACGCCCGATCTGTTGTCGCTGGTTGGCGCGGCGCACGATTATTTCATGGACAACGTCGCGCGGCTCAAGGAGGGCGGCGGCGCCTCCGACGAGAGCGCACTGATTGAGCTGGCCGCACAGGTGAAGCGCGGGGAGCGGCTCGCGGCCGCGCCCGCGGAAGAACCAGCGGTCGCAATCGGCGAGGACGAGGTGTCCGAGTCGCTGTTCGCCGTGTTCGCCGACGAAGCGAAGTCGCACCTGGACACGCTGGCGCGGGAGTGCGAGGTGCTGGCGCAGCAGGCGGTGATCACCGATGCGCTCATGCGGGCGGCGCACACGCTCGCGGGCATCTCCGCCACGGTCAAGGTGGACGCGGTGCGCGATTTGGCGCACGCGCTGGAGCAGGCGCTTCAGACGCTCTCCGCGGAGACCCTGTCCGAAGCCGAGGAAGGATTGATCGGCGAAGCGGTCGCCGCGCTGTCGGCGATGGTGGCGCAGGCCACGCCGCAGTCCCGGCCGCAGGACCGCCCCGATCTGATCGAGCGGTTGCGGCGCGCCGCCATTCCCGCCCTGGTGGAATCTGACGCGACGGTCCTGCTGCCCGAGGAGGAAGGCGCATGGTCGCGTGAGCCGGAGGTGATTTCCGCACCGCTCGCTGCGCCGAACGAGCCTCCCGGTGATGCCGCAGCCGGGGCGACACCCGCGGCCGAGAAGGCGGTGCGCGCGGAAGCATCGCCGCAGCGCTCGCCGCTCGAGGAGACCCCCGGAGAGCGCCGGCAGCGTCGTATGCGGGACGATCTCGATCCCCAGCTTCTGCCTCTGTTCCTGGAGGAAGCAAACGATCTCATGCCTGCGATCGGTGCCGCGCTGCGCGACTGGCGGGCGAATTCCGGGGATGCCGCAATGGGCCGGTCGCTCGAACGGCTGCTGCATACGCTGAAAGGCGGCGCGCGCATGGCCGGCGCGATGGGAATCGGGGAACTGATCCATCTCATGGAAACGCGCGCCGAGGATGCGCTCGGCCTGAAGTCGCTGCCCGGGACGTTGTTCGACGCTCTGGACGTTTCGTACGATCGCCTGGGCACGCTGCTGGAGGGGGTGCGCTCGGGAACCGCGGGGCCCGCAGCCCCGCCGCACGCGGCGGCGCCCGAGACCCTGCTTCCCGCGGCGATGCTTCGGGTGCGGGCGGACATGGTGGACCGGCTGGTCAACCAGGCCGGCGAGGTGTCGATCGCGCGCAGCCGCATCGAAGGCGAGATGCGCGGGCTGCGCTCGGCGGTGCAGGAACTCACAGATAACGTCGTGCGGCTGCGCTCGCAGCTGCGCGAGATCGAGATCCAGGCCGAATCCCAGATGCAGTCGCACATGCAGGAGATCCGCGACGCCAAACAGGAATTCGATCCGCTGGAATTCGACCGCTTCACCGGCTTTCAGGAGGTGACGCGGCTCATGGCCGAGTCGGTGAACGACGTACAGACGGTGCACCAGAATCTGATCCACGCGGTGGACCAGACCGAAGCGGGGCTGCAAGCGCAGGCGCGCCTCAACCGCGACCTGCAGCAGAACCTGATGCGGGTGCGCATGGTGCCGTTCTCGAGCCTGTCGGAGCGGCTGTACCGGATCGTGCGCCAGACGGCAAAGGAGCTGGGCAAGCGGGTCAACCTGGACATCGGCGGTGCACAGGTCGATCTGGACCGCTCGGTGCTCGAGCGCATCACCGCCCCGTTGGAGCACCTGCTGAGGAACGCCGTCATGCACGGCATCGAGCCGCCGGCCGGGCGCAGGGCCCAGGGCAAGCCGGACATCGGCGAAATCCGCCTCGAAGTCGCCCAGGAAGGCAACGACGTGCTGCTCGCGCTGGCCGACGACGGGCGGGGTCTGGATATCGAGCGCATCCGCGCAACGGCCGTCTCCATGGGGCTGATCGGGGAGCGCGCAGCGCTGTCCGAGGCCGAGGTCGCCGACTTCATCTTCCTGCCCGGATTCACCACCGCAACGGTGGTGACCGAGATCGCCGGCCGCGGTGTCGGCATGGACGTGGTCAGAACGGAGGTCGTGGCGCTGGGCGGCCGCGTCGAGCTCGAATTCCGCAAGGACAAGGGCACGCGCTTCGCCATCTATCTGCCGCTCACGCTCGCGGTGACCCAGGCGGTGCTGGTGAAAGGTGGGGGCCGCACCTACGCGATCCCTTCGGCGATGGTCGAGCAGGTACAGCAGCTCAAGGCGGAGCCGCTCGCGCTCGCCCACGCCGCGCGCGAGGCCCAGTGGCAGTCCCGCCGCTATCCGTTCCATTTTCTGGCGCATCTGCTGGACGTGCGTGCGGCGTACCCCGAATCCAGACGCACCTCGCCGGTGCTGTTCCTGCGCTCCGGGTCGAACGCGATCGCGCTGCAGGTGGACGAGATCGTGGGCAGCAGCCAGGAAATCGTGGTCAAGCCCGTCGGTCCGCAACTGCAGCGCATCGCGGGCATCACCGGGGCGACGGTGCTCGGCTCGGGGGAGATCGCGCTCATCCTCAACCCGGTGCTGCTCGGGCTGCGCGAACTCGCCGCCGCGGCGCCCGCCGAAGCAGTGGTGCCGGTGGCGCGGCCGACGGTGATGGTGGTGGACGACTCCCTTACCGTGCGCAAGATCACCAGCCGGCTGCTCGCGCGCGAAGGCTACGAGGTCGTTGTGGCCAGGGACGGCGTCGAGGCGATGGAGAAACTGCAGGACGTCGTTCCCGACGTGATGCTGGTCGACATCGAGATGCCGCGCATGGACGGCTTCGACCTCACGCGCAACGTGCGCGCCGACCGGCGCCTCGCGGCCGTGCCGATCATCATCATCACCTCCCGGACCGCGGAGAAGCACCAGAACTACGCCAGGGAAATCGGCGCCAGCGCGTTCCTCGGCAAGCCCTATCAGGAAGACGAACTCCTCGCGCGGATTGCGGGGTTCGTCCGGGCGAGGCCGACGGCCTGACCCGGACTCGCGGTCTGCGCGTCGCTTCAGCGTCGGCGCCCCCGCCCGTGATCGGCGGCCGGCGCGCGGTCCATGTCGGGTACGGACGGAATCCGCCGGGACCGCCTGCGAATCGAAATTGTGCGACGCACCCGCGGCGATTACAATACACGGACTCACATGCTGCAGGTCAATCTCACCGACCACTTCCTGATCGCCATGCCCAACATGGCCGATCCGCATTTCTCGCGTACGCTGACCTATATCTGCGAGCACAACGATCAGGGAGCCCTCGGTGTGGTCATCAACCGGCCCATCGACATGACGCTGGGCGCGCTGTTCGAGCGCCTGAGCCTGGCGCTCTCCTCGGAGGATCTGGGCAAGACGCCGGTCTTCTTCGGCGGTCCGGTGCAGACCGATCGGGGCTTCGTGCTGCATCAGCCGATCGGCGAGTGGCAGTCGACCCTGTCGGTGCAGAACCGCGTCGGACTCACCACCTCCAAGGACATTCTCGAATCGCTCGGCCACGGAACCGGGCCGCAGAAGCTGCTGGTCACGCTGGGCTACTCGGGCTGGGCGCCCGGACAGCTGGAAAACGAAATCAGCCAGAACGCCTGGCTCACCGTCGCAGCAAGGGACGCGGTCATCTTCGATCTGCCGGTCGAACAGCGCCTGCCGGCGGCGATGGGGCTGCTCGGGATCGATTTCGCCAACCTCTCCGAGGACGCGGGGCATGCGTGAAAAGCGTTGATGCCGACGCTGCGATCACCGTCCTTGCTTTCGACTTCGGCGCGCGGCACGTCGGTGTCGCCGTCGGCGACACCGAGACGCACATGGCGCATGCCCTGGGCGTGCTCGGCGGCGGCGCGGGCAGCGCAGGGCGCATGGCCGCAATCGAATCCCTGGTCCGCGAATGGCGGCCCGCCCGGCTGGTGGTGGGTCTGCCGCTTGCGCTGGACGGCGCGGAGCAGCAGATGACGGTGCGCGCGCGCCGGTTCGCGCGCCAGTTGTCGGCGCGTTTCGGCCTGCCGGTGGATCTTGCCGACGAGCGGCTGAGTTCGGCCTCGGCCGAGGAAGGGCTGCGAGCGGCCGGTCGCGGGGGCGCGAAGCACAAGCAGCTGGTGCACGCGGAAGCCGCGAGAATCATACTGCAGAGCTATTTCGATGAATCTGCCTGATGCCGAGGAGCTGTTCGAGACGCTGGTCACGCGGTTGCGCAGCCGCGTGACGCCGGACACCGGCATCGTCGGCATCGTCACCGGCGGCGCATGGCTGGCAGAGCGCCTGCATCGCGCGCTCGGAGTGCAGACGCCGCTCGGGATGCTCGACCCTTCGTTCTACCGCGACGACTTCAGCAAGGCGGGACTGCACCATCAGGTGAAGCCCTCGCGGATTCCGTTCGAGGTCGAAGGGCGGCGCGTGCTCCTCGTCGACGACGTGCTGTATACCGGGCGCACCGTGCGCGGCGCGATGAACGAGCTGTTCGATTACGGCCGGCCCGCGCGCATCGAACTCGCGGTGCTGGTGGACCGCGGCGGTCGCGAGCTTCCCGTCGAGGCGCAGTGCGTCAGCGCGCGCCTCGAAGTTCCGCCGGGCAAGGTGCTGGTGCTGGATCGCGCGCCCTCCGGCGCGCTGTCGCTCACGCTGTCCGACAAGCGGCGCGAACGCAAGGTCACCCGATAATGCCACGCAATCCCCAGCTCAACGAAAAAGGCGCACTGCAGCACCTGCTCACCATCGAGGGGTTGCCGCGCGAGATCCTGACCCACATACTGGATACCGCGGCCTCGTTCATCAACGTCGCCGAGCGCGATGTGAAGAAGGTGCCGCTGCTGCGCGGCAAGAGCGTGTTCAACCTGTTCTTCGAGGCCTCGACCCGCACCCGCACCACCTTCGAGATCGCCGCCAAGCGCCTGTCGGCCGACGTCATCAACCTGAATATCGCGACTTCCTCGCAGACCAAGGGGGAGACGCTGCTGGACACCATCGACAACCTGTCGGCGATGCACGCGGACATGTTCGTGGTGCGCCACGCGACCAGCGGCGCGCCGCATCTGATCGCGCAGCACGTCGGCTCGCACGCGCACGTCGTCAATGCGGGCGACGGCAGGCACGCTCACCCGACCCAGGGGCTGCTCGACGCCTACACCATCAGGCACTACAAGCGCGATTTCACCCGGCTTGCGGTGGCTATCGTCGGCGACGTGCTGCACTCGCGCGTTGCGCGCTCGCTCATCCACGCGCTGACTACGCTGGGCGCGCCCGAGGTGCGCGTGGTCGGGCCCAAGACGCTGCTGCCTACCGGCGTGGAGCAGCTGGGCGTGCGCGTGTTCAACGACATGCGCGCCGGCATCCGCGACTGCGACGTGATCGTGATGCTGCGCGTGCAGAACGAGCGCATGACGGGCGCGTTGCTGCCGAGCGAACAGGAATTCTTCAAGTCCTTCGGTCTGACCCCGGAGAGGCTCGCGCTGGCCAAGCGCGACGCGATCGTGATGCATCCCGGGCCGATGAACCGCGGGGTGGAGATCGACTCGTCGGTGGCCGACGGGACGCAATCGGTGATCCTGTCTCAGGTCACCTTCGGCATCGCCGTGCGCATGGCGGTGATGAGCATCCTGGCTGGAAGCTGACGGGCCATGAGAATCCACATCAAGGGCGGCAGGCTGATCGATCCCGCGAGCGGCAGGGACGAGCACGAGGACCTGTACATCGCCGGCGGGGAAATCGCCGCGATCGCCCGCGCGCCGGAAGGCTTCCACGCCGAGCGCACCATCGATGCCAAGGGCCTGGTCGTCTGTCCGGGGCTGGTCGACCTGTCGGTGCGTCTGCGCGAGCCGGGCTACGAGTACCGCGCCACGCTCGAGTCCGAAATGCAGGCGGCAGTCGCCGGGGGCGTGACCAGTCTCGCGTGCCCGCCCGATACCGACCCTCCTCTGGACGAGCCGGGGCTGGTGGAGATGCTCAAGTCGCGCGCCAAGAGCCTCAATCTCGCCCGCGTGTATCCGCTGGGCGCGCTGACCGCGGAACTGAAGGGCGAACGGCTGGCCGAGATGGCGGAGCTCACCGATGCCGGGTGCGTCGGATTCTCGCAGGCTGACATGCCGATCGCCGATACGCAGGTGCTTTGGCGCGCCATGCAGTACGCCTCCACCTTCGGCTTTCCCGTTTGGTTGCGCCCGCAGGACGGCTTCCTCGCGCAGGGCGGCGTGGCGCACGACGGCGACGTGGCCACGCGCATGGGACTGCCCGGCATTCCGGCCTTCGCCGAGACCGTTGCGCTCGCCACCATGCTGCAGCTGGCGCGCGCCACGAATACCCGGCTGCACGTGTGCAGGCTCTCGACCGCCGAAGCCGTCGCGATGATCCGCCGCGCCAAGCAGGAGGGGCAGGATGTCACCTGCGACGTCGGCGCGCACCACGTTCACCTGTGCGAGGTGGATATCGGCTACTTCGATTCGCACTGCCACCTGGTGCCGCCGCTGCGCAGCCAGCGCGACCGCGACGCGCTGCGTGCCGGGCTGGCAGACGGCACCATCGACGCGATCTGCTCGGACCATACGCCGCTCGATGAGGACGTGAAGCGCATGCCCTTCGGCGAATCCGAACCGGGCGCGACAGGCGTCGAACTGCTGCTGCCGCTCGCGCTCAAGTGGGCGATGGAGGCGGCCGTGCCGCTCGCGCGCGCGCTGGGAGCTGTCACCTCGCGCCCCGCGTCGATCATGCAGGTGGAGGCGGGCGCAATCCGCGTAGGCGCTGCGGCCGACCTGTGCGTGTTCGATCCCGACGCGCACCTGCGCATCACGCCGGAGTCGCTGCGCAGCCAGGGCAAGAACACGCCCTTCATCGGCTACGAGCTCCCGGGCCACGTGCGCTACACGCTGGTTTCGGGTCAGGTGGTGTACGAGAGCGTGGGGTAGGGCGCGGGTTCACCGCGCCGGTGCTGGCAGTTGCCAAACAAAAGGTCAGGATTTTTCTGGTAGGAGCCGTGTCGGATCGGCTTTAGGATCGGCGATGAGCAGCAGCTTTTCGCGCGAGCATTCCCCCTTGACGATGCTGACCGCGCGCCGCGGCACGCCGAGGGCTTTGGCGACAAAGGCGGTGAGCGCGTCGTTGGCCTTTCCTTCCACCGGCGGCGCGGCGACGCGGATCTTGAGTGCGTCGCCGTGCAGTCCCGCTATGGCGCTTTTCTTCGCGCCCGGCTGGGCGTGGACAGCGATCAGCCAGCCCTCTGTGGTTTTGCGATACCAGCCGCTCAAAACATTCTCGACACCGCCAGCGCGAGCGTGCTCACCGGAATCTGCAGCACCTGCGCGACGATGAGCACGAACAGCGGCGACAGGTCGATGTTTCCGATCGGCGGGATGAAGCGGCGGAACACGCGGTAGAACGGCCGCGTCAGCGCGTCGAAAATGAACGCGAACGGCGTGTGGGGATTCACCCAGCTCAACACGACCTGCACGATGACCACGCCGATCAGCAGGTTGAGCGAAAGCTTCACCAGCTCGATTGCCGCGAGTCCGGCGAGCACGCCGAGGGCGACCCCCGGCGCGCCCGCGAGCGAGAACCCGCGCAGCCAGAGCATGAGCAGCCACATCAGGACTTCGGCGAGCCAGGCAAGCGCGAGCGAGGCGAGGTCCAGGCCGAACAGGCCCGGGATCGCTCGCCGCGCCGGCAGCACCATCCAGTTGGTCAGGGTGGCGACGAATTCCCCGATCGGGTTGCGGAACGGCACGCGCAGCCACTGCATGTAGAAGCGCAGCAGCAGCAGATACACGAAGAACCCGAACAGGGTCTCGATCAGAAACTGGCCGATTTGCGTGAACATCAGTCCCTCCCCAGTTCCTCGCCCAGCTGCCGCCCGCGCTCGCTGGCGGCGCGGACCGCGCGCACGATTGCTTCGCCGACGCGGTCCGCGGCCATGCTCGCCAGTGCCGCTTCGGTCGTGCCGCCCTTGGAGGTCACGCGCTCGCGCAGCACCGAAACCGGTTCGTCGCTGCCCGCGGCCAGGCGCGCCGCGCCGAGAAAGGTCTCCAGCGACAGAGCGCGCGCCTGCTCTGCAGACAGCCCCAGCTCGCCGGCGGCCTGCTGGAGCGCCTCGATGAAGTAGAATACGTACGCGGGCCCGCTGCCCGAGACGGCGGTCACCGGATCGAGCAGACCCTCGTCCCCGACCCACAACACCTTGCCGACCGCCGCCAGCACCCGCGCCGCGGCTGCGCGCTGGGCATCGCTGACGCCGGCAGACGCGTACGCGGCGGTGATGCCCGCGCCGATCAGCGCCGGCGTGTTGGGCATGCAGCGGGCGAGCAGCCGGTGCCCGCCCAGCCAGCGCGACAGGTCGGCAAGCCGGATTCCCGCGGCGATGGACAGGACCAGCTGGCCGCAAAGATGCTGCGCCAGCTGCGCCGCGGCCGCGCGCATCTGCTGCGGCTTCACCGCCATGACGACCAGCTCGCCGAACGGTGCCGCTTCCGCGGGCGAGCCGAAGCAGCGCACCCGCAGCTCGCGCTGCAGGCGCTCGCGCGCATCCGGGATCACCTCGACGACGCGGAGATTCTCTGGCGCGTAGCTCTTGTCGAGCAGGCCGCCGATGATGGCGCGCGCCATGTTGCCGCCGCCGATGAAGGTGATGTTCATGGGCTCAATATGCCCGATTCCAGGCAAGGGTGGGTGTCCCCGCGAACGCGCAAGCTCATGCGCGCCCCCTTTCCCCGAATATCGCCGTGCCCACGCGCACCATCGTCGCGCCTTCCTCGATCGCGGCCTCCAGATCGGCCGACATGCCCATCGACAACGTGTCCAGGGCGAGGCCTGCCCGCACAAGTTCGTCCTTCAGTTCGCGCAGGGCGCGAAAGCACCGGCGCTGCAGCCGCGCGTCCGGCGTCGGCTCGGGAATCGCCATCAGGCCGCGCAGCGCAAGGCGCGGCAGCGCGCTCACCTGGCGCGCAAGCGGCGCAACCGCCTGCGGCGCGACGCCGCCCTTGCTCGCCTCTCCAGAGACGTTGACTTCGATGCACACCTTGAGCGGAGGCAGGTGCGCGGGACGCGCCTCGGAGAGCCGGCGCGCGATTTTCTCGCGGTCCAGCGAATGCACCCAGTGAAACGCTTCGGCGATCGCGCGCGTCTTGTTGCTCTGGATCGGGCCGATGAAATGCCACACCAGAGGCAGATCGGCCAGCGCCCCGATCTTGGCCAGCGCCTCCTGGACGTAGTTCTCGCCGAAATCGCGCTGGCCGGTCTCGGCCGCCTCCCGAATGGCCGCGGCGGGAAAGGTCTTGCTCACCGCCACCAGCCTCACGGCCGATTCCGGCCTTCCCGACGCCTTGCAGGCCGCCGCGATGCGGATTCTAACGGCTTGCAAGTTATTCTGGATTGTTGCCATAATCCTCTAGGCGTCAGCGCGGTGGCAGGAGCGTGTGCGCGGCCCCGCGCCAGGTGTCGACCGTATCGGGCATGAATGCCGGACGCTGTCGCGCTCCCTTGGGCGGGTCGCTGGAACCAATGGCCGCGCGCCTCATCCCAATCCGGAGCGATTATATATGGACATCTCTGAACTGCTCGCCTTCGTAGTCAAGAACAAAGCCTCCGACCTGCATTTGTCGTCTGGCCTGCCGCCCATGATCCGGGTGCACGGCGACATCCGGCGCATCAATCTGCCCGCGATGGATCACAAGGACGTGCACGGGATGATCTACGACATCATGAACGACGGCCAGCGCAAGCACTACGAGGAAAATCTCGAGTGCGACTTCTCGTTCGCGATTCCGGGCCTGGCGCGGTTCCGCGTCAACGCATTCGTGCAGAACCGGGGAGCGGCCGCGGTGATGCGGACCATTCCCTCCAAGATCCTGTCGCTCGCCGACCTGAAATGCCCGAAGATCTTCGAGGAACTCGCCGACCAGCCGCGCGGCGTGGTGCTGGTGACCGGTCCGACCGGCTCGGGCAAGTCCACCACGCTCGCGGCAATGGTCAACCACAAGAACGAGAGCGAATACGGCCACATCCTCACCATCGAGGACCCGATCGAGTTCGTGCACGAGTCGAAGAAGTGCCTGATCAACCAGCGCGAGGTCGGGCCGCACACGCTGTCGTTCGCCAACGCGCTGCGCTCGGCGCTGCGCGAAGACCCGGACGTGATCCTGGTGGGCGAAATGCGCGACCTGGAGACCATCCGCCTGGCGCTGTCCGGGGCGGAGACCGGCCACCTGGTGTTCGGCACGCTGCACACCTCGAGCGCGGCAAAGACCATCGACCGCATCATCGACGTGTTCCCGGCGGCAGAGAAGGAGATGGTGCGGGCGATGCTTTCGGAGTCACTGAAGGCGGTGATCTCGCAGACGCTGCTGAAGACCAAGGACGGCTCGGGGCGGGTCGCCGCGCACGAGATCATGGTCGGCACGCCCGCCATCCGCAACCTGATCCGCGAGTCCAAGATAGCGCAGATGTACTCTGCGATCCAGACCGGCCAGCAGTTCGGCATGCAGACGCTGGACCAGAACCTGCAGGACCTGGTGAAAAGGAACATCATTTCCTCCGCCGAAGCGCGCAGCAAGGCGGCCAACAAGGACACGT
>Ga0154717_1007_pt4 | contig 46050 bp, 51 predicted proteins | sample Rifle2008BG16ft_FD_105725 | JGI IMG/M metagenome (GOLD analysis project Ga0154717, IMG submission 105725) | Betaproteobacteria bacterium RBG_16_64_18
GCGCCGCATCCGAACGCGGCGGTGTTGTTCTACGATTTCCTGTTCACCGAAGGACAGACGTTTCTCGAGAAGTTGAATCACGTCACGACCCAGCGCAAGAACGAGGCCTATGTTGCCAAGTTCAATCCCAAGTTCATCGATGTCGGCGCGGTGCTCGACGGGTATGAGAAATGGGGCAAGCTGTACGAGGACAGCATTCAGGGGCGTGGCGCCGGTGCCAGCGCGGGGGCGGGGGCGGCGAAATGATAAGCCTCGGAGACTGTTGTTGAATGAGGGGATCGTTCCCCTGTTGCTACCCCGAGTCAAAGGCGGTCTTGGTAATGCGGAAACGACCGCTTACGCGTTTTGTCGAAGCGCGCGCGCGGCGTACAGCGCGGCGGCGAACACGAGCACGGCACCGGCCTGGTGTGCTGCGGCGAGCGGTATCGGGACGGCCAGGAGCAGTGTCGCGATGCCCAGCGCGATCTGTACCGTGAGAGTGCCGAACAGCAAATGGGCGGCGAACCGCTCCTGCGGGCCGGGATCGGCCGCGAGCAAGCGCCACCAGAACCAGGGCACCAGAACCGCCAGCAGCCAGGCGAGCAGCCGGTGGTCGAACTGCACCGTGGCCATGTTGTTGAAGAAATTCAGGTACAGCGGCTCGAGCATGAAGATTTCGGATGGGACCATCTGACCGTTCATGAGCGGGAAGGTGTTGTAGGCATATCCGGCCCGAATGCCGGCGACCAGTCCGCCAGTGAGCACCATCAGGAAGACCAGCGCCGCGAGCAGGTCCGCGAATCGGCGCAGGCCGGCTATTCGAGGATCGGGTGGATCGGGCGGACCCGATGGCCGTCTCGGCAGCAGCAGATCGAGCGCCACCCAGAACATGGCTGCGAAGATGACGAATGCGATGCCCAGGTGCGCGGTCAAACGCAGATGGCTCACCCGCGGATCGTCCACCAGACCGCTCTGGACCATATACCAGCCCATGGCACCCTGCAGGCCGCCGATAAGGAAGATGCCCAGTAATTTCCAGGCCAGCGATCCCTGCAGGCGGCGGCGCAACAGCAGCAGTGCATAAGGAATGAAGAAGACGAAGCCGATCAGGCGTCCAAGCAGCCTGTGGAAATACTCCCACCAGAAGATTCCCTTGAACCCCGCGATGTCCATCCCGAAGTTGACTTGTCGAAATTCGGGCGTGAGTTGGTACTTGACAAACGCTTCCCGCCATTGCTCGTCATTGAGCGGGGGCAGGGTACCGACGATGGGCTGCCACTCGACAATGGAAAGCCCGGAATGGGTCAGGCGGGTGACGCCGCCGACGACGATCATCAGAAAGACCGTGAAGCAGCAGATGAGCAGCCAGGCTGCGATCAAGGGGTCGGTCCGTTGCTGCACTGGGTTTCCTTGCCCGTTGCCCTTTACACTCGTGCCTTATGGCTGCTCGCCACTGGCGGATTATGACGGCCTGCGGCGTTCGAGGTCAAATGCGCGCCTGGTCCTGCCGCATTGACCGGGACGAGCCTCCTGGCGCATGGCAAAATGGAACCCGGGAGGAGGTAGCGGCATATGGAAGTCATCGACGGACGGGAAATGGAACCGCCGGAGCCGTTCGAACGCGTGATGGAGGCGATTTCCGTTCTGCAGCCGGGCGGCAGGATCATGCTGATTCTGAACCGCGAGCCGCTCCCGCTTTACCGCGCGCTCAAGCTCAATGGTTTTCAATGCCAGGCTACTTCGTTTCCCGACGGCCGCTTCGAAATCGTCATCAGCCAGGAACAGGGCGGCGGCTGAAGCCCGGGCGTGGCTAGGATTCGTAGGTGCGCAGCTTCTGCATATCGCGAATGGCGATGGTGCGCCCGCGGACCTCGATCATGCCCTTGGCGACCAGTTCATGGAGAATCCGGGAGAAGTGCTCCTGCGTCAGGTTGAGCCGCGACGCGATGACCCCTTTGGCCGCGGGCAGCGTGACTTCGAGAGCTGATTCCCGGGCGGCGCCCTGCGTCTCGTCGCGCAGCAGGAAGCCGATGACGCGCTGGATGCCCGAGTGCATCGAATAGCCCTCCATATCCTCCATCAGGTAATGCAGGCGCTGTGACAGGCCGGCGATCATGCGCCGGGCAAAGCGGGGGTCGCGCTCCAACTCGTCGAACACGGCGGCTTTGGAAACGTAGAGCAGCATCGAATCGGCCAGCGCCTGGGCGGTGACCACGTGAGGCTTTTCCGCGAACATGACGGCTTCGCCGAAACTCTGTCCGGGGCCGAGCAGATCGACCACCTTCTCGTCGCCCGCTTTGGATATGAACGAGAGTTTGACCTGGCCGTAGATCACCACGTAGAAGCCCTCGCAGGGCTGGCCGCGCTGGAACAGCACGGTGCTGCGGTCCAGATGCAGGGACTTGGTCTGCTCGGCGATCCTGCCGATCTCCTCGTCCGCCAGCTCGCGAAACAGCGGGACGTTGGCGAGAAAGGTCCGGACGGTTATCGGCGTCGAAGGCATCGCAGTCCTGATGGTGAGGCGTCCCGCGGGTAATCCCCGGGGGCGCCGCAGCGTGCAATCGCTACATGTGCGGCCCGCTGCGTTTCTTGTGGGCGTCATTTTAACCCACGGTGCCGATCTCGTGACGACCCCATACGGGCACGGCCGGAACCATTGGTCAGGTCCCGATGCGGAGATGCGATAATGCGCCCGCCCGCTATTTTCGCGAATCCGCATGGCCCAACTCACCGACTACGGCGACGGCATCAGCGCCATCGACTCGGAATTCCTGCGACCGCAGGCGACCTCGATACATCTCATCGTCGAGCGGGGTCGCGCCGCGATCGTCGACACGGGTTCCAACGATGCCGTGCCGCTGGTGCTCGAGGCGCTCGCCGCGAAGGGGCTGGCGCCGGAAGACGTCGATTACCTGGTGCTGACCCACATCCATCTCGATCATGCGGGCGGCGCGGGCCTGCTCATGACCAAATTGCCCAATGCGAAGCTCACGGTCCATCCGCGCGGGGCGAGGCACATCACCGATCCGCAGCGGCTCATCGAGGGCACCGTCGCCGTCTACGGGGCGGACGCAGCGCGTCGTCTGTATGGCGACATCGTCCCCGTGCCCGAGGCGCGCATCATCGAGACGCCGCACGAGGCGCGGGTGGCGCTGAACGGCAGGGAACTACGGTTCATCGACACGCCCGGCCACGCGCGGCATTGCGTCAGCATCGTGGACGGCGGGACCGGGCATATCTTCGCCGGCGACACCTTCGGCCTGTCGTACCGGGAGTTGGACCTGGGTGGCCGATGCTTCATATTCCCGACCACGAGTCCGGTGCAGTTCGATCCGCCCACGCTTCACAAGTCAATCGAGATGCTGGAGAACTGCAAACCCGGCGCCATCTACGTGACGCATTACAGCCAGGTGCGGGACATTGCGCGCCTCGCACCCGACCTGCACCGGCTGCTGTTTGCGCACCAGCGCGTGGCGCTGGAGGCGAAGGACCTGGGCTCGGGCCGTTACCAGCGGCTGAGGGAGGGCATTACCCGGATCGCGATCGAGGAATCCAAGCGCCAGGGCTGGACGCTGTCCGAGGAGCGGCTGTTGAAAGTGCTCGGCCACGACATCGAACTGAACGCTCAGGGTCTGGGCGACTGGCTCGATACGCTGGCTTAGGCTGGCCGTCGCCCTGGCGGGCGCAGGATCGAATTGGCGCCGCGCGAATTACCAGGCCCCGAACCCACGGCCCATGGCCGCTGCCGCACCGACGAGAATCACCAACGCGGTCAGATTGGTTCCCATGAAGCGGCCGGTCGACCTCCCGGGGCTCGAAAGCAGGCCCTGAGCGTGCCATAGTCTTGCGACGACCAGCGTGACCGCCAATGCCGCGGGCAGCCATCCGGGACCGATCTTGCCGACTTCGACCAGGATGATCAGGAGCAGCGCGAGCGGCACATACTCCGTAAAATTCGCCTGGGCTCTGACGCGCTGGCGCATCTGTTCGTTGCCGCCGTCGCCGATATCGATCTTGAACTTGACCCGCCCCGCGATGACGTGGCCGCTGAGAAACAGCAACAGGATTCCCAGCAGGCCCGCGGTAATCATCGAAACAGTCATTTTTTTCCTCCTTGTGAAGTAAGTCGGCGCAGCGGCGTGCGCCGTGCTGAAATCGGCCGGTGCAGTTCGCGTCTCAGGTGATCTTCATGCTTTCGAGGAGCGGACGTCAATGTTTCAGATCACCAGCCGCCGCGGGTCAATATCCTGCCTGGGTTGCAACCGCGAGCCAAGCGGCCATGGTCCCCAAAGGGATGATCGCACTGACGGAAGCCGGCCCATAATAATAGAGTTGGCCGTTGGCTGTGCCGACGTAGGCGTTGGTGGCCGGATAGTAGCGGTAGATATAACCCGAAGCCGCGGCCGTAGGCTGGCTGGCCGGGGCGAGATTCTTCGGGTAGGCGGCTTCCAGGTAATTGAACAGCCGATCCGAATCACTGGCCGTGCCGGCGCCGGGCAGCACGGCGGCGGTTGTCACCATCACCAGCTCGGACTGTCCCACCTCGAGGGATGCGGGAATGCTGGTAAGCGGCAGGTTGGAGAAGCCACTGGCGCTGACCGCCGTCAGCGCGGCGATGGCGTCGATCACCGCCATGCCGCTACCCGTGACGCGACCGAAGACGGTGAAACCGCCGTTCTGGCTATCGAGATTGGCGGCGTTGTCGGCCAGGCTGATGAACCACTGGCTGGTCGCACTGTCCGGATCGCCGCTCACTTTGGCCATGGCGATGGTGCCGCGCACGTTGGAGCGGGCGGTGCTGAATTCGTTCGCCACCGGCGGGCCGGCAGTGATTTGCCTCAGCCCGCCGGCATTGTCCATGGTGTAGCCGCCACCCTGGATCACGAAGAACGGAATGCTGCGCTGGATGAATGAATTGTTGTAAGCGCCGCTGTTCACATAGCTCAGGAAGTTTGCGACGGTACGCGGCGCTTCGCCATCCAGCAGCGCGATATCGACTGCTCCCAGCACCGTCTGCAGGCGCACCACCGTCGCCTGCACGGCCGGCGGCAGAAGAAGAAACAGAACCATCGCCCATTTCATGGATCGCACGAAAAGCTCCCTTGCGCAAAAATACCGGTTACCGGCGCCTGCCGGTTCAAGGCCGGCATTCTAACCGCCAATTGCGCGCGATCCGGTACCGGTAACTGCGCCCTGCGTGTCCAGCGCCGGCCGCGGGGTCGCGGGAATTCAGCGTTAACCCGGATTCCAGGCCGCAAACCCGCAGCCGACGTACCACTCCGGATACGGATGGTAGCCGAGCAGTTCGAACCCTTTCCCCTGCGCGGCGCCGTGGGCGACCAGCCAGTTGCGCATTTCGGCGGCACCGTTTCCGGCTGCCTCGAGGCGCTGCTCGAGAAACGCGAGGAGGCCTTCACGATCACCGGATCGCAGGTGCTCGAAGCAGTCGCGATCGAAGGCTTCGTCGATCCGGCCCATGTCGTGCTCGCCGATGGAGTGGCTCGCGCCGCCTGTGGCCAGAACGGCCACGCGCAGGTTCCCCGGATAGCGCTCAACCGCGGTCCGGATGAGATCCCCCCATGCAAGACAGCGCCGCAGGCTGGGCATCGGCGGCTCGATGGTGTTGACGATGATCGGCACCAGCGGGGGCAGGCGATCGATGCCCATTTTCCACAGCGGGATGACGAATCCGTGGTCGAGCTCGAGGTGGTGCGACAGCGAGGGTTCGAAGCCTTCGTCGAGAGCGGTGCGCGCGAGATGGCCGGCGAATGCCGGATGCCCGGCGACGGACGCATAGGGCAGGTGCGCGAGCCAGGGCTCCGGCGGTCCCTTGTGCGTCTGGCCCACGCCGATGCAGACGCTGGGCAGATTGTCGAGGAAGAAATTGACCCAGTGATCGGGTGACACCACGACGAGCACATCCGGCTTCGCCGCTGCGACGCGCCGCGCCAGTTCTGAAAATGTTCGGGATATGGCATCACGCCGGGCGGCGTCGACCGCCTCCCAGGCACGTGCGATCAGCGGCGCGTGGCTTGATGCGAAGGCCCCGACGAACTCAGCCACGAGCGGCCTTGTTCGGGCGAGCGGGCCCGGTATTTCGGATCCGCTCGAGAAACCATGCCTCGGACTTGCCGATCGCAAAAAAATAGAAGCGCAACAGGTAGGGATTCACGAGTCTGGCCAGCGCGGCCACGTCCTCCTCGACCACGGCGAGCCGGACCTCGGGCTCGAGCGGATACCGATCGAGCACCATGTCGCGGCCGGCGCGATATTCCTCGGCCGCCGCGGGCGCCTGTAGGTCGAAGAACAGCTTGCTCAGCCAGTAGTCGCGCATGGTGCAGTCATAGTCCGTTTCTGTCACGGCCGCTCGCGGGTGAGCGGCACGAAGCGCACCGGGATCGTGCGGCGGGTGGTCGTCGAGCCATCGGCCTTCTTTTCGATCACCACCAGTTCCTGCACGTCGAACCGGCCGCCGACCGGAATCACCAGGCGCCCGCCCGTCTTGAGCTGGTCGAGCAGCGGCTGCGGCACTTGCGCCGGTGCTGCGGTAACCAGGATGCCGTCGAACGGGGCGTGCTCTTTCCAGCCGTGGTAACCATCGCCGATGCGCGTGATCACATTGCGATAGCCGAGCGCGGCCAGGGTCGCCGCCGCTTTTCTGCCCAGGGCTTCGACGATTTCGATCGTGTAGACGCTGGCGACGATCTCGGCGAGGACGGCGGCCTGATAACCCGATCCGGTGCCGACTTCGAGTACGGCATGGCCGGGCTTGGGATCCAGCAACTCGGTCATCAGCGCGACGATGTAGGGCTGGGAGATGGTCTGGCCGTCGCCGATCGGCAGCGGCCTGTTGTCGTAGGCCTGGCCTGCCATCGCCGGCGGAACGAAACGGTGTCGGGGCACCTTGCGGATCGCCGCCATGACCCGCTCCGCAAACACCGGACGGCCGGTCTCGAAGCCGGTTTCCCGCGCCATGGCGGAGATCTCCGCAGCCATGCGCTCGCGCGCGGCGGCAGTGCGGTCCTGGGCGATCGATTCCTCGGTCATCAGCACCGCCGCCAACGCCAACTGGGCAACCAGGCGAAGCATTGCGTAAGCATTGCCCCAGTGAAGGTCCCGTTGAAAAACGTACCCACGAACGCAAAAGAGGGAGGAAGAAAACGCGGCCGCCTCCGTTCAACGGCCTATTATTACACGACGATCAGGTTCGCAAGCCGCGCCGGATCGGCAAGCAACTCGGCGCTCGGGCCGGAAAAGACGATGCTGCCCCGATTGAGCACCATCACGCGCTCGGTGACCTCCAGCGCGAGGCGCGCCGACTGCTCGACCAGGACGACGGTCAGGGATTCCTCGCGGATGAGCCGCTGCAGGACGCCCAGAATGGCATCGACGATGATCGGCGCCAGCCCCTCGAGCGGTTCGTCCATGAGCAGCAGCGCAGGGTTGCCCATGAGGGCACGGCCGATCGCCAGCATTTGCTGCTCGCCGCCCGAAATCTGGTTGCCCATGTGAGTGCGGCGCTCGGCAAGCCCGGGAAAGAGGTCGTAGACGCGCTCCAGGGTCCACGGGCCGGGGCGCCCGGCAACGGTGAGGTTTTCCTCCACCGTGAGCGAAGGAAAGATCCAGCGCCCCTGGGGAACGAAGCCCATCCCCAGCCGCGATCGCTCATACACCGGCAGCTGCGACACTTCCTTGCCGCAATATTCGATGGCCCCGCCGTGCAGCGTCGTATGGCCCATGATGGTGCCCAGCAGCGTCGTCTTGCCTACGCCGTTTCGCCCGAGCACCGCGAGCGAACTGCGCTCCGGCAGCGAAAAGGCTATGTCCTCCAGCACGACCGTCGCGCCGTATCCGGCGCGCACACCGCGCAGGTGCAACAGATCAGACATGGCGTTCACCGAGATAGACCTCGCGCACATGCTTGTCGGCGGCGATTTCCGCCGGCGTGCCTTCGAAAAGGACGGCCCCCTGGGTCAGCACCGTGATGCGCTGTGCGAACCGAAACACCAGGTCCATGTCGTGCTCGATGATCAGGATGGCGATGTCCTTGGGGAGGGCATCGAGCACCTCGAGTATGCGGTGCGACTCCATGGTCGGCACGCCCGCAGCCGGCTCGTCCAGCAGCAGCACGCGCGGCTTGAGGCCGAGCGCGATGGCAATTTCGACCAGGCGCTGCTTGCCGTACGGGAGCCCGGCAACCGCCAGGCGGGCATCTGCGGCCAGTCCCAGGGTATCGAGCAGCGCCATGCTCTCCTCGAGCACGTCGCGGTAGGCGCTAGCGGGCAGGAACATCCTCCAGGCGACGCCCTCGCGTTCGGCCACGGCAAAGGCGACGTTGTCGACCACCGAAACGTTGCGAAACAGCGTGTTGATCTGGAAAGTGCGGCCCAGGCCGCGCTTCACCCGCGCTACCTGCCCGAGCGTCGTGATGTCCTCGCCGCCGATCAGAATCTGGCCGCTGGTCGGCGCAAGCCGGCCGGTGAGCATGTTGACGAAAGTGGTCTTGCCGGCGCCGTTGGGTCCGATCAGCGCATGCCGGGCGCCCGGCTCAAGGCGAAAGTCGATCTGCTCGGCCACCGTGAGCGCGCCGAAACTCTTGCACAGACGCCGTGTCTCGAGGGCCGCGCTCATGACGGCCTGCTCCGCACTCGCGCGATGAGGGCATCGATGATCCCGAGAATGCCGCCGCGGGCGAACATCACCACCAGAACCAGCATCGCGCCGATGCCGAAATACCAGTATTCCGGAAACTGCTTGGCCAGATAGTCCTGCGCGACCAGATACGCGAGCGGCCCGACAAACGCCCCGTAGATGCGTCCGACGCCGCCCAGGATCAGCATCACCATCAGTTCGCCCGAGAGTTCGAACCCGAGCACCTTGAGTCCGACGAACTGCGTCGTCTGCGTGAGCAGCGCGCCCCCCAAACCCGCCATGGCCGCGGAAATCGTGTATGAAATGACCAATCGCTGGTAGACCGGCGCGCCCACGGCGTGCATGCGCACGTTGTTCTCGCGCACACCGGTGAGCGAGGCGCCGAAGGGCGAGTAGACCAGGCGCCGCACCAGCCACCAGCACAGGAACAGAACCACCAGGCAGTAGAGGTAGGCGGTCTTGCCGAGGAAATCGAACTTGAACAGCCCCAGGATGGGCTGCACCGTGAATCCACCCAGCCCGTCGGCGCCGCCGGTCCAGTCCGTTGCCTTGTTGGCGACCTCGAGGCAAAGAGACGTGATGGCGAGGGTGAGCATCAGCAGCGCCAGGCCGCGGGTGCGAAGGATGATCAACCCGGTAATCAATCCCAGCAGCCCGGCGGCAAGCGTTCCCACCAGCAGGCCGAGCAGCGGCTCGCCGGTGACGCGCGCGGCAAAGATGCCGGCCGCATAGGCGCCCGCACCGAAGTAGGCGCTGTGGCCCAGCGTGATGATGCCGCCGTAGCCGAGGATCAGATCGAGGGACAGCGCAAAAATAATCATCGTCAGCACGTAGCTGCCCAGCGGCACGTACGTGGGTGCGGCGAAGAAACAGATGACCGCGAGCACCCAGGGCAGCCACTCGATGGCTCGAATGCGCGAATCGGCGACGTATCCGCCGGCGTGAGTCATGCCGCCACCTCCGTGAGCGCGACGGTGCCGGAATTCGCAGGGCGTCGGCGGCTGGCTGCACTCGCCTGGCTCGCATCCCCGCTTCGCGGGGCCCCTGCTCGGTAACTCATGCCGCCTCCTTCCCGAACAGCCCTTCGGGGCGCCACAGCAGCACGGCGATGGTGGCGAAGAATATGAAGAACGCCCCGAATTCAGGGACCCAGTATTTGCACGCGGTGTCGGCCACGCCGATCAGCAGCGCGGCGACGAACGGGCCGCGCAGGCTGCCCAGGCCGCCTACCGCGACCACGATCAGAAAGTACACCAGATGCTCGAAGGGGTAGGTCGGCTGGATGGCGATGATGTCCGCGCCCAGCGCGCCGCCGAGGGCGGCAAGCCCGCTGCCCAGCGCAAAGGTCAGCGCAAACAGCCGCGACGTGTTGATGCCCACCGCCTGCGCCATGGCGCGGAAATCCACGGCCGCGCGCACCATCGCCCCCCAGCGGGTGCGCTCGACGCCGAACCAGAGCAGGCCGACGATCGAAACACTGAACACGATCAGGAACACGCGGTAGGCCGGAAAATCGCGACCGAGGAAATGCAACTGCCCTTTCAGGTACTCGGGAAGATGTACCGGCTGCGGAAGGGGGCCGTAGGCGAGGCGCGCGACCGCCACCGACATGAAAATCAGGCCGATGGTGAACAGCACCTGCTCCAGTTCGCCGGCCGTGTATAAGCGCGCGTACAGCAATCGCTCGAGCACCATGCTGGCCAGTGCGACGGCGATGAAAGCGGCGGCGAGGGCCAGCGGAAACGGGACGCCGAAGCTGTTCATGGCCGAGAGCATCACGTAGCCGCCGGCCATGGCGAAGACGCCGTGCGCGAGGTTGACGAACCCCATCAGCCCCATGGTGACCGACAAGCCGACCGAAATCACGTACAGGATCATGCCGTAGGCAAGACCATGGAAGGCGACGCTCACCAGCGACGCTAGGAATTCCTGCATGTGCCCAATCCCGGATCCGGACCCGCCCCCGCGGCACGCCCTGTGGCGCGGGGGCCTCTTCTCTGGTTACTTCGGCTTGTTGAACTCCTTCCAGGGGTCCTTGTACTGCGTGGCGACCGTCTCCAACTCGACGTTGGCCAACTGGCCGCCGACCTTTCTGACTTCGCGCAGGTACTCGTTCTGCATGATGTCGCGGGTGTCAGGGTCGATCTGGATCGGACCGCGCGGGCTGTTCGGGTTCTTGTAGTTCTTGATCAGCTGCATGGTTCTGTCCGGATCGATCTTGCCCTTCTGCTCCCGGATGACATGGAAAATCAAGTCCATCGCGTCCCAGGCGCCCACGGCCATGAAGCCGGGATTCAGCTTCTCGCCGTACTCCTTCTTGTACGCGGCGACGAAGGCCTTGTTGGCCGGGCGGTCCGCGGCTGCCGAGTAATGATGCACGGTGATGACGCCCAGTGCCGCATCGCCCATGTTCTGCAGCTCTTCATCGGTGGTGATGTCGCCGGTGCCGATGTATTTGATGCCGGCCTTGTGCAGATCGAGATCGGCGTAAGCCTTCATCTGGGCGGTCGCCTGCTTGCCGGCGGGGTTGAACGCGAATATGGCTTCGGGCTTGGCATCCTTGACGCGCTGCATGTAGGGGATGAAGTCCGTGGCCGTCATCGGGGTGCGCGCGCTGCCGACGATCTCGCCCCCGCCGTCCTTGAAGCCCTTGGTGAAGGCCTCCTCGGCTTCGTGGCCAGGCGCAAAATCGCTGACCACCGTGTAGGCGCGCTTGAATTTCTTCGCCGCCCACTGCCCGAGCGGATACGAGGACTGCCAGAGCGTGAACGACACCCTGGCTACGTAGGGCGAGATGCGCGGAAGCGATACGCCGGCGGCATTCGCTGAAATGTACGGGACTTTGGCCTCGGCGGTCAGCGGTGCTATCGCCATCGCATTGGGCGTCCACACGAATCCCGTCAGGAACTGGACCTTCTCGCGCACAATCAGCTCCTGCGCGAGGCGCTTGGCAGCGTCCGGGTTGGCACCGGTGTCGTCGCGGAAGATCGGTTCCACCTTGACGCCGGGCGGCAGCTTGCTGCCGTTCAGCTTCAGGTAGAGCTTGAAGCCCTTGTCGAGCTGGTCGCCCTGGGCCGCACCCGGCCCGGAATACGTCGTCATGATGCCGATCTTTATCGTTTGTGCCGCGGCAAGCCCTGAAGCGGCGGCCAGTGCGACAGCGGCGAACAGCGTCGATGTCTTGAGTCTCATGGTTGTTCTCCTATCCAATTTGGAATCCAATCGTTGATTCTATACAGACCCAGGCAAATAAGCACCTGCGGTCCAATCCCTCGGCTATTTGCCGCACTGGCGGGTTGCATCGACCAGTGCGGCCAGGCTGCGGCATGCAGGCTCGGGATGCGAGAGCGGTATGACTGCGGCGACGTACCGGTCCGGGCGCAACAGAACTGCGCAAGGGGCGAACGGTCGCAGCTGGGCCTCGATGCCGCCGTCGCAGTCGCGCAGCATCGAGCGCTCGTCCCCGGCGGGAAGGGGATGCGGGAAGTTGTAGTCTTGCGGCACGATGAAGAAGCGTTCCGCGGCGAGCGATGGCGCCAGAGGAAGCTCGGGCAGCGGGTCCCCCGGCAGCGGTCCGAACACCAGCAGGCGGAATCCGCGTCCCAGCGCATCGTCGAGCCGCATGCGGCGTCCTCGCGGCACCTCCACCTGCGGCTGCACGAAAAGACGCCCTGAAAGCGACTCGGCATCGCTTGCGCCGTCGGGCACGACGAAACCGGCGCCGTAGCGCGGCTTGGGCTTGAACTTCATCTGCATCACGTAGTCTCGCGCCGGAGGGAACACGCTGAGCAGCCGCATCAGGTTTTGCATCAGGAATGCCTGAGCGGCGCCGGTTGGCATCATGAAGCGCCCGATCTGCGTTGCCATCTCGATCAGCGCCCAGGCGTGCGGCTTGCGTTCCAGCTCGTAGCTGTCCAGCAGCCCGCGCCCGAGTTCACCGCGCAGCACCGAGGCAAGTTTCCAGCCCAGGTTGAGCGAATCCCGCACGCCGCTGTTCATCCCCTGTCCGGCAAACGGCGGTGACAGATGCGCTGCGTCTCCGGCGAGGAAGACGCGGCCGTCGCGCCAGCGCGCGGCCACGCGTGCATGGAACGCATACACGACCTTGCGCGCGATCTGCAGGTCCCGGTCGCCGGCGCTGCGCTCGCCGATCAACTGCCGCACCACGTCCTCGCGCAGCAGATCCTCGTCGCGCTCGTCCGCATGAAGCATGAATTCGTAGCGCCGCGTGCCGTTCGGCCCGGGCAGGGAGATCGCCGGCCGGCGCGGGTCGCAATACACGCGGGTATGGCGGAACCGGTCGGGGGTGCCGAGCAGGTCGATGATCAGCCAGCGTTCGCCGAAGCTCGAGCCTTCCATTTCGATGCCCAGTCGCTCGCGCACGCCGCTGCGGGCGCCGTCGCACCCGACAAGGTAGTCGCAGCGGACGGTTTGCAGCGTGCCGTCGGGACCCGCCACCTTCAGCGCGACGCCTACCGCGTCCTGCTCGAACTGCTCGAGGCAGTGCGAGAAATGCGCCTCGACATGCGGATAATGCCGCAGTCCCTCGCGCAGCTGAGCCTCGAGGATAGGCTGCCGAAATGCGCTGCGCCGGGGAAAGCCGTACTCCTGCAGCGCCGGCTGCACCCGGGCGAAGCGGCTGCCGGAACGCGAATAGTAGTGCGAGCCGTAGCCCTGCACGATGTCACCGAGCACCGTGTCGAGCAGACCGATGCCCTGGATGGTGCGCAGCGACTCGTCGTCGATGGAGACCGCGCGCGGCTCGCTTACCGTTCTTTCGTTCCGTTCCAGCAGCAGTGTGTCCGCGCGTTCCACGCCCAGGATGTTCGCGAGCACGAGTCCGGTCGGTCCGGCGCCGACGACGACGACCGGGTAATGGGGCTTCAGTGGCATGTTCTAGGTCTCTCCGGCACGGATTATTGCAGGAAATGCGCGCCGGTCGCCAGACCGGGAAAATGGGAGCGCCGGGCCGCGCGTCATGTCAGCGGGGCCTGAGGGTCCGGAAGGGCAGACTGGCAAGGTCGGCGCTTGCGGGGCCGGGCGAATCGCAGTCGATGATGCGGGTGCACAGCGGTTCGAACGCCGCGCGAAAATGATTTTTTGCCTTCACGCACAGCAGGCGCGTCTGCGACAGGTTGATGCCGTGCAGCGCGTAGAACCCCGGATCGTCCGCCGGCATGCAGCGGCTCGTGACGATGACTTCGATGCCCTCGACATCGATCACGGCTGTGCGGCCCAGGTCGACCGACTTGCCGAAATCGATCGGTCCGCGGTTGCGGAATGGCGCGGCGCCGGGGGCGCCGGGGAGGAGAGCGCAGGTCAGCTTTTCGGCCGCTTGTCGATCACGCGTTTGGCCTTGCCGATGGAGCGCTCGACCGCGCCCATGTCCGCGATGCGCACATGGCTCGAGACGCCGCAGTACGACTTGATGTCGTGCTGCAGCCGCGCCGCCGTCGCTTCGCGATCGACACGGCCCATCGTATGCGCCTCGGGCTTGAGCTCGACGACGACGTCGAGCCGGTCCATTTGCTCCTCGCGCGACACTTCCAGCACGTAGTGGGGCGCAAGCGCGGGCTGCTTCAGAATGAGTTCCTCGATCTGGGTCGGGAATACGTTGACGCCGCGGATGATCAGCATGTCGTCGGAGCGGCCGGTGATCTTTTCCATGCGGCGCATGGTGCGGGCGGTGCCGGGCAGCAGCTGCGTCAGGTCGCGGGTGCGGTAGCGAATCATCGGCAGCGCTTCCTTGGTGAGCGAGGTGAACACCAGTTCGCCCTTTTCGCCATCGGGAAGCACCTCACCGGTTTCGGGATGGACGATTTCCGGATAGAAGTGGTCCTCCCAGACCGTGAGGCCGTCTTTGGTTTCCAGGCATTCCACCGCCACCCCGGGCCCGATGATCTCGGACAGCCCGTAGATGTCGATGGCGTCGATCGGCAGGCGCGATTCGATTTCCCTGCGCATCGAATCGGTCCACGGCTCCGCGCCGAAGATGCCCAGGCGGAGCGAGGATTTCTTCGGGTCGATGCCCTGGCGCTCGAACTCGTCTGCGATCGCGAGCATGTAGGAGGGCGTCACCATGATGATTTCGGGCTTGAAGTCCGTGATCAGCTGCACCTGGCGTTCGGTCTGCCCGCCGCCGAACGGTATCACCGCGAGGCCCAGCGTTTCCGCGCCGTAATGCGCGCCCAGTCCGCCGGTGAACAGTCCATAGCCGTAGGACACGTGGACCTTGTTTCCGGGCTGGGCGCCCGCGGCGCGGATCGACCGCGCCATCACCTGCGCCCACATGTCGATGTCGCCCCTGGTATAGCCGACCACCGTCGGCTTGCCCGTCGTGCCGCTGGAAGCGTGAATGCGCACCACTTGGTCCATGGGCACCGCGAACATGCCGAACGGGTAGGTGTCGCGCAGGTCCGTCTTGGTGGTGAACGGAAACCGCGCCAGGTCGCGCAGTTCCTTGAGATGCTTGGGCTTGACGCCGGCAGCCTCGAACTTCTTGCGGTAGTGGGGCACGTTGTCGTAGGCGTGCGCGAGCTGCAACTTGAGCCGTTCCAGCTGCAGCGTCCGCAGCTCGGCGATACTTGCTTTCTCGATTGGTTCGAGCGGAAAACCCATCATGCTTCCTCCATGCAATACGTTCGTCGGCCGCGGCAGCGCTAACTGCCCGGCGCGTCTTCGGTGACCGTCCCCCTGATCTGGGCCGACTTGCCGCGAAACAGGGCGACCAGCTCGCCCTTGTTGTTCTCGACCCGCACGTCGTAGACGCCATTGCGCCCTATGACGGTCTGTTCGACCGCAGTGGCCGTCAGCGTTTCGTCCAGGTGCGCCGGCCGCAGAAAGTCGATGCTGCAGCCCGATGCGACCGCGATCTTGTTGTGGCTGTTGCAGGCGTATCCGAAAGCCGAATCGGCCAGCGTGAAGACCATCCCGCCATGCGCCGTTCCGTGGATGTTGACCATGTCGCTGCGCACCGTCATCTGCATGCGCGCATAACCCGGACGCACCTCGATGAGCGTGATGCCCAGCGCGGCAGACGCGTTGTCGCGCGCCATCAGGGCCTGGGCTGCGGCTTCGGCCAGCCGCTGAGCATCGAGCGCCATCAATCCATTCGGTGCGGAAAAGTCCGTACTCCGGGTGCGATGAAGTTTAGCACCGTTCGCCCGGGCGCCAGGCTGGCGCCGCGTGCACGGATTGCGTCAATGAGGCGCGCCGGGAGCCCCGGAGTCCAGTTCGGCGACGGTTTTCCGGACTTGCGTGAGGTGCGGGTTGATGCGCAGGGCGGCGCGGAACGCGAACAGCGCGGCGTCGCGCTCACCGCGGCCGAGGCAGACTTGGGCAAAGCTGCAGATCGCGCCGAAGTGGCGCGGCTCCAGCTGCAGCGTGCGATGCACGTCCCGAACGAAGTCATCGTCCCGCTCGATCAGGTAATAGAGCGTGGCGCGCTTGTTCCATGCCTCGGGGAAGTCCGGCCGCGCGCGCAGCAGCGTACCCAGGCGGGTCTCGGCGATGTCGTAAAGCCGTGTGGCGATGTCGGTCGCGGCGCGGTCGAGCATCCTGGCTGCGGCTGCGTTGGGATGTGCCATCCACAGTTCCCAGATGCGGTCCTCCGTCTGGTCCGCCTCGATCTGCAGGGTGGTCGCGGCGAGGCGCTTGAAAAGGGGACCCAGGCGCGGCGGGAGCACCGGCGAAGGCGCTCGCTCGCTGAAGGTCGCGATCAGTCTCAGCGTCTCGGCATACATGATGGTATTGTCGGCTGATTCCGGGAAAAGGTTTACCCCTGTAGCGGACTCTAATGGAAATCGCGCGAGGCCATGGCAGGGGCGAGCTTGCCGAGCAGCCCGCTGTGGTCCATGAGCCGCCGTGCAACGAGGTGTACCACTTCGCCCTCCCGCTCGAGCACGCCTTCCACACCCATCAGCCGCGAGCCGAGCAGCTCGCGGTGCTGGCGCTCGCCCAGGTCGCGCCAGACCACCACGTTGACATAGCCGGTTTCATCTTCGAGCGTGACGAACACCACGCCGGATGCGGTATCGGGCCGCTGCCTGCCGGTGACGATGCCGGCGGCGCGTGTCCGGCGCCCGTGCGGCATGCCGCGGATCGCCTCGGCGGAGGCAAAGCGCAGGCGCGCGAGCCTGGAGCGCAGCAGCGCGAGGGGATGGCGCCCGAGCGTGAGGCCGAGGCTGGCGTAATCGGCGATCAGGTTCTCGCCTTCGGTCGGTGCGGCAAGTACAGGCCGTGATTCGGGGATCGGTGCATCGCGCAACAGGTGCCGGCCCGCCTCGATGGCGGCGACGTCCCAATAAGCCTCGCGGCGGTGGCCGGCGAGCGATGCGAGCGCACCGGCTGCGGCGAGGCGCTTGAGATCGTGACGGTTGAGCGCCGCGCGGCGCGCCAGATCGTCGACCGACTCGAACCGGCGTTCGCGCCGCGCCGCGACGATGCGTCCGCACCCGCCTGTGAGAGTCCCTGCACCATCCGCAGCCCCAGTCGGACGACAGGTTCTGCGCTCTCCTCGAGCCTGCAGTCCCGCTGGCTCGTCATCACATCCGCCGCTAGCACCTGGACGCCGTGCCGGTGAGCATCCTGCACCAGCTGCGAGGGTGCGTAAAAACCCATCGGCTGGCTGTTCAACAGGGCGGCGAGAAACGCGGCCGGCTCGTGATGCTTGATCCAGGCCGAAACGTAGACCAGCAGCGCAAAACTCGCCGAATGGGATTCCGGAAAGCCGTACTCGCCAAAGCCCAGGATCTGCTGGTAGATGCGCTCGGCGAACGCCCGCTCGTAGCCGCGCTCGCTCATGCCGCGGATCAGCCGCTCCTGAAAGTGTTCGAGCCCGCCCTTCCTGCGCCAGGCCGCCATCGAGCGGCGCAACTGATCGGCCTCGCCGGGTGTGAAGCCGGCCGCGACCACGGCCAGCTGCATCACCTGTTCCTGGAAGATCGGCACGCCCAGCGTGCGGGACAGGACCTCCCTGACCGCATCGCTGGGGTAGGTGGCCGGCTCCAGCCCCTGCCGTCTGCGCAGGTAGGGGTGCACCATGCCGCCCTGGATCGGCCCGGGGCGCACGATCGCGACTTCGATGACCAGGTCGTAGAAGTTCGTGGGCGCCAGGCGCGGCAGCATCGACATCTGCGCGCGGGACTCGATCTGGAACACGCCCATGGTGTCGGCGCGCCGGATCATCTCGTAGACGGCCGGATCCTCGGGCGGCACGTCGCTCATCGTGAAGCGCACGGCGCGGCGCTCGCCGACGAGGTCCAGCGCCCGCCGGATAGCCGACAACATCCCCAGCGCGAGCACGTCCACCTTCAGCAGCCCGAGCGCATCCAGATCGTCCTTGTCCCACTGGATGATGCTGCGCTCGGCCATCGCGGCGTTCTCGATCGGCGCGAGGCGCGAGAGCCGGTCGCGCGCGATCACGAAGCCGCCGACGTGCTGCGACAGGTGCCGGGGGAAACCGATGAGCGTGCCGGCGAGATCGAGCAGCCGTTGGATCACCGGACTGGCCGGATCGAAGCCGGCCTCGCGCAGCCGCTGCGGGAGGCGCGCTCTGTCGTCCCACCAGGCGAGGTTCCTGGACAGGCGCTCGGCCTGCTGCGGGTCCAGGCCCAGCGCGCGGCCGATATCGCGCAGCGCGCTCTTGGGGCGGTAGCAGATGACGGTGGCGGCGAGTGCGGCGCGATGGCGGCCGTATTTGCGGTAAAGGTACTGGATCACTTCCTCTCGGCGCTGGTGCTCGAAATCGACGTCGATGTCGGGGGGCTCGTTGCGCTCCTTCGAGATAAAGCGCTCGAACAGCATGTTCATGCGCGCCGGATCCACTTCGGTGATGCCAAGCGCGTAGCACACGGCCGAATTGGCCGCCGAGCCGCGGCCCTGGCAGAGGATGTTGCGTTCGCGCGCGAACTTCACGATGTCGTGTACGGTCAGGAAATAGGGCTCGTAGCGCAGCTCCGCGATCAGCGCCAGTTCATGCTCGACGAGCTTGTGCACGTGTTCCGGCGTGCCTTGCGGAAAACGGCTTTTCAATCCGTGATCAGTGAGTTTGCGCAGATGGCTCGCTGGCGTCTCACCTTCGGGGACGAGTTCTTCCGGGTACTCGTAGCGCAGCGAATCGAGTGAGAACGTGCAGCGCTCCGCCACATTCAGCGTCTCGGCGAGCAGTTCGGCGGGATACAGGTTCGCAAGGCGCAGCCGCAGCCGCAGGTGGCGCTCGGCGTTGGGGTATAGCGCATGCCCGCAGCGGTCCACCGGTGTACCCAGGCGGATCGCTGCGAGCGTGTCCTGCAGCCTGCGCCGCGAGCGCAGGTGCATGTGCACGTCGCCGGCTGCCACGAGCGGCAGGCCCGAAGCGGTTCCAAGCTCGCGCAGTTGCGCAAGGCGGGCGCGGTCGTTCGGCCCGCACAGCAACTCGACCGCGATCCATGCAGAACCGGGAAACCGCTCGGCGAGCCAGCGCGCATGCCCGATGTCCGGTCTATCGCCGGGAATCAACAGCGCAAGACACTCAGCCAGTCCCTCGTTCAGATCGACGCGTGAGAGCGAATAGCGCCCCTTGGCGCTGCGGCGCCGGCCCGTGGTGATCAACTCGGACAGATTGCCGTAGCCTTCGCGGTCGCAGGCGAGCAGCGCGAGCCGCGGCCCGTCCTCCAGCCGGACTTCGGTGCCGATGATGAGCGGCAGGCCGCAGTCTTTCGCGGCGACATGCGCTCGCACGACGCCCGCGAGCGAGCACTCGTCGGTGATCGCCAGCGCGGCATAGCCGAGCTCGGCCGCCCGCTTCACCAGCTCTTCCGGGTGCGATGCGCCGCGCAGGAAGGTGAAGTTCGAGAGGCAGTGCAGCTCGGCGTAGGCGGGCAGGGCGGAATACATGCAGCTTGGTCTGCCGCAGGCGTTACTGCGGCACAATCTCTAACATTGTTCAGGCGAGAACAAGGTCCCAACCGGGCTCGCGGCTATATAGAATGTCAGTTTTGGCAATTTACGCAAACAGTCCGTGCAGGTACCACCCGCCGCCTCTGCGCTCGCGGTAGACCCATACCAGCGACTCGCTTTGAGTGCGCGCAACGAAGTAGTCGCGGGCGATGTCGTCGTCGTCCCACCATCCGGATTCGATGCGCTCCGGGCCGGCGAGCAGCATCAGCGGGCCTTCGTAGTTCGGCACGGCACCGACCTCGGGTATCGGGCGCGGCGCATCGAGCAGCCAGAACGGCCGTTCGCCGAACTGCAGCTTCAGTTGTCGTTCGTCGGGCCCGGCGTCGGCGCTTGCCCGCTCGGGCCGGTGCTCGGCGCGCGAGGCGAGGCCCAGCACGGCTTGCGTTCCCAGCCGCGCCCGCAGGCGCTCGATCAGCCGGTCCCAGTTGCCGGGTGAGCCCGTGTCGTCGGGAAACAGGCCCAGGTTGTCTCCGGCAAGGGGCAGGATGTCTGCGGCTTCTATCGTTATCGAGCGCACCGGTTCGCGCAGCGCGACGCTCGCGAGGCGCTCACGCGCGAGCAGCGTGAAGTGTTCGGCGTCGCGCGAAGGGGTGACCAGGCCGATGGCGATTTCGGTGGCGCCGCCGTCGCGGTGCGCAAGCTTCAGCGCGAAGCGCTGCACGCCGCCCGAGCGCGCGGCCAGATAACCGGCCAGTTGCGCGAGCAGCCGCTTGGCGGCGAACAGCAGCGCCTCGGTCTGCGTGACCTCGGCCTGCAGATCGATGCCGGCGGCGAATCTGGGCGGCGGCGTGAAAAAGCTGCGCGGGTCGGGGAGCCGGCCGCGGGCGCGGTCCAGATCGTCGAGCAATGCCTGGCCGAAACGACGCGCCAGACCATCGCGCGGCAGCGCGAGCAGATCGCCGACGGTGGCGGCGCCGATCGCCTCCAGGGATTCGAGCGTATCGGCGTCGCAGCACAGCACAGAGGCGGGCAGAGATGAGACAGCATCGTCGATTCGTTCGCCCTCGGTGACCAGGGTTTCCCTGCCGGCGCGGACGAGCCAGCAGGCGGCGCGCGCAGTCGGCGCCACGGCCAGGCAGGCCGTGAAGCCCATGGCTGAGAGTCCTTCGCGAAGGTCGCCGAGAATCTGCGCCAGGCCGCCGAACAGCTTCAGGCTGCCCGATATTTCCAGCAGCACGACATCGGGAAACTCGAGTGCGACATTCGGGGTGAACTGCATCGCCCAGGCGGCGATTCCCAGCAGTGCTTCGGTCTCGGCGGAGCCATCACGCTGGCAGATTCGCAGCTGCGGGGCGAGCGCAAGCGCAGCCGATGCGGACATGCCCGCGCTCACGCCGCGTACACGCGCCTTGCCGTCGCAGCCAACGATGCGATGGCTGTCGGCAACCGCGCACGCTTCAGGCAGCGGTGAACCGCGCAGCAGCGCTTCGAGCGGCAGTGCCGGCAGGTGCAGAGAAATCCACAGCATGGTTGTGAACTCGTGTTGATGAGGCGGCCATCGCCGGGAGCACCGCCGGGAGAAAAACAGGATGATCGAGCGGCGCGCCACGGCGCTTCAGGATATGCACCGCGAGCCCGCCGGCGGCCGCTCCAAGCGCGATACGCAATACGGCAGGAGAGGATTCGCCCGCCGCCTGCCGCGGCCGGAACAGCACCGCAAGGACGCGGCTTGCCTCGGCGGCGAGCTGGAGCCGCCGCAGCTCGGAATAAGTGACGGCGCCAGGCCAGGCGAGCACCGCACCGCAGGCGCGCGAGGCGAGCGCCTGTTCGGCGGCCCACAGCGTTTTCTGCGCGGTGCGGGCCTTGACGATGATCAGACTGGCCAGGTCGATGCCGGCAGCGGCGAGCGCCGGCGCATAGGGCCGATGGGGCGGGGCGATCCACGCCAGCCGCTTGCCCGCCGCAGACAGGCTGGCGAGGGCGGGGCCGAGCAGGCGCAGCTCTCCGATGCCTTCGTGCGCGGGCAGGATCTCGGTGAGGCCTGCCGTCGGCCAGCCTCCTCCGGGAAGCTCGGCATCCAGCGCGGGGAAACCCGTAGTCAGGCTGGGCGCGGCCACGCGCGCAAGCCCGCTGCCGCGCCACAGCGCCGGTTGCGCCAGCAGCGCCGCGGAAAGCGGCGACGCGTGAGAAACGATGCCGAGCATCGGACAGCCTTTGCCTCCGCGGGGGGAGGCTAGATCATCCGGCCGTTGCGGATCACGCCCACGGCAATGCCTTCGATGGCAAGCGGCTCGCGGCGCGTGTCGACCAAAATCGGTTCGAACTCCGGATTCTCCGGCAGCAGCTCGATGACTGCGCCGCGCCGGCGCAGCCGCTTCACCGTCACTTCGTCGTGCACGCGCGCCACCACGATCTGGCCGGAGCGGGCCTCGGCGGTGCGGTGCACGGCGAGCAGATCGCCGTCCAGGATGCCGACATCGCGCATGCTCATGCCGCGCACGCGCAGCAGATAATCGGCACGCGGCTTGAAGAAAGCGGAGTCGAACTGGTAGCGGCGCTCGACATGCTCCTCGGCGAGTATGGGCGAACCCGCGGCCACGCGGCCGATGAGCGGAATGCCCGGCTCTTCTGTCATGCGTATCCCGCGCGCCGCGCCCTGCAGGATCTCGATCGCGCCCTTCCTCTGGAGCGCGCGCAGGTGCGACTCGGCCGCGTTGGGCGATCGGAACGAGAGCGCGCGTGCGATCTCGGCACGCGTGGGCGGAAAACCGGTTTCCTCGATTGCCTGGCGGATGAACTGCAGGATCTTGTGCTGCTGGGAAGTCAGTTCTTTCATGGGAGCCTCGGCGCTTGATCGGTACCGGGCGCCGCGAAGGCGCGGCGCAACTACTGTAGTTTTATACAGTAATTGGGCGCTTGGCAAGACCTGGATCGAGTTCGAGGCTGATTGCGGAGAAATAAAGCCGGAAATTCAGGCATGAAGGACTTATTAGAACGCGTGCTGAACTGGAGTGAAGAGCGACATAAAAACCAGCACAATCAGTGCATTAAGGCCTAGCCCGAATCAACTTCCTTTGCACGAGCCGGGGAGGTACAACGGCGACAGTGTCGTGCCGTCCAGAGGAGAGCCGCATCGCCACTGTGTAATCCGGCTCTGGCCAACGATTGCATGGTTGCCCTGAAAATCCAGCGGAGACATGGTGACATCGTGGGTGTCGATTCGCAGGTCGTTGAACCCTGCCAGCGTCACGGTGACCGTGCCATCGCTTTTCGTTGTAATGTACCAGACGTATTGGGACACCTTGACATTGACATCTGCCTCGACATTGAATTCACAGCCGAAATTGTTATCGCCCGGCGATGATTCGCCTGACTGAAAGACTTCCGAGATGAGGGTGCGGCAGTGGGTGAATGCCAGCATTACCTCCGATACCTTGGTGCGGATTGCGTAGGACCGGAAGTTCGGCAATGCGATGGACGCAATAATGCCGATGATGGCTACTACCATCATCAGTTCGATAAGGGTGAATCCGCGTTGGGTTGTCCGCATGTGACGCGTTCCCTGCCTTTTCAATCAAACGACAGCGGCTTTGTAAACCAGGCGCTTATTTTTTAATCAAAAATTGTCGAGCAGAGGTTTCCCCGGCTGCCGGCTTTCCAAGGTCGGAATGTGACGATTTTCGGTCTCCTTGGATCCATTGTGTGACGATTTTCGGCCTATTCGGGTTGTTTAGTATCATTGGGCATGTTGCAGCAAGAACCGCGCCGTTAGGCGCAATGCGGCGTCCATGCCTGGGATAGAATTGGCCGGAACGTCAAATACGGCGCGAAACGGGAGCAAACGCATGGCTTACCTATTTCATCAAGACGAACTTCCGAGGCTTGTGTCGGTCACGCCGGGGCGGGAGCGCGTGTTTTTCGTGAACAAGGAACTCGCTGGCATCGACGCCATGCTGGCCGGGATCATGCGTTACAAGAAAGGGGCGTCCTCGCCGTATCACTTCCACGAAAACTGCGAGCACTTCTACTTCATGCTCGAGGGGACGGCCACGGTGGAAACGCCGGAAGGCGTAAGAAACGTCAAGTCCGGAGACATGATCTTTTTTCCCGCCGAAGAGAAGCATCGCCTGCGTGCAACCGAGAGCCTGTTTTACTTTGAGTTCCAGGCCCCGAACCGGTTCAAGACCACGATTCTGGACGGCACGCCGGACGATCTCCTGTGGGAGAGGGTGGACGGCAAGATCTGGGTTCAAAGCTGACCGCCGCTGCGCAGGAGGCGATTGCCGAATCGGCGAATTGGAAAGAAAGGCACAACAACTATGGCTACGACGTTCATCGATACCGCGGCGTGTGCGCGGGTCAGGCTGCAGGGATTGCAGGGGGAGGTCGCGGAGGTCCTGAACAACGATCTTTGCGGCGCGAAAAATGTGGTCGGGAAATTGCGCTGGCTCGGCAAGGGCGAGCGCCTCGATGCGCAGTCCGGGCAGGACGAGCACCAGCTCATCTATCTCATGGAGGGAGAGGGCGTCATTACCCTGGAGCGGAAGGACTACGAGGTCGCCAAGGGCGCGGGCATCTACCTGGGACCTGGCGAGGCCGCCAGCGTCATGCATGCCGGTGCGGTGCCCTTGAAGCTGTTCCACCTGGTGGTGCCGAAAGCGGTCGACGAGCGCGTCGTTCCTGGTAGCTAGGGACCGGCTCCAAAGCGCAGGCGGCGGATCACGTCCTCACGTCCATGTGCGGCCGCTACGCGCTTCACGCTCACCCGGATGTCATCGCGCTGCAGTTCGGCCTGCCTGCAGCGCCACAGATGAAACCCCGCTTCAATATCGCGCCGACACAGGAATCGCCGGTCGTGCGGATTGATCCGGGGCACAAGCGCGAATGGGCGCAGTTGCGCTGGGGGCTGATTCCGTCGTGGTCCAAGGACCCGTCGATCGGCGCGCGAATGATCAACGCGCGGGCCGAAACCGTCGCGCAAAAGCCCGCGTTCCGCAACGCGTTCCGGCGCCGGCGCTGTCTCGTGCCCGCGGACGGTTACTACGAATGGAAGGTCGAAGGAGGGCGCAAGCAGCCCTATTTGCTCCAGTTCGCTTCCGGTGAGCCGTTCGCGATGGCGGGCCTGTGGGAGCAGTGGCGCTCGCCGGAAGGCGAGCTCACCGAGACCTACGCGATTGTGACAACGGAGGCGGCAGGGACTGCAAGGCAGATCCACGAGCGCATGCCTGTGATCCTGGCGCAGCCGGATTACGAAGCATGGCTGTCGGGGTCCGACCCGGTGGAACTGCTGCGGCCCTGGACCGGGGCGGCGTTCTCGGCGCGGCGCGTGAGTCCGCGGGTGAACAGCCCGCGCTTCGATGACCCGCAGTGCCTCGAGGAAGCCGGCAGCGGACCCGCGGGCGGATAGTGGCGCGCGTCGACTATAATGGCCGCGCATGCTTTGTGTGGACTGGAGTATTTCAGATCATGACCTTCCCCTGGAAATACTACGAATCTGACGCCGCCAAGCTGCTCGGCGAGTTGATGCTGGAAAAGCCGGAAATTTCAGCGGAGAAGCATAAGGGTCTCGCGCTCTGGTGGGACCGGACATTGACCCCGGACGAACTGAAACGCGCGCAGGAGTCCGAGGTCAGGCAGCAGGCCTACGTCTATCAGACCAAGGACTGAGCGCGTCGCGGGCGCTGCGCGCAACTCTAGAACCTAGTGGAAAGCGGACATTTCTACTTTGGTACTACACGGTAACTGCGCATAATGTGTATTATGTCAAATTACAGCTCATCCATTTGATTCAGTCACATGGAACCGTCCCAACGCCCGGCCAGCCCCCGCCGCTCCGCCTCTAGCGGGCCCCGCACCATCCTCGCATGAACGCCGCCGCCGATCTCACCCCCGAGCAGAAACAGTTCCTCGCTCACGCTTGCGCTTTCATCGCCGCCAATCCAACCCAGCACGAACTGGATCAGCTGCTGACCCTCGCCATCATGCTGTTGCCCGAACCGGTGGCCGAGATGCTGGCCAAGCGTGCTGCCAGTCCGGGCGCAGACGCCCCCCAACTGGCGCGCTGGCTGCAGTAATCCATCGCCTCGGACCGGCGCTCAGCGACTCGGCCCCGATTTCCACCGACCGCGTTGCTTCAGATCTCGCACACCATTTCCAGGATGTGCTACGCTGCGGGCGGGTCGCTGTGACTCTTTTATCTCTTCGGGAATACACTCAATGGCAACTGGTACCGTAAAATGGTTCAATGACGCGAAAGGTTTTGGTTTCATTACTCCTGACGGAGGCGGTGAGGATCTGTTCGCACACTTCTCTGCAATTCAGGGTGGAGGATTCAAGTCGCTGAAGGAAGGACAGAAGGTCGAATTCGAGGTCACGCAGGGCCCGAAGGGCAAGCAGGCCTCGAACATAAAGACCCTATAACCCCTGCAAAGCTACCGCTTCCAGAAGCCCGGCTAGCCCGGGCTTTTTTCATTTTGGAGATCCGGCCATGAAGACCATCGCCATCGAAGAGCATTTCACCACCCCGATGTACAAGCAGAAGGTTCCGGCGAACGAATTTCGGAATTTCTATCTCACCAGCCGCAGCGAGCAGCTCGGACACAATATCGTCGATGAGTTGGCGGACCTCGGCGAGAAACGCCTGGCTCACATGGATGCCGCCGGAATCGACGTTCAGGTGCTTTCGTTCGGTTCGCCCGGTCCGCAAGGGTTCGGCGCGGACATCGCGATTCCGATGGCCCGCGATGCCAACGATCTGCTGTACGAGGCGGTGAAGGCCCACCCCGACCGATTCGCCGGATTTGCCGCGCTTCCGACTGCCGATCCCGAAGCCGCGGCGGACGAACTCGAGCGCGCAGTGACCAAACTGGGCTTCAAAGGCACGATGATCCACGGCCATACGCAGGGCAGCTTCCTGGACGACCGGAAATACTGGGTCATATTCGAGCGCGCCCAGGCGCTGGGAGTCCCGATCTACCTGCATCCCACCCTCGCCCATCCCAACGCCTTGACGTCGTATTTTGACGGCTACGAGGAACTGGCCCGTGCGGGATGGGGCTTTGCAATCGACACCAGTTGCCATTTCCTGCGGATAGTTTTCGCGGGGGTGTTCGATGCCTATCCGGATCTCAAGATCATCCTCGGACACCTGGGCGAAGGGCTGCCATTCGCGATGCATCGGCTCAACGATCACACCTACCGGGCAGCCGAACGCCGCGGCCTGCAGAAGACGCCGCTGCAATACCTCAAGGACAACATGCTCGTCACCACCAGCGGCAACTGGTACGAGCCGGCCTTCCTGTGCACGTTGCTCGCTCTGGGAGCGGACAACATCCTGTTCGCGGTCGACTGGCCCTACGAGCCGAACAAGGTGGGCCTGGAATTCCTGAAGAAACTGTCCATCAGCGACCTCGATCGGGAAAAGATCGCCCATCTCAACGCGGAGCGCATTCTGCGCATGTGAAGCGGCCGCCCGCAGCGAGGCGTCCTGCTACTTGGCTCCCGCCCTTCTGAGCAGGTCCGCGATCGCGGTGTGGCCGGCCCTCAATGCCCACGACAGCGCGGTGGCATCGGAATCGTTGCGCGCGGATGGGTTCGCGGACCGAGCGAGGAGCAGCTTGACGACCTCGATGTGCCCCTGGCGTGCCGCCATCATCAGCGGTGAAGTGCGGTTGGGGGACAGGGCCTCGACATTGGCGCCGCGCTCGATCAGGAACCGGCAGGTGTCGGCATGCCCTTCCCAGGCGCAGTAATGCAGCGGCGTCCAGCCCGAAGGATTGATGTCTGCACCCTGCGCCTGGAGCAGTTGTACCGCATCGAGATGACCGTTCAGCGAGGCGAGCATGATCGGGGTCTCTCCGGCGCCGTTCTGGGCGTTGACTCTCGCTTTGCGGGCGATCAGGTATCGGAGGATGCCCGAGTGGCCAGCGCGTGCGGCCATCATGAGCAGCGTATTGCCGGCAGGATCGGCGGTGTCGGGATCCATTCCCCTGGTCACGAGATCCTGGATCATCTCAAGGTTACCGCTCTGAGCCGCACGCAGCAGGTGCTCGTAGGTGGCTTGTGCAGCCGCTGATCCAGACAGAAAAGATACACAGAATAAGCTTGCAATCAATATGATCCGAACCATACTTAAACTCTTTTATTAATAAAAGCCGCACGCTGGAACAAGGTGAAGAAGTTCCGCGTCGTTGCCGCAGCGACCTCGTCGAACCCGACGCCGCGGAGCCGGGCAATTTCCTCGGCGACATAACGCACCAGCGCCGGATGATTGGTTTTTCCCCGGAACGGCGCCGGAGCGAGATACGGCGCATCGGTCTCCACCAGGAGCCGATCCAGCGGCACGCGGCATGCCACCTCTTTGAGAGCGCTGGCGTTCTTGAAGGTCACAATGCCGGAAAACGAAACGTAGAAGTTCATCGCCATCGCCGCCTCTGCGACTTCCAGGGTCTCGGTGAAGCAGTGCATCACCCCGCCGACCTGCTCGGCACCCTCTTCCCGCATGATCGCCAGCGTGTCTGCCGCGGCGTCGCGGGTGTGGATGATCAGCGGCAGCCCTGCCTCGCGAGCGGCCCGGATGTGCACCCGGAATCGCGTGCGCTGCCAATTCGTGTTCCCGCTCTGGCGGTAATAGTCGAGACCGGTTTCGCCGACGGCCACGACCCTCGCGCTCTTCGCCCGCTGCACCAGATCGGCCTCGGTCAGGGGGCCTGCGGCCTCGTGGCCCGGATGCACGCCGACCGAAGCGTAGAAGTTGTCGTAGGTCTGTGCAAGGCGATGCACGTTTTCCCATTCGCCGAGGCTGACGCTCACGCATAACGCGTGGCTCACACCCTGCGCCGCCATATCGCCGCGAATCGCGTCCATGCGCCCTTCAAACTCGGGGAAGTCCAGGTGGCAATGGGAATCGACGAGCATGCTAACCAATGTCCGATTGGTAATCGCGGCGATTTGCGCGCGGCGTCCGCCAAGCCGGCCGCTTATCCGTCGCCGCCCGAGATCAGCTCGGCATATTGAATCAGGAGATCCTCGAAAAACAGCCGCGGATTGAGCGGGTGCGAGGCGAGGCTTCTGGCCTTCGCGAGCTTGCGCAACAGCGCCGCAGTGCGGGTGGGATCGCAGCGGGCGGCGATGGCCCGCACGTCCGCCTCGTCCGCCGGATGATACCGGACCCGCCCTGTCAGCCTCAGGCTCAGCAGGTCGTAGACCCAGCGCTGCAGCCACGCGACGACTTCGCCCGGTTCTGCCTTAAGGCAGCACTCGGCCGCTGAAACGGGGTAAAAGCCAGGATCGCCAAGTTGTTCGGTCAGCCGACGGCGTAGCGGCTCGCTTTCGCTCAGGCGCAGCGCGGAAAGCGGCGCGCCGCCGGCAAGTGCGAGCAGCGATTCGGGATTCTCGATGCGCTGGTCTTCCAGCCAGCGCACCGCTTGATCCTGGTCGGGTAGCGGCACGGCGATGCTTTGGCAGCGGCTTCGAATCGTGGCCAGCATCCTGTGCGGAAAACTGGTCACCAGCAGAAACACGGTGTCGGGCGGCGGCTCTTCGAGGCTTTTCAGCACGGCGTTCTGGGTCGACACGTTCATCGCGTCCGCAGGGTGCAAAACGATCACCCTGAGCCCGCCGCGGTGCGTTCCCACCGAAAGGAAACGCTGCAGATCCCTCACCTGCTCGATTCTGATCTGATCGCTTTTCTTCTTCGAATCGGCGCCGGCATCGCCCTCCTCCTCGCTGTCCATGCTTTCGGGCTGAAGCAGACGGAAGTCGGGGTGGTTGCACTGCTCGAACCAGTTGCATGCCGAACAGTGTCCGCAGGCCCTGCCGTCGGGCTGCTCACAGAGCAGAAATTGCGCAAAAGCCATCGCCAATTCGAATTGCCCTACCCCATCGCGCCCGCTGACGAGCAGCGCATGCGGTAGCCGGGCGCGCATCTCAGCGAGCTGGGCAAGCTGCTTTTCATGCCAAGTAAATATCATTATTTAACAATACTATATAAACAGTTTCTCAAGTGATTCCTTGACTATTTCCAAGGGCTGTGCGGCGTCGACGACCCGGATTCTGCCGGGGTGCGCGGCGGCTCGCTCCAGATAGGCTGACCGGACCCGGTCGAAGAAACCGGAACCTTCCCGTTCGAACCGGTCGGGGCTCACCTGCGAGGCCGCAAGGCGCTGGCGCGCGACCTCGATGGACAAGTCGAAATAAAGGGTAAGGTCCGGTTGCAGGTCGCCATGGACCCAGCGCTCGAGTGCGGCTATCCGGTCGAAGGACAGCCCTCGCCCGCCCCCTTGGTAGGCATAGGTGGCATCGGAAAAACGGTCCGACAGCACCCAGCGCCCGGCTTTCAGCGCCGGCGCGATCACCCGCGCCACGTGCTCCCGGCGTGCCGCGAACATCAGCATGGTCTCGGTCTCGATGTGCATGGGCTCGGAGAGCAGCAATTCGCGCAGCCGTTCGCCCAGCGGCGTTCCGCCGGGTTCGCGCGTCACCACGACTTCGCGACCTCGCGCGCGCAGCCGTTCCGCGATCCAGGCAAGATGGGTGCTCTTGCCCGCCCCGTCGACGCCCTCCAGGGTGACGAATTTTCCCCGTGCGGGCGTCATGGGAGTCACCTGCCTGCCCGCTGGTACTTCGCCACGGCGCGGTTGTGCTCCACGAGTGAACCCGAGAACTGGCTGGTCCCATCGCCGCGCGCGACGAAATACAGCGCGTCGGTCTTGGCGGGGTTCAAGGCGGCAAGGAGCGAAGCCTGCCCGGGCATCGCAATCGGGTGTGGCGGCAGGCCCGGGCGCGTATAGGTATTGAACGGATGGTCGCGCATCAGATCGTGTTTTCGCAGGTTGCCGTCGAATTTCTGGCCCAAACCATAGATGACGGTGGGATCGGTCTGCAGCAACATTCCCGCCCGCAGCCGGTTGACGAAGACACCCGCGATCAGCTTGCGTTCGGATGCCTGGCCGGTTTCCTTTTCCACGATGGAGGCCAGAATCAGCGCTTCGTAAGGGTTGGCAAGCGGGGTGTCGGAATCACGCTGCTGCCAGGCGGATTGTAGCCGCTTCTGCATGGCGCGATGCGCCCGGGCCAGAATGGCCAGATCGCTTTCCCCTTTTCCGAACAGATAGGTGTCCGGAAAGAAAAACCCTTCCGGCGTCAGGGTATCGGCACCCAGCCTGCGCATGATGTCGGCATCCGAAAGACCCGTGCTGTCGTGCCGGATCGCCGCGTGAACATCGAGTGCCGCACGCACTTGGCGGAAGGTCCAGCCCTCTATGAGAACGACCTCCGATTGCGCAAAATCGCCCTGGGTGATCTTCTTCATCAGTTGCCAGGGCGTCAGGCCCGCGCGCACCTGATAGCTGCCTGCCTTGATGCTGGTTTCCCCGGACGCAAGGCGCGTGAGCAGATTGAACTGCCAGGCCGGCATGCCGATGCCCGCCTCGATCATCTGCCGGGTCGAGGCGCGCAGCCCGCTGCCGCGTCTGATCGAGAAATCCACCGGCGATGCCGCGATCTCGACGGGGGTCAGCGCGAACCAGGCGAGCCATCCGCCGAGCGCGAGCACCACGGAGACGGCAAGCGCAATCAGTTTCGGCAATGTTTTTCGCATCGGCGGCAGCGGTGGACCGGGGGCGGGAATTTCGAGGCGATATAATAGCTTGGTAGCGCCTCAAGGTCTGAGGGTGCGGACCACAATTGAATGGTGAGCGGCAATGAATTCAGCGTGGCAGCAGCGGCTCCAGTCAGTCGGGGCGCTAATCGAGGACGGCATAGTACAGAATTTCGGCGACCCGCAGGCCGAGCGTGAAGCGGCGCGCTCAGGGAGCGTGCTTGCGGATCTTTCGCATCTGGGTGTGCTTGAGGTTGCAGGCGAGGACAGCGAGACCTTCCTTCAGGGACAGTTGTCCTGCGACGTGCATTCGGTCGCTGCCGGCTCGAGCAGTTACGGCAGTTGCTGCACTCCCAAGGGCCGCATGCTTGCCGACTTTCTCCTTTGGCGTGCGTCGAACGGTTTTCTCATGGCTCTTTCGCGCAGCGTCATTGCGACGGTCCAGAAGCGTCTGAAGATGTACGTGCTGCGCTCGAAGGTTCAGGTAAGCGATGCATCCGGTTCCGTGGTGCTGCTTGGCGTCTCGGGTGCCGCCGCCGCCGATGCACTGGGCTCGGTCCTGACCGGACTGTCGACCCACGAGGCGCGGCGATTTGGCGAGGGCAGCACGGCGATATCGCTCCCCGGGGAACGGCTGTTGCTCGCAGTGCCGGCCGAAGGTGCAGCCAAGCTGTGGGAGAAGTTGGCGGCAACGTTACGGCCGGTCGGCACGCCGGTCTGGGAATGGCTCGACATCCGCAATGGTATTCCCCTGGTTACCGCCAAAACCCAGGAGCAGTTCCTGCCCCAGATGACCAACCTGGAGTTGCTCGGCGGGGTGAGTTTCAAGAAGGGTTGCTTTACCGGTCAGGAGGTGGTCGCGCGCGCGCAGCACTTGGGCAAGGTGAAGAGGCGCATGTTTCTCATGCACACTGATGATGACCGCACGCCGCCCTCGCCGGGGGACGAGATATTCAGCGACGACATCCCCGGCCAGGCAAGCGGTGCGGTCGTGAACGCCCAGGCAGCACCCGGAGGCGGTTACGATCTTCTGGCCGTGGTTCACCATTCCAGCCGCGAGTCCTCGACCGTGCATTTGCGCTCGAGCGACGGACCGGTCCTGCGCTTCCTCGATCTGCCCTACGCGGTCGCGTGACCGGTGATCCCATGACATTGGGCTATTACGTCTATTACCGGGTCGCGATCGATCAAGCCGAGCGCGCCAAGCGCGTCGTCGCGGCGCTTCAGCAGGATGTGCTCGCGCTGACCGGCGTGCGCGGGCGGCTGCTGCATCGTCGCGACGATCCGGCCACCTGGATGGAAATCTACGAGGGAATTGCCGACCAGCGGGCCTTCGATGCGTCGCTTGCCGCCGCAGTGGATCGATGCGCGTTTTCCAGTGTGCTCGCCGCAGGCTCGCAGCGGATCACCGAAATATTCGGGCCTGTCTGAGCACTCGCCGCGATGTGCCTGATCCTGTTCGCGTGGCGAGCCCATCCCGAGCATGTGCTCGTGGTCGCGGCGAATCGCGACGAGTTTTTCGAGCGGCCAGCGAGCGCGGCCGCTTTCTGGGACGATGCCCCCGAGGTGCTCGCCGGACGCGACCTCACCGCCCGGGGAACATGGCTGGGCGTGACCCGGGGCGGCCGGTTTGCCTCGATCACCAATTACCGCAATCCGGCAGAGCGCATGGCCGCGGCCCCTTCGCGTGGACATCTGGTAGCCGATTTTCTGGCGGCTGCGGATCGCCCATCGGCATACTTCGCGCTCGTTGCACCGAAGGCCCACGAGTACAACGGCTTTTCCATGCTCGCTGCGGACGGCAGTTCGCTCGGTTTCTACTCGAATCGCGAAGGCCTCTTTCACCAAATCGAACCCGGCCTGCACGGGCTGTCGAACCATCTGCTCGACACGCCCTGGCCCAAGGTGGAAAAGGGCAAGGAACGGCTCGGCGCGCTGCTTGCCGGAAGCTTCGATCCGCAGGCCTGCCTGGAACTGCTCGGTGATACCCAGGCCGCACACGACCGGCATCTTCCCGATACCGGCGTCGGTGTCGAGTGGGAGCGCAAGCTCTCCGCGATACGCATCGTCGGCGGCCAGTACGGCACCCGCTGCTCGACGGTCGTGCGCATCGGCATCGATGGGCAGGCCGAATTCTGGGAGCGCAGCTACGATCGCGAGGGAGCCGTGACCGGCACCGTAGCGTATAAATTCACTGTTCCGGCGCCCGCGTAAGTGTGAGGCTCATTTCCTGGTGGGAAATGCCGGCCTCGATGAATTCATCCCCCCGTGGGCTGAATCCGAATCTCCGGTAGAAGCCCGCTGCGTGCGTCTGCGCGTGTAGTAACACCTCGGGCATGCCCTTCTCGCGCGCCAGCCGGAGCAGTGCGTTGAGCAACGCCGCGCCCACTCCCCTGCGCCGCCAGTGCGCGAGCACCGCCATGCGCCCAATGCGCCCGCCGGGCAGCAGGCGTGCCGTCCCGATCGCCTTGGAGCCGGCGTCCAGCGCGATGGCGTGATCGGAGCGCTCGTCCCAGTCGTCCCACTCGAGTTCGCGCGGCACGCCCTGCTCCACTATGAAGACCTGTTCGCGCACCGCGCGCGCGAGCGGCAGCGCATCGGACCAGGTCATGAGCTGAATGTTGAAGCGGGTCTGCATCAGCGAGGGGGCAATGCCGGAGTCGGAATCCGTTTCGATCATTGTGAAGCTACTACTATAATATCCAGCATTTCGGGAACGAGCCAATGCGCAGTCTCTGGAGCGACGACGAGGCAAAGCAGTACACGGGCGACCTGGGGCTGCGCGTCTACTCCTCCAGGCTGCTCGGCCGCGATCGGTCGCTGGTGCTGCACGGCGGCGGAAACACCTCGGTCAAGATCCGGGAAACGAACCTGTTCGGCGAAGAAGAAGACATCCTCTACATCAAGGGCAGCGGCTGGGATCTGGAGACCATCGAGCCGCAGGGCTTCTCGCCGGTGCGCCTTGCGCATGTGCGGCGGCTCGCCGCGCTGCCGAAACTGTCCGACCCCGAGATGGTGAACCAGCTCGCGACGCACATGCTGCGCGCCTCGGCGCCCGCACCCTCCATCGAGACCATCCTGCACGGCTGCCTGCCCTACAAGTACGTCGACCATACTCATGCGGATTCGGTGGTGGCTATCACCGACACCCGGGACGGCCAGGCGCGGATCCGCGAGATCTACGGGGACCTGTGCGTGGTCATTCCCTACCTCATGCCCGGGTTCGACCTGGCGCAGTTCTGCGCGCGAGAGTTCGCGAACCAGAGGCGCGAAGGCACCATCGGCATGGTGCTGCTCAATCACGGCATTTTCTCCTTCGGCGACAGTGGGCGGGAGTCCTACGAACGGATGATCGACCTGGTGTCCCGCGCCGAGGACTACCTTCGCAAGCACCGGGCCTGGGATGTTCCGCTCGCGGCCGTCAAGCCCGGCGCGATCGATCCCTTTGCGCAGGCGCAGCTGCGGCGCGGCATATCCGACGCGGCGGGCGGGCCGATGATCCTCAAGACCTGTGCCGACGAACGCGGTCTCGGATTCGCCCGTCATCCGCAGGTTGCGCTGATCTCGCAGCAGGGGCCAGCGACGCCGGACCACGTCATCCGCACCAAGCGCACGCCGTTGCTGGGTGCCGACGTAGGGGGTTACGTCGAGGCTTACCGGCGCTACTTCGGCGACCAGGCGGCCGGCGCCCAGCAGACCATGCTCGATCCGGCGCCGCGCGTCGTGCTCGACCCGGCCTTCGGGCTTGCCGTCGCAGGCAGAACGGCGAAGGACGCCGGTATCGTCGAGGACATCTACGCCCACACGATCGAGGTGATCTTGCGCGCCGAGGCGCTGGGCGGATTCCGGGCTTTGCCGCCACCGGATATTTTCGCGATCGAATACTGGGATCTCGAGCAGGCGAAGCTCAAGCAGAGCGGCAAGCCCCCCGTGTACGCCGGCGAAGTGGCGTTCGTGACCGGGGCCGCGTCGGGCATCGGCAAAGCGGCGGTGGCGTCTTTTCTCGCACGTGGCGCTGCCGTGGTAGGCATCGACCTCGATCCCGGGGTCGAATCCCTGCACGCACGCGCCGACTTTCTCGGGCTTCGCTGCGATGTCACCGACGCAAGCGCCCTGCTGCAGGCGCTGTGCAATGCGGTGTTGCGCTTCGGCGGCATCGACATGCTGGTGCTGAACGCGGGCATTTTCGCCGCCAGCCGCAGGATCGCCGACCTCGGCGCAGAGGAATGGCGCCGTGTCATGAACGTCAATCTGGACGCCAACCAGTCGCTGATGCGCGATTGCCATCCCTATCTGAAGCTCGCGCCCCGCGGCGGCCGCGTCGTCGTGATCGGCTCGAAGAACGTGCCTGCTCCCGGACCTGGCGCAGCCGCGTATTCGGCCTCGAAGGCGGCGCTCAACCAGCTGGCACGGGTCGCGGCGCTCGAGTGGGGAGGCGACGGCATACGCGTCAACACGCTGCATCCCAATGCCGTGTTCGACACAGGCCTCTGGACCGACGAGGTGCTCGCGCAGCGCGCCAAACACTACGGCATGACCGTTGCAGAGTACCGGACCCACAACGTGCTGCGAACCGAAGTGACCAGCCATGACGTCGCCGAACTGGCCGCCGAGATGTGCGGACCGCTGTTCGCCAAGACGACCGGGGCCCAGTTGCCCGTCGACGGCGGCAATGAACGTGTCATCTGAATCGCGCTCCCCTGCCGTTCAGACGTTACGCTGGACCGGCGACCGGCTGGAGTTGATCGATCAACGCGCCTTGCCTTCGCGGTTTCAATACTTGAACTGCAGCAACGCCGCGGAGGTCGCAAAGGCCGTTCGAGACATGGTCGTGCGTGGCGCGCCTGCCATCGGCTGCGCTGCTGCGTTTGGTATTGCACTCGAGGCCTTGAACTGCGCGGCCCTGCCGCGATCGGAGTTCGACAGCCGTCTCGCCGAAGCGTTCGAAGTGCTCGCTGGCAGCCGCCCGACGGCAGTGAACCTGTTCTGGGCGCTTTCGCGCATGAAACGGATGTCGGCGGCGGTCGCGGCTCGGTCGACCGCCGAAGCGGCGCAGGCACTGGTCGGCGAAGCGCAGCGGATTTACGGCGAGGACATCGAGATCAATCGCGCCATCGGTCACGCGGGGGCCGCGCTGGTGCCCGACGGTGCGTGCATCATGACCCATTGCAACGCCGGTGCGCTTGCCACCGCCGGCCATGGTACGGCGCTCGGGGTAATCCGCAGCGCCCGCGACGAGGGCAAGCAAGTTACCGTCATCGCCAACGAAACGCGGCCGTTTTTGCAGGGCGCGCGCCTGACGGCATGGGAACTGGTGCAGGAGCGCATCCCGGTCACGCTGATCACGGACAGCATGGCCGGGCACATGATGCAGCGTGGCATGGTCGATCTGGTCATCGTGGGCGCGGACCGCATTGCCGCCAACGGCGATGTCGCCAACAAGATCGGCACTTATCCGGTTGCCGTGCTTGCCGCCAGGCATCGCATCCCTTTCTACGTCGCGGCGCCTCTGTCGACGATCGACCTCGCCGTCCCTGAGGGCTCGGGAATCCCGATCGAGGAGCGCGGCGCGGACGAGGTGACGGGGTACGGCGGTATCCGCTGGGCTCCGGTCGGCGTGGAAGTGGCCAACCCCGCTTTCGACGTCACCCCGGCAGAACTCGTGACGGCCATCATCACTGAGCGCGGTGTGACGCCCGCTCCTGACAGTGCGAAGATGCGCGCACTTTTCGAGAGCTGAGGAATACCGATACGACTGCGGCACGGCATGCTGCTCGCGGCCCGCTTCGTTCTTGCATCGGGTTGCACCGGCTGGATTCGGAAGCGACGATGCGGCTGCGGCTTTCGGGGTTCGGCAAGCGCATCCGGCTGTTCGCAGCGAGATTCAGCCGGCGACTCTTTGCCAAATCTCGCCAATCTGCGCGGACACCGTCATCGGATCGAAAGGTTTCGCAATCACGTCGGTCACGCCCAGGCGCATGTAATTCTGGATTTCGCTCGCCTGTACCTTCGCGGTCATGAAGATGACCGGGGTATCGGCGGTTTGAGGCAGGCCTCTCAAGGCGCTGAGCGTGGCCAGGCCGTCCATTCCCGGCATCATCACGTCGAGCAGGATCAGTTCGGCGTTCGCATCTGGCGCCTTTGCAAGCGCCTCTGCGCCCGAGCTGCAGCAGATGACGGCAAATCCGCCGACCGCCTCCAGGGCCATGGCGGTGACGGTCCGGATGTCGCTTTCGTCTTCGACGTAGAGAATGCGTTTCAGCACGGGCCGCATCGATTATTCTCGCGCCTAGGCGGCGGCATCGAAAGCGCCGCGGATGGTGTCGATCAGTTGCTGTTCCGAGGTCTGGGATTTCACCAGGTACGGGTCCGCATTCTGGCCGCGATCCGCGCCTGCATCGTGCGCCGAGAATATCACCACCCGTGGGCGCGGTGTCATGCGGTTGATAAGCTGCAGCAGCTCCCAACCCGAGCCGTCGGGCAAACCCAAGTCGAGCAGCACCATATCGAAGCGCTCCCGCGCGAGTTTGGCTGTGGCATCGCCGATCGATTCGGCGGACTCGAAATCGGCGATCTCGCGCGCGATCGTCGAGACCACGCCGCGCAAATCGGGATCGTCCTCGACGTGCAGTACGCGCATGCGCGCCGCGCCCTGCACCTGGCGCAAATTGGCGAGCAGACGGTTTTCGTCGATCGGCTTGCCGATCCAGTCGATCACTTCCAGGTTTTCCCCGTGCAACTTCAGCTTGCCTTCCTCCGCGGTAGCCGACACCACGATGACGGGCAAATGCGCCATTCCCGGCGCGGTCCGCAGTTCCCGGATGAGCGACAGGCCGTCCTGATCCGGAAGCATCAGGTCGACTGTCATGGCGGCGTAGTGCTTGTCGAGCAGCAGGGCTTTGGCCCCGGCCGCGTCATAGGCGATATCCGACGCCAATCCCGCATTCTGGAGTATGAGCTGAATCAGCTTGCCCACGTCCGGATCGTCCTCGCACACCAGCACGCGCGGACGCGCGTCCGGTTCGGCCTGCGCCCCGGGTGGCGCAACGGCCCCAGGCAGCGATCGCTCGCGCCACTCGGGAAGCTCAAAATAGAAAGTGGCTCCCTTGCCCGGCTCGGAAAAAAACCCGATCTCGCCTCCCAGCCGTTCGATGATCGCCTTCGAAATGCTCAGCCCCAGCCCGGTCCCTCCTTCCTGGCGCGTGCTCGAAGCGTCAGCCTGGGAGAATTTCTGGAAAATGCGCTTGCGGAATTCATCCGATATCCCCGGGCCATGATCGGCAACCTCGACGCGCAACCGCTCGCCGTGTCTGGCGACCGCGATGTCGACGCTGCCTCCCGCAGGGGAGAACTTGCAGGCATTCGAAATCAGATTGGTCAGCACCTGCACCAGCCGGTCGGCGTCTCCCTGCACTTTTGCCCAGGGAACGGCCGCCGTCACCTGCAGCCGCACGCCGTGCTGAACGGCAAACCCGTCGTTCGCCCTGGCGACCTGTTCGATCAGTTCCATCAGTTCCAGCGGACGCAGGTTGAAGGTCATTTTTCCGGACTCGATTTTCTCGATATCCAGCATGTCGTTGATAAGACGGATGAGGCGCTCGCAATTGTTCTTGGCGATCTCTATCAACCCTTTGGCCTTGTCCGGCAGCGCGCCGCCGACGCCCCCCGACAGAAGCCCCAGCGACCCCCGGATCGAAGTGAGGGGCGTACGCAGTTCGTGGCTCACCGTCGAGACGAATTCGCTTTTCAGACGCTCAAGCCGCCTGATTTCGGTGATGTCGGTGGCGAGCGTGTAAAACCCCTCTACCTCGCCGCGTTCGTTCCGCCTCGGAAGGTACTGCACCGCAAGATCGAGTAGATCGCCGCCTGCTTTGACTTGCGTGCGTTCGAAATGCGCCTCCTCGCCGGCGAGCGCTCGCCGCACGTGCGGCTCCAGCACCCGGTATCGTTCCTCGCCAAAAATCTCTCTCATGGTGTGGTTGAGAATCGTCTCCCGCGGCCGTCCAAGCAGCTTGACCATGGTGTCGTTGCAAAAGCGCATGCGTTCCTCCGCATCGGCGTAGGAAATCACCGCCGGCACGGCATCGGTGACCAATCGCAGCTCCATCTCGCTCGAGCGCAGCGCCGACTCGACGTTCTTGCGCTCGGTGTCGTCGTCGAACACCGCGATCTCGTACAGCGGTTCGCCCTCGGCGTCGCGCACCAGCGCGACGGTGAGATGGACCCAGACCGTCGCGCCGTCCTTGCGCAAATAGCGCTTCTGGAACCGCGCCGACTCCAATTCGCCCGCGCGCACGCGGGCGCGCGCGGCATCGGTCTCGTCGCGGTCCTCGGGATGCGAGAGTTCCTTCACCGTGCGCCGGACCAGCTCCTTGTCGGAATAGCCGAGAATCGCGCACAGGCTGCGGTTGACGCGCAGGAAGCGTCCGTCCATGTTCACGTGAGCGATGCCCGAGCCGGCGAGCTCGAAGGTCAGGCGGAAGCGCGCCTCGCTTTCTCGCAGCGCCTGCTCTGCCTGCTTGATCTCCGAGACGTCCTGTGAAACGCCGATCACGCGCGTGACCGCGCCGCGCGCGTCCTTCACCTGGCGTCCGCGAGCCGCAATCCAGACGATCTGCCCGTCGGTTCGCCGGATGCGGAATTCGCTGCGGTAAGCCTCCCCCGAGCGCAGCGATTCGCCGCCGGCGCGGACGAACTCGGCCAGGTCCTCCGGATGAACCATTTGCTTCCTGTCCGGATAACCGCCGTCCGGCTCCGGCCCGAGCAATCGTTGCGGATCGTCGTTCCAGACCAACTTGTCGGTCGCCACATCCCAATCCCAGCTCACCATCCCGGCCAGATCGAGCGCGAGCTTCAGGCGCTGGTCGTGCTCGAACAGCGCGCTCTCCGCGCGCTTGCGCTCGGTGATGTCCAGGTTGGTGCCGGCCATCCGCAGGGGTTTGCCCTGGCCGTCGCGCCGCACGACCTTGCCGCGGCTCAGGATCCAGATGAATTCTCCGTCCGTTTGCCTGACGCGGTGTTCTTCATGGTAATCCGCAGCGGCTCCGGTGAGCGCGTCCTTGAGCACCGTTTGGACCCGGTTGAGGTCATCGTCGTGGACCAGACCGAGCAGTTCCTTCGGACTGATCGTTGTTTCCTTCGCCTCGGCGCCGAGCATTTGCGCCCAGCCGGCACTGAGGTAGACCTGGTCCTTGCTCACATCCCAGTCCCATATCGCGCTACCGGATCCATCGAGCGCGAGTCCGAGCCGCTCCCGGGCGCTGCCGAGTTCGCGCTCGTAGCGCCGCCGGTCCGATTCGTACCGTTTGACCACGAAAACGAACCCTATGAGCAGCGCGATTGCCAGAGCGGTACCGATGTAAGTGAGCCTCAGGACCACGATGAGGCCGAGTACGGCCAGGATCGCCACGCCGGCGGCGATTGCCGCGATAAGCTTGGTGCTGGAGGAGATGCGCATGATTGCCGAAGTCGAGAGCGCTATTGCGCGGCGCTCTTGAGCGCGGCAAGCAGCGCCGCAATGCGTTCCTGCTCGGCCGCGTCGGGCAGCCGCCCGGCGGCGCAGATCGGCCCCAGGCACAGGTCGATTTCGTGTGCCACCTCGCCCGCGGATGCAAAACCGAAAGTTTTTGCGTTCCCGGCGATGTTGTGGGCGATTTGAATCAGATCCGCCAGAGTCGAAACGGGCGCCTCGGCGGCGATGAGCCGTCCCCAGAGATCCTCGAACTGCGCGACCGCGGCCGGCAGCGTGACCCGGTATTTGGCGCACAGCGCGGCGAACGTGCGGTGCAGCGCATCGAGAGAATCGCTCACAACGTCCTCACTTGTTCGAACTGTTCGAACCCGCTCGCGGCCCCGTCCGCCGTCGCCGGCCACCTTAACACCAACGTCAAGCCGATGATACTATGTTCGCACAAGTCCCAGGCGGGACTGATCCGTCGGGCGTCGATACGGCGAATTCCATGCGCGGTGTGCCGGGTGACGCCGCCCCGGGTGAAGAACCGGTACCGATTCAAGAGGAGACGATGCAGGACCGCAAGAAGATACGCATCCTCATCATCGACGATGACCACACGTTTCGCGAATTGGCGAGCATGCTGCTGGGCGAGGCCGGTTATGCGATCGAGACGGCGGAGGACGCGATAGAAGGCGGCAAGGCGCTGCTCACGCGAAACTTCGATCTCGTCATCAGCGACATCAACATGCCCTACATGAACGGCCTCGAACTGGCATCGCTGCTTCGAACGGACGAAAAGACCGCGTCGATCCCGCTGATTCTTGCCAGTTCCCTCATGGACCCCGACACCATATCCAAGGCCGTGGCATTGCGCGCGGCGGACTACATGATCAAACCGGTCACGCTGGAGCGCCTGCTCGATACGGTCGGCGGCGTGGTGAAGCGACTCGGGCTGGGAACATAGACTGCGACTGAGCCCGCCAGGCGGGACCTGCCGCCGCGCTACGCGCTGGCGAAGCTGCCCGACAAGGAGATCTGGACCGGCGTCATCTTCAACGGCACCAAGATCGAATTTTCGCATCGAGCCGCGCCTGAAGCCCCGGCAGCGCCCGGGACACATCCGCGGGCCCGCGGTTGCGGTACTACAGCGCCACGTCCTTCAGGGTTGTCGTCAACCCGCGGGATCGGTCGGGTGCAGTCCACTTAGGTATTTCCAGGTAGAACGTGGCGCCCTTGCCCGGTTCGCTCTCGGCCCAGGCTCGTCCGCGCATGCACTCCATGGCTTTCCTCACAATCGCCAGGCCCACGCCGGTGCCGGAGTAGTCCTCGCTGCGGTGCAGGCGCTGGAAGATCCCAAAGATCCGGTCGTGGTACTTCATGTCGAATCCGACGCCGTTGTCGCGCACCCACAACAGGCATGTGGCTCCCTGGTCGCGCCCGCCGACTTCGATCGCGGGGTTCGGCGTGTCGCGGGTGAATTTGAGCGCGTTCCCCAGCAGATTGCGCAGCGCCATCGCCAGCCCCTCGCGGTCGGCGCTCGCCGCGCCCACGGGAACGGTCACGCTCAGCGCCACGCCGCGCGCCTTGAATTCCTCCGCAAACCCGGCAAGCAGCGTCTGGATCAGCGCCTGCAGTTCTATAGGCTCGGCGCGAGCATCCTCGCACTCCATCCGCGCGTAGGCGAGCAGATCGTTGAGCAATTGGTTCATCTGCTGGGCCGCGTCGCGCACGTTGTGCAGGAACTGGCGGCCTTGGTCGTCGAGCTTGTCGGCGTAGCCGTCCAGCAGCAATCTGCTGTACCCGTCGAGGCTGAGCAAAGGGGCTTTGAAGTCGTGCGCGACCGCGTAAGTGAAGGTCTCCAGATCGTTGTTGGCAGACTCGAGCTTTGCGGTGCGCTCCTGCACCCGCTGCTCCAGCTCGGTGTTGAGCTTTATTATCTCCTCCTCGGCGTGCTTGCGATCGGTGATGTCGCGCAACGTAGCGATGGTCTTCAATTCGCCGTCGGCGCCGCGCACAATCGTCGCCGAAACCGAGCATGGAATAAGAGAACCGTCGCCGTTCCTGAACGTCGATACCACGTCGATCGCCCGGCCGCTTTGCTTGATGGCTTTCAGGATGGCGTCCCTGTAGTGGGCATCGTCGCATAATGCATTCATCGATGTTCCGATGAGGTCCTCTCTCTTGTATTGCCCCTTCGAGAGCGTCGCGACCTTGGGACTCATCTCCAATATGGTTCCATCCAAACTCGTCTCGACATAGACGTCCTGCAGATTGTCGTAGATGCGCCGGTATTTCTCCTCGCTCTCGCGCAGCTTGCGGTTCGCCTCCTCCAGTTGCGCCATCTTGTCCTCGACCTTGCGCGCAAGCGCCGACTCGTGCAGGGCGTGGGAAGTGGCGTCGTCCAGCGGCGAGTCCAGGGCGGGCGCCGCGCGCCCGGCCCACTCCTGCAGCACCGCGCGCAGTTCCAGCAGAAAGACCTCCCCCTCCACGGGTTTGATGAGATAGCGCACCGCGCCCAGCGCCATGGCGAATTGCTCGTCATCCGCGCGGATATAGGTGCCGGAGTAGAAGATGAACGGAATGACCTTGAGCGCCGCATCCTGCATCCAGGCGCGGCACAGCGCAAACCCGTCCATCTTCGGCATCAGCACGTCGGAGACGACGACATCGGGCGGCTCGCTGCGCGCGGCAGCCAGCGCCTCGAGGCCGTTGCCCGCAGCCGTCACCCGGTAGCCATTTGCCTCGAGCAGCATCTTGAGAAGATTGCGGTTCCTCTCGTGGTCCTCGACGATCAACACGTGAGTCATGCGACTCCTTCCCCGCGTCTATTCGGGGCGCACGCTGGCGAACCGCGGGCGCCCGGGTTCACGGATGGACCGGTTGCACCGCTGGAATTCGAAGTTCGGCACATCGCACGCATCACCGAATCACGCCTTCAGCCGGCATCGGGTCCGGGTTGTCGAGTTTTTGACGGATACTTGTTGAAACTCCGCCAAGGTTCCCCTCCCGGCAGCTGCGCGGGCTTCAGCGCGTTGCCGGTTCGCCAATGCAACATATTGAATATTAACCATAAACATACTGACACTGCCAATACTCTGGCGTCGGGTATGTTAAGGAAGCAATTATCGCGCCATTGATAATGAGAGCATAGGCGTGACCGGGTCGGAAGAAAATCCGGCGCCCGCGGGAAGACTGGGCGCCTCGCCATTCTGCCGATTTCAGCTTTCTAGGATTTGCACCGGCGTCCCGGCGCTAACCCGGTCGAACAACTCCAGAACATCATCATTGCGCATGCGTATGCAGCCGATCGAGCCGGGCGTTCCCATCTCGACGGTGCCGGGACTGCCGTGGATGTAGATGAACCTGCGCATGGTGTCGACTTCTCCCAGCCGGTTGAAGCCCGGCTCGCAACCGGAGAGCCACAGGATGCGGGTCAGGATCCAGTCGCGCCCCGGGAACCGCTCGCCGAGCGCCGGCGTATAAGTCTCGCCGGTCGGACGTCGGCGCACGAAGACGGTGTTGACCGGTTGCCCTGCGCCTATTTTCGCCCGGATCAGATGGCGACCGCGCGGCGTACATTGGCTTCCTGTCAATTCCCCCGGTCCGTTCTTTGCCGTCGATACGTCGTAATGCCGCAGCGCCCTGCCCTCGTCATCAAAGAGGGTCAGGCATTGGCGCGCGATGGAGATCTCAATCCTCGGCATCGCCGTCGCCCCCTTGCCTAAATCGGCGCGCCGCAAAGAATGCAGACAGCATCCCGCCGCACTCTTCGGCGAGCACGCCCGGCGTTACCTCGGCGTGGTGATTCAGACGGCGTTCGGCAAACAGATCGACGACGCTGCCGCACGCGCCGGTCTTCGGATCCGCCGCGCCGTAGACCACGCGTGCCACGCGCGCATGCATGATCGCGCCCGCGCACATCGCGCAGGGTTCGAGGGTCACATAGAGCGTGCAGTCGACCAACCTATAGTTGCCCAGGGCGCTCGCAGCCTCGCGCATGGCCAGGACCTCCGCATGGGCCGTGGGGTCGCAGGCCGAGATCGGGCTGTTGAAACCGCGCCCAAGGATGGTGCCGCCGCTCACTACGAGTGCGCCGACCGGCACCTCGCCGCTGGCAGCCGCCTCTGCGGCGAGCGACAAGGCTTCCCGCATCATCGCGGCGTCGAAGTCCTGGCTCGGTGCGGATTCCACGCCCGTTATGTCAACGGGGATATGGCCGCAAGACAAAGCGCAGCGCATCCATGCCGCGGCGCCTGCCTATTCGGCGTAAAGATTCGTTCCTGCCGCCCCGGCGGCGAGAAAACGGAAATTTCCGGCCGCCACGGCGTTGAGGTTGCCCCTCGCGCCTGACGGCGCGGCCTGCCAGCTGATGCCGTCGGCGCTCGTGAATACGCTGCCGCTGTTGCCAACCGCCACGAACTGGGCGATGAAACCCACCGACGTAAGCGTGTTTGCGGAGATCGGGGGGCGTGCGGTCCAGTTGACACCGTCCGCGCTGGTAATGACCGTGCCCCCGGCGCCGACCGCAACGAACGTGGCGGCAGTGGCACCGTACGCCACCGCCTTGAGATCGGAAGTGGTTTGCGATGCAACCGCCTGCCAGCTGGTCGCGTCCGTGCTCGTAACTATGGTCCCGTTGGCCCCGACCGCCACCCACCGGCCGTTTCCGTACGCAAGGCCGTACAAATGGTTCGTTGTACCTGCGTTGCCCAGTCCCCAGTTCGCCCCATCAGCGCTGGCCGTAACGACCCCATTATTCCCTACTGCAACATTGATCGCACCGTTGGAAGCGCCGGCATAGAGATTACTTGCAGTCCCGGATCCTACCGGCGTCCAGGTCGCCGCATCCGCGCTGAGCAACGCCACCCCGCCCGCGCCTACCGCGATATACCCGCCGACTCCGTAAAACACGGCGTTCAGATCGCTGGTAACAACATAGCTGATTGCCGTCCAGGATGCGCCGTCCGGGGTGGAAAACATGGCGCCATTGGCGCCCACGACAACAAAGACGGTTCCAAACGCGGCGCCACGCAAATCGGTGGAAATCAGAGCAGGTCCCGCGATCCATGCATTTCCTGCGGGCCGCGGCGTCGCGGAAACCAGCGCGGTCCCGGACCCGCCGGGGCCGCCACCGGTTCTGCCGTTGATCGTAAAGTAATACGTGGTGCCGTTAGCCAGCCCCGTCACGCGTTGCGGCGAGACGGCATCAACAATGACCTTTCCGCCGGGCACGGACGTGAAGTTGGTCGACGTGAGTTCGCCGGACGGCGCGTAGAACAACCAGTAGTCCACATTCGGCGCCATCGTAAACGAAACCACGACGCTGCTCTCGGCGGCAGTGGCCTGGACGCTCGCAGGGGGCTCCGCAGACTTGCCCCCCCCGCTGCAGCCGGCCAGCAGCAGTACCGCAGCAATTGCCAGAGTGAAAGCAAACAGTCGATTCATTGCTGTCCTTTGAATTCCGTTGACGGAAGCTTATCTCATTCCC
>Ga0154717_1048_pt2 | contig 45921 bp, 40 predicted proteins | sample Rifle2008BG16ft_FD_105725 | JGI IMG/M metagenome (GOLD analysis project Ga0154717, IMG submission 105725) | Betaproteobacteria bacterium RBG_16_64_18
AAGGATCTGGCGATCGCCTCGACCACGACCGCGGCGAACGTCCGCCAGCTGATCGCGGGCGCGTTGGGCGAGGAAACGTACTACTGGTTCAAGGCGATCGTCTGTGCCGACCACGTCGGGCACAAGAAACCCTCGCCGGATATCTACCAGCTCGTGCTCGCCGAACTCGCCCTGTCGGCATCGGAGTGCGTGGCGTTCGAGGATTCGGCGAGCGGCGTCAAGGCGGCGCGTGCGGCCGGGCTGTTTACCATCGTCTCGCCCACGCTCTGGACCCGGCAGCAGGATCTCACCGGCGCCGACCTGTTTCTGCACGACCTGGGCGACCCGGAGGCGCCGCTCGATCTGCGCAGTTCGTCGCTGGTCGGGGCGCCCTACCTCGGGCTCGATCAGCTCGAGCGGCTGCATGCGGCCGCGATGAGCGCCACCGCGTGCTAGTGCCGGAAGCGGAGCCGAAGGAGCAAGCATGCCGGGCGAGACGACTCTCACCGAATTCATCATCGGCGAACAACGCCGGTTCGCGCACGCCACGGGCAATTTCACCGCGCTGCTGAACGACATCCACCTGGCGTGCAAGCGCATCGCGGCCCTGGTTGGCAAGGGCGCGCTGGCGCAGGCGCTGGGGCGCGCCGGATCCGAGAACGTCCAGGGCGAGCAGCAGACCAAGCTCGACGTGCTGGCGAACGCGATTTTCCTGCGCACCAACGAGTGGGGCGGGCAGCTCGCCGGCATGGTTTCCGAGGAGCTCGAGCACCCGCACCCGATTCCAGACCGATATCCGCGCGGGCGCTATCTGCTGCTCTTCGACCCGCTGGACGGCTCGAGCAACGCCGACGTCAACGTCTCGGTGGGCTCCATTTTCTCGGTGCTGCGCGCACCGGAGGGCGTGACCGACCCGGTGGAGCGCGATTTCCTTCAACCGGGCAGCGAGCAGGCGTGCGCCGGCTATGCGATCTACGGCCCGACGACCATGCTGGTGATCACGCTCGGCCGGGGCGTGGTCGGCTTCACGCTCGACCGCGAGATCGGCGAGTTCATCCTTACCCACCCGGACATGCGCATACCGGAGGACGCCAGCGAGTTCGCGATCAACACCTCCAACGAGCGTTTCTGGGAGCCGCCGGTGCAGCGCTACGTCGCCGAGTGCCTTGCCGGGCGCAGCGGAGCGCGCGGCAAGGATTTCAACATGCGCTGGATCGCCTCGCTGGTGGCCGAGGTGCACCGGATACTGGTGCGCGGCGGGCTGTTCATGTATCCGCGCGACACCAAGGACCCGGACAAACCGGGAAGACTGCGGTTGCTCTACGAGGCCAACCCGATGGCGATGCTCATCGAGCAGGCCGGCGGCCGCGCTTCGACCGGCCGCGAGCGGATCATGGATATCCCGCCTTCGGCGCTGCATCAGCGGGTTGCGGTGATTCTGGGCTCGAAGAACGAGGTGGCGCGCATCGAGCAGTATCATCTCGAGCACGGACAGGGACTGGATCAGCCTTACGCCTCGCCGCTGTTCAACACGCGCTCGCTGTTTTCGCAGGACTGAGCGCTGCGGTTCGACTTCACCGGGAACAACTCATGTCAGCAAAGCATCCCATCATCGCCGTGACCGGATCTTCGGGGGCGGGAACCTCCTCGATCACCCGCACCTTCCAGTACATCTTTCTCCGCGACGGCGTCAACGCGGTGATCGTGGAAGGCGACTCGTTTCACCGCTTCGACCGCGCCGGGATGAAGGCCGCGATGGCTGAGGCGGCCAGGCAGGGCAACAACCACTTCAGCCACTTCGGCCGGGAAGCGAACCTGTTCGAGGAGCTTGAGGCGCTGTTCCGCGTTTATGGCGAGTCGGGTGGCGGGCGCAGTCGCAAGTACCTGCACAACGAGGAGGAAGCGGCGCCGTACCGGCAGCCGCCGGGCACGTTCACGCAGTGGGAGGACCTGCCGGCGAATACCGACCTGCTCTACTACGAAGGCTTGCACGGTGCGGTCGCGACGGGCGATGTCGATGTCGCGCGTCACCCGGATCTGATGATAGGCGTGGTGCCGATCATCAACCTGGAGTGGATCCAGAAACTGCACCGCGACAAAGTGACGCGCGGGTACTCGCAGGAGGCGGTGGTGGACACGATCCTGCGCCGCATGCCCGACTACGTGAACTACATCGTCCCGCAGTTCTCGCGCACTCACATCAATTTTCAGCGCGTGCCGACCGTGGACACGTCCAACCCGTTCATCGCGCGCTGGATCCCGACCGCGGACGAGAGCTTCGTGGTGGTCCGCTTCGCCAATCCCAAGGGCATCAACTTCCCGTATCTGCTGTCGATGCTGCACGATTCCTTCATGTCGCGGCCGAACATCATCGTCGTGCCGGGCGGCAAGATGGAACTCGCCATGCAGCTGATCCTGACCCCGATGATCCTGCAGTTGGTGGATATCCGACGGCGGGCGCAGGGCGTGCAGGCGCTGCCGAAGAAAGCGACAGCCTGAAGCGGCCCGCCCGTGCCGTCGGCGGGCTGATGGAAAAATCGGCCGCATTCCGGGATAATTGCGGTTGCTGCGAGGCCGGCCGTTGTCCGTCTGATTTCTGACACCTTAGAGCATTCACATGAGCCAAACCGCCGATCCTGCCAATGTCCTGCGCGCGTTGGCCATGGATGCGGTGCAGGCGGCGAACTCCGGCCATCCGGGCATGCCCATGGGCATGGCCGAGATCGCTCTGGCGCTGTGGACCCGCCATCTGCGCCACAATCCCGCCGATCCCGGATGGGCCGACCGCGACCGCTTCGTGCTGTCCAACGGCCACGGCTCGATGCTGCTCTACTCGTTGTTGCATCTGACCGGCTACGCGCTGCCGATGGATGAGCTGCGCCGCTTCCGCCAGTTGCACTCCCGGACGCCGGGGCACCCGGAATACGGCTGCGCGCCCGGGGTGGAAACCACCACCGGACCGCTGGGCCAGGGACTGGCCAACGCGGTGGGCATGGCGATCGCGGAAAGAATCCTTGCGGCCGAATTCAACCGCCCCGGCCTGGACATCGTCGATCACCATACCTACGCGTTTGTCGGCGACGGTTGCCTGATGGAAGGCATTTCGCACGAGGCATGCTCGCTTGCCGGGACGCTGGGCCTGGGCAAGCTGGTCGTGCTCTACGACGACAACCGCATTTCGATCGACTCCGAAAAAGCGCACATCGATGCCTGGTTCAGCGACGACACGCCCGGGCGGTTCGAGGCCTACGGATGGCACGTGGTCCCCGCAGTGGACGGGCACGACGTAGCCGCGGTGGACCGCGCGATCGCGCAGGCCAGGGCGGTCACCGGCCGTCCCAGCCTCATCTGCTGCAAGACGGTGATCGGCAAGGGCGCGCCCACCAAGGCGAACACCGGCGGGGCGCATGGGGCGCCGCTGGGGGAAAAGGAAGTCGCCGCCACCCGAGCGGCGATCGGCTGGAGCCATCCGCCGTTCGAAGTGCCGCAGCATGTTTATGCCGCCTGGGATGCCCGCGCCAAGGGGGTCGGATTGCAGGCGGCATGGGAGCAGAGGTTCGCCGCCTACGCGAATCAATACCCCGATCTTGCCGCGGAGTTCAAGCGCCGCATGGCAGGCGAGCTTCCCGAGCGCTGGGCGCAGCATGCCGCGGCGGCGCTCGAGCAGGCGAGCGCGAAGGCCGAGAGCATCGCCACCCGCAAGGCCTCCCAGAACGCGATCGAGGCGCTGGCGCCGCTGCTGCCGGAACTCGTCGGCGGCTCGGCGGACCTCGCCGGTTCGAACCTCACCATGTGGAGCGGCTCGAAGGCCGTCTCGCGGACCTCGGGCGGCAACTACATCTTCTACGGCGTGCGCGAATTCGGCATGTGCGCCATCAGCAACGGGCTGGCGCTGCACGGCGGCGTGTTTCCCTACGCAAGCACCTTCCTCGTGTTCTCCGACTACGCGCGCAATGCGCTGCGCATGTCCTCGCTGATGCGGCTGCGCATGGTGTACGTGTTCACCCACGACTCGATCGGTCTGGGCGAGGACGGCCCCACGCACCAGCCTGTGGAGCACGCTGCGAGCCTGCGCGTGCTGCCGAACATGGACGTGTGGCGTCCCTGCGATGCGCTCGAGACCCTGGCGGCCTGGACCTCGGCCGTGGAGCGCAGCGACGGCCCCACGTCGCTGCTGCTGTCGCGCCAGAATCTGCCCCACCAGAAGCGCGACACGGCACAGATCGCCGCGATCCGCCGCGGCGGCTACACGCTTGCCGATGCGCCCTCCTGCCGCGCGGTGATCATCGCGACGGGCTCGGAAGTCGCGCTGGCGATGGCCGCGCAGGCGAAACTTGCCGAAGAGGGCATTGCCGTTCGCGTCGTCTCCATGCCCTGCACCGAGGCCTTCGACCGGCAGGACGCTTCGTGGCGCGAGTCGGTGCTGCCGCGCGGGATCCCGCGCGTGGCCGTCGAGGCCGGCGTCACCGACGGCTGGCACCGCTACGTGGGTGCCTGCGATTCGGGCAAGGGTGCGGTCATCGGCATCGACAGGTTCGGCGAATCGGCGCCCGCGGGCGAACTGTTCAAGCATTTCGGATTCACCGTGGAGAACGTCGTGAAGACCGTGAAGGGCGTCCTCTAGCGACGCGGCATGCCGGCTTGATCTGGCTCAAGCGGCGCACGGGCCTGTCGCTGTACGGTGCCGATAGAAGGAAACCGGACCTTTCTGCGAGGAGCAATCAATGACCATTCGAGTCGCGATCAACGGCTACGGCCGCATCGGCCGCAACATCATCCGCGCCCACTACGAAGGGGGCAAGAAGCACGACATCCAGTTCGTCGCCGTCAACGACCTGGGTGACGCCAAGACCAACGCGCACCTGACCCGCTACGACACCGCCCACGGCAAGTTTCCCGGAACCGTCGTGGTGGACGGGGATGCGATGGTCGTGAACGGCGACCGCATCCAGGTGTGCGCCAAGCGCAATCCGGCCGAGCTGCCGTGGAAAGACCTGAAAGTGGACCTCGTGATGGAATGCACGGGCCTGTTCAACAGCAAGGAAAAGGCCGGCGCGCACCTCGCCGCGGGCGCAAAGAAAGTGGTCCTTTCCGCACCCGGCGGCAAGGACGTCGACGCCACGGTGGTCTACGGCGTGAACCACAACGTGCTGAAAGCCTCGCACACCGTGATCTCCAACGCCTCGTGCACCACCAACTGCCTCGCGCCCGTGGCCAAGGTGCTCAACGACTCGGTCGGCCTGGTGAGCGGACTGATGACCACGATACACGCCTACACCAACGACCAGGTGCTCACCGACGTCTATCACGAGGACCTGCGCCGCGCGCGTTCGGCCACCATGTCCATGATCCCGACCAAGACCGGCGCGGCCGCGGCGGTGGGCCTGGTGCTGCCTGAGCTGAACGGCAAGCTCGATGGATTCGCCATCCGCGTTCCGACCATCAACGTATCGGTGGTCGATCTCTCATTCATCGCCGCTCGCTCAACCACGGTCGACGAAGTGAACAGCGTGATGAAGCAGGCGGCGGACGGCGCGCTAAAGGGCATCCTTGAGTACAACAAGGACCCGCTGGTGTCGATCGACTTCAACCACAACCCGGCCTCGTCGATCTTCGACGCGACGCTGACCAAGGTGTCAGGGGGCACGCTGGTGAAGGTGTGCGCGTGGTATGACAACGAGTGGGGCTTCAGCAATCGGATGTTGGATACCGCCATAGCGTTCATGAGCGCAAAGTAGGCTCGGCCGCTGTCATTCCCGCGGAAGCGGGAATCCAGGACCAGCGGCCGGAATCGATCCCGGGCGGCGCCCGCGTGCGAGATCGCCCGGAACGACGAACTGGAACACTGCCATGCCCATCCTCAAAATGACCGACCTGGACCTGCGCGGCAAGCGGGTCTTCATCCGTGCCGACCTCAACGTGCCGCAGGACGACGCGGGACGCGTCACCGACGACACCCGCATCCGCGCCTCGGTGCCCGGCATCCGGGCGGCGCTGGCCGCGGGCGCCCGGCTCATGGTGACCTCGCATCTCGGACGCCCCAAGGAGGGCGAGTTCAAGCCGCAGGACACGCTCGCGCCGGTCGCGAAGCGCCTGTCGGAGCTGCTCGGCGTGCCGGTGCCGGTGAAGGCGAACTGGCTCGAGGGCGGCGAGGTCGCACCCGCGCCCGGGCAGGTCGTGCTGCTGGAAAACTGCCGGCTCAACAAGGGCGAAAAAAAAAATGACGAGGCGCTGGCGAGGAAAATGGCGGCGCTGTGCGATATCTACGTGAACGACGCCTTCGGCACCGCGCACCGCGCCGAGGGCACCACCCACGGCATCGCGAAATTCGCGCCGGTCGCCTGCGCCGGACCGCTGATGGCCGCGGAAATCGAGGCGCTCACGCGCGCGCTGGGCAACCCCGCGCGGCCGCTGGTGGCGATCGTCGCGGGCTCCAAGGTCTCGACCAAGCTGACGATTCTCGATTCGCTGGCGCAGAAAGTCGATCAACTGATCGTCGGCGGCGGCATCGCCAACACCTTCCTGCTCGCTTCCGGCGCGAAGATCGGCAAGTCGCTTGCCGAGGCCGAGCTGGTGGGCGAGGCGAAGAAAGTCATCGCGGCGATCCGCGCCAAGGGCGGCAACGTGCCGCTGCCCGTCGATGTGGTGTGTGCGAAGGAACTGTCGGCGGGCGCCGCCGCGCAGACCAAGTCAGCGAATGACGTGGAGGACGACGACCTGATCCTCGACATCGGACCGCAAAGCGCGCTCGCGCTGGCGGCCATCGTGAAGGGCGCCGGAACCATCGTCTGGAACGGCCCGGTCGGCGTGTTCGAATTCGACCAGTTCGGCGGCGGCACCCGGACGCTCGCCCGCGCGATCGCTGAGTCGAAAGCGTTCTCCATCGCCGGCGGCGGCGACACCGTCGCGGCCATCAACAAGTACGGCATCGCGGACCGGATCTCGTACATCTCCACCGCGGGCGGTGCCTTCCTCGAATTCCTCGAGGGCAGGAAACTGCCGGCGATCGAGGTGCTGGAGCAGCGGGCAGCGGGTTGATGACTTTGTCAAATCTGACAATACAATCGGCCTGACGTGTGCATGGCACGGGGTACGCGGAAAGCGAAAGTTGATAAATCTGGCCCACAGCAGAGCGGCCTGGTCGCGCTCACCAAGGAGCTGTGGCAGGCGGCGGTAACGCTACGCGGCTCGATCGAGCCGGCGGATTACAAGCGCTATGTGCTGCCGCTGATCTTCCTGCGGTTTCTCTCCATCCGTTACGAAGACCGGCGAGCCGAGCTGGAACAGCTGATCGCCGATCGCAAGAGCGATTATCACGGCGACAAGTCGGTGCTCGAAGACCCCGACGAATACGTCGCCGCCGGCGCGCTTATCGTGCCGCCCGAGGCGCGCTGGGATCACATTGCGGGAGCGATTGCACGCCGCGATGACGTGAAAGTAAGGATGGATGAAGTGTTGCGGCTGCTTGAAGACCGCTATCCCGACAAGCTGCGCGGCCTGCTGCCCCCGATCTACGCGGGTTCCAACCTCGACCCGGAAAGTCTGCGCGGCCTGATCAACCTGTTCTCCAAGGACGTTTTCCGTCCCGACCACGGCGGTGACGACGTGATCGGTCGCGTGTACGAGTATTTCATCGGCGAATTCGCCTCCAGCGAGGGCAAGCGCGGCGGGGAATACTTCACGCCCGCTTCCATCGTGAAGACGCTGGTGGCCATGCTGGAGCCCACCGAGGGCATCGTTTTCGACCCGTGCTGCGGATCGGGCGGCATGTTCGTGCAGTCCGACGTGTTCACCCGTCACAGCGGCAAGCTGTCCTTCCGCGGCCAGGAGGGCAAGGACTTTACCTTCTATCGTGAATTCAAACGCGCAGGGCGCCCGGCTGAAGAGCCCGGCTTCTGCCGCGTCGCGACGCTGGATGAAATCGGCGAGCACCGCTACGTGCTCACACCGGGCCGCTACGTCGGTTCCGCCAACGGCGAGGAAGACGACACGCCCTTCGAGGAGCGGTTTCCCAAGCTGGTAACCGAGTTGGAGGCGCAGTTTGCGGAGTCGGACAAGCTGCAGAAGGAAATCAGGACGCAGCGTGCGCGCGTGACCGGGGCGCTGAAGAACGGCAAGGCCTGAGCGCCCCATCGACATCCTTGGTGAGGGCGCCCATACGGTTTGAGTAAAGCCGGTCCTCGGCTACCGCGCTTGAGTAAAGCCAATCCGTTATTGCTTTACCCAATAGGCTTTTGCGGCTAGACTGCTTTACTCAATGGCTGCCATGAAACCCTTTGCTGCCCGGCCCCTGCCACGGGAGGGACTCGACTGGCGCTCCCTCGTTCCGGCGATCGGACAGGCGAGCCGCGCGCTGGCACGCTACGACGGCATCCTGCACGGCGTGCCCGATCCCGCGGTGCTCCTGTCCCCGCTGACGACGCAGGAGGCGGTGCTGTCCTCGAAAATCGAAGGGACTCAGGCGACCCTCGGCGAAGTCTTCCGGTTCGAAGCCGGCGACGAGGTCGTCGAGTCCTCCCGGCGCGAGGACATCCTGGAAATCCTCAACTATCGCCGGGCGCTGCGCGAGGCCGAGCGCGCGCTCAGGAAACAACCCTTCAATCTGCCTCTGCTCAAGCGGCTGCATGCCGTGCTGCTCGACAGCGTACGGGGCCGCGACAAAGCACCGGGCGAGTTTCGGCGCACGCAGAACTGGATCGGTGCGCCCGGCACGCCGATGCAGGCCGCGCGCTTCGTGCCGCCCGCGCCGGGGCAGGTCCCGGCGCTGCTCGCCAATCTCGAACAGTACTGGCGCAGCGAGGAACTGGATCCACTGGTGCAGCTTGCACTGGTACACGCGCAGTTCGAGATCGTCCACCCTTTCCGCGACGGCAACGGGAGAATAGGCCGCATACTCGTGCCGCTGTTCCTCTACGAGAAGGGCCTGCTGTCGCGGCCGATGTTCTATCTCTCCGCGTATCTGGATGCGAACCGGGCGGAGTACATCGAGCGGCTGCGCGCGCTGAACGGCCCGCGGTCGTGGAACGACTGGGTGGCGTTCTTTCTGCACGCAGTCACGGTACAGGCGGAGGTGAATGCGGACAAGGCGCGCGCCATGCTCGCGCTCTACGAACGGTTGAAGGCGCGGTCGATCGAACTGACCCGTTCGCAGTACGCGGTGCCGCTGCTGGACCGGCTGTTCGCGCAGCCGGTGTTCGCCTCCAATGATCTGTTCCGCGACCCGAAGATGCCGAGCAAGCCGATGGTGACCCAGTTGCTGCGCACGCTGCGGGAGGCGGGGATATTGAAGCAGTTGCGCGAGGCGAGCGGGAGGAGGCCGCAGGTGCTGGCGCTGGCGGAGCTGGTGAATTTATGTGAAGGCAAGCGGGTCGTTTGATGAGGTTCTCTAATCACATCCCAGAAGGCTGGAGTCTCGTGAAGCTTTCTGACCTTGGGGAGGTGAACCGCGGCCGCTCTCGTCATCGGCCACGGCATGATCAGACTTTAGATTGATCGGATCGGCAGGCCGGGATGCGCCCCGGGGGTGCAGGTGCGACGCCCGTCGCCGCGCGGCTACTTCGGCGGCAGGGTCCGGACGAACCCGGTGCAGCGGCCGACCCAGTCCTGGAGTGCCGCATCTGATTCCAAGCCTTCGGGCGCGACGTACACGTAGCCCTTCATCGGCTTGCCCGTGAAATCCATTTCGCGCACGTGCTTGTGTCGCAGAGCGCCGGCGTAGTGTTCTGGGCCCACCCGGGCCATGAGCGAGTCGCCGAGTATGCCGACGAACATGTGGCCCTCGAGCATGAAGGCGAGGCCGCCGAACATCTTGCGCTCGGTGACGTTGCGGTGATTCCTCAGCAGTTCCCTCACCCGCTCGGCCAGGCCTTGGTCGAACGCCATCGCCGCCTCCGCAGGTCGAGCCCGGGCTGCGCCCGCGCTACTTTGCCGGCCGGGTCTCGATGCCGGCCAGCCGCGCCAGTTCCTTGTGGACGCGCGACACGCGCTCGATTTCGCCCTTGGCGGGGAAGCGCTCGTAGAAGCCCTCGACGCGGAAGGCGTGCAACTGCCCGCTCCAAGGCGCAAGCCGCTCCTCCCAGCGCTTGACGCGGCCCTCGGTCGGTTCGGCGTCCTCGCGTGCGAGGTCGGCGCAGACCCGTATCATCGCCTTCAAGCTCACCGGACGGGTCACCGCGTAGCCGGCGTGGCCCCAGGCCTCGCCCCAGACGCGCTCGGCCGCCTTGAGGAAATCGCGCACCATGCCGTAATAGTTCGGGACCTGCTTCGCGCTGCCGCCGGCGAGCTGGATCTTGCGCCAGTCGCGGTTCACCCAGCGGTGCAGTTCGTTGAAGAGCTCCGCCTGCAGGATCCACTTGTCCTGCATGCTGCGGCCGCCCAGGCGGTTGATGCGGTAGCGCAGCGGGCTGTCGCCCTCGCTGTACAGCGAAGCGGCCAGGCGCGAGGCGAACTTGCGGTGCGGCTCGGCGAACGAGACCCGCTCGTACAGGTCGATCAGATGGCTCTTGTTGATGCGCGTGGACGTGGAGTTGATGGTGACGAACATCTCGGTGGCGAAATCCTCGCTCCTGCCGTCGAAGATCACGCACGGGACGTTGATCGTCCCCGCATCGTCCGGATGGCTGTTCAGGTAGAAGCGCAGCGCCGCCAGCCGGTGCTGGCCGTCGATGATGAGGAACTTCTGCTGCGGTTCGGAGAGGTGGCCGACGCCTTCGGCGCCGCTGATCGACTGGAAGCGCAACTGCTCGGAGGTAAACAGCAGCACCGTGCCGGGGATCGGCGGCTGTGACACCGCCATCTCGTAGAAATTCTTCAGCTGGTGCACCTTGGAGCGCGAGAGCGTGCGCTGAAAGGCCTTGTCGTTGCGCTCGATCTTGGCGATGAACTGCGCGATCTCGTCGTGCGCGCCGATCCGGCTCGGGGCGATTTGCTCGCCCTCGCCGTAGAACCGGCTGATGAAGCGCACGCGCTGGAGCAGCTCCGGGGCGCGGTAACTGCCGAAGTAGAAAATGCCGTCCTTCTGGCGAATTTGCGTGGCAAGCAAGGTTCCCCTCCCTTATCTCGATGGGCACAGCGGCGCCCGCGGCAAATATAGCCGAGTTTGGGGTCGGCGTGGCCGAATCCGTGCGCGGGGCCGCGCTTGGAGCGGGCGCCAGCCGGCTCGGACGCCCGCAGCCGGAGGCGCCGCCGCCGCCCGCTTCAGCGCTTTTTCAGCGTCACCCCGACGCCCGCCTCGTCCATATTGAGGAATACGGTCTCCAGCGCGGGATCGGTGGTCACCGCCTCGACATAGCGCGGATCCGGCGCCGGCGAGGCCATGTTGTGCGCGACGATCAGGCCGCCCGCGCGCACCAGGGGCCCGAGCTTGAGCAGGTAGTCGAGGTAGCCTTCCTTGTCGGCGTCGATGAAAAGAAGGTCGATCGGTTCCTTCAGCCGGGTGATCTCGGCATGGGCATCCCCGAGCACCGGCGCGGCAAGGTTCAGCACGCCGGCACGCTCGAAATTCTTGCGCGCCATCTGGTGGCGGCCGCGGTCGACCTCGAAAGTCGTGAGCCGCCCGCCGGTCCTGGCAAGCGCGAGCAACAGCCAGAGCCCCGAGTAGCCGGTCGAGGTGCCGAGTTCGACCACGTGCTTCGCGCCGATCGACTCGGCGAGCAGGCGCAGCAGCCGCCCGTCCTCCTCGGGCACGCTGAGGTACCGGTGGTTGCGATAGACGTTCTCGATCACCGCGAGAATGCGGCGCTCGTCCGCTGAACGGGGAAGCGGTCTGCCCGATGCAGCGCCGCGCCGGCCTTGCGCGCGCGCAGGCACGGCCACGAAGGCCGATGCGCCCAGCGCTGCGAGGGATGCCAGCAGCGAGGCGCGCAATGCCGCGCGTCGGCGGCCGGGATTTTTCATCTGCCTTGCCTTTCTGTGGTCACGAAGCGGTCATACGCTTCTGGTAAAGTAGACCAGTCCCAGAGGAGGGTCAATGTTGTTGAGAAGTACCAAGATCGTGGCCACGCTCGGCCCGTCTTCCACGGATCCGGAAACGCTGGAACGCATGTTCCTGGCCGGCGCGGATGTGGTTCGGCTCAATTTCTCGCACGGCAGCGCCCAGGACCATATTCAGCGGGCAGAACTGGTGCGCAGCCTGTGCCGCAAGACCGGGCGCACGGTGGCCATCATGGCCGATCTGCAGGGGCCGAAGATCCGCATCGGCCGCTTCAAGGAAGGCAGGATCGCGCTCAACAAGGGCGACCAGTTCGTGCTCGACGCCGAATGCGAACTGGGCGACCAGGGGCATGTGGGACTGGACTACAAGGACCTGCCGCGCGACGTGAAGCCGGGCGACATGCTGCTGCTGGACGACGGCCGCATGGTGCTCGACGTGGTGGAAGTCGCGGGGCATCGGATCTCCTGCACGGTTCGGCACGGCGGCGAGCTGTCCAACAACAAGGGCATCAACCGCAAGGGCGGCGGCCTGACCGCGCCGGCGCTCACCTCCAAGGACATGGAGGACATTCGCGTCGCTGCGGCCATGAAGTGCGACTATCTTGCCGTCTCGTTCCCCAAGTCGAGCGCCGACATGTACATGGCCGGGCAGCTGATGCAGGCGGCCGGCGGCCATGCGCTGCTGATCGCCAAGATCGAGCGCGCCGAGGCGGTCGAGCCGCTGGCGCTCAGGGACATCATGTCCGCCTCCGACGGGATCATGGTCGCGCGCGGAGACCTGGCCGTGGAGGTCGGCGACGCCTCGGTCCCGGCGCTGCAAAAGCGCATGATCCGGCAGGCGAGGGAGCTGAACAAGCTCACCATCACGGCCACGCAGATGATGGAATCGATGGTCGCGAGTCCGGTGCCCACGCGCGCCGAGGTCTCGGATGTCGCCAACGCCGTGCTCGACGGCACTGACGCGGTCATGCTGTCGGCCGAAACGGCCAGCGGCAAGTATCCCGTGGAGACGGTCGAGGCGATGGATCGCATCTGCGTCGAGGCCGAGCATACGGAGCCCCCCGCGCTCGACCGCGAGTTCCTCGACCGCGTGTTCACGCGCGTGGACCAGTCGATAGCGATGGCTGCGCTGTTTACCGCCTATCACCTGAAGGTGAAGGCAATCGCGGCGCTGACCGAGTCGGGCTCGACCGCGCTGTGGATGTCGCGCCTGAACTGCGGCGTGCCGATCTACGCCCTCACCACGCAGACCTCCACCCGCTACCGCTGCGCCCTGATGCGCGACACCTATCCGATTGTCGTGGAATACGCCGGCAACGACCGCGAGGAACTGCTGCTCGAGGCCGAGAAAGTGATGGTGGAGAACGGCGCGGTGCAGAAAGGCGACCTGATCGTGCTGACCATAGGCGAGCCGATCGGCAAAGCCGGCGGCACGAATACGATGAAGATCGTCAAGGTCGGGGAACACCGCCGGGCGTAGCGATCCGGCCGAGGCCAAAATCCAACCCCGGGTCGGCCGGCACTCAATATTCGCAATTGACCCTATGAACCGTGGCGCCCGGCGGGCGGGTAGCGGTAAAATTACGGCTTCCCACGCAAATCTCCGCAACGGAGGCAACGATGAACACCAATGAACTCGCAAACGTCGCACGCGCCATGGTGGCATCCGGAAGGGGCATACTCGCCGCCGACGAATCCACCGGCACCATCGAAAAGCGTTTCAAGGGCATCAGCGTCGAATGCACGGAGGAAAACCGCCGCGCCTACCGCGACCTGCTCTTCACCACCAAGGGGCTGGGGGAGTTCATCAGCGGCGTCATCCTGTACGACGAGACGCTGCGCCAGAAATCGGCCGACGGCACGCCGTTCGCGGCACTGCTGGCAAAGAACAACATCCTGCCCGGTATCAAGGTGGATGCCGGCACCAAGGACCTGGCGTTCTGTCCCGGCGAAAAGATCACCGAGGGCCTCGACGGCCTCGCCAAGCGCTGCGCCGAATACGTGAAGCTGGGCGCCAAATTCGCCAAATGGCGCGCCGTGATCACCATCGGCGAGGGCATTCCCTCGATGGCCTGCATCACGGCCAATGCCCATGCGCTGGCGCGCTACGCGGCGATCTGCCAGGCGGGGGGGCTGGTTCCCATCGTCGAGCCCGAAGTGCTCATGGACGGCGACCACACCATAGACCGATGCGAAGAGGTGACCGAGCGCACGCTGCGCGCGACCTTTGCCGCGCTTGCCGGCCAGCGCGTGGCGCTGGAGCACATGGTGCTCAAGCCCTCGATGGTGATTTCCGGCAAGGACTGCGCGAAGCAGGCGGGCGTGCAGGAAGTCGCGGTGCGCACGCTGCAGACGCTCAAGCGCACGGTGCCCGCGGCGGTACCGGGCATCGCCTTCCTCTCAGGCGGCCAGAGCGACGAGCTTGCGACCGCGCACCTGGGCGCGATGAACAAGATCGGCGGTACGCCCTGGGTGCTCACCTTCTCGTACGGACGGGCGCTGCAGCATGCGTCGCTTTCCGCGTGGAAGGGCAGCGCCGCCAACGTCGCGAAGGCGCAAAGCGCGCTGCACCACCGCGCGCGCATGAACGGGCTGGCGAGCGCCGGCCAATACCGTCCCGAACTGGAAAAAGAATTCGGAACGGCGGCCTGAGGCGCCATGAAGACCAAACCGCTCGTCGGGATCGTCATGGGCAGCACCAGCGACTGGGAGGTGATGCAGCAGGCCGCAAAGCAGCTCACCGAATTCGGCGTGGCGTTCGACGCCAAGGCGCTCTCGGCCCATCGCACGCCGGTGGAACTGGAGGCCTGGGTCGGCAAGCTCGAGCGCGGCGGCGCGAAATGCTTCATCGCCGGTGCCGGCGGCGCGGCGCATCTTGCGGGCGTGATCGCCGCGAAGACGACGCTGCCGGTGCTGGGCGTGCCCATGCCTTCCAAGCACCTCCAAGGACTGGATTCGCTGCTCTCCATCGTGCAGATGCCCAAGGGCATTCCGGTGGCGACTTTCGCCATCGGCGACGCCGGCGCGGCGAACGCCGCGCTGTTCGCAGTGGCGATGCTCGCCCTGTCGGACGCGAAGCTCGCCGCGAAGTTGCAGGCATTCCGCAAGAAGCAGGCGGACGCGGTCAGGTCAGCGCGCCTGCCACTGTGACCCGATAAAAGCGAACGCCATGACCACCGAAAGCGTCGTCTTCGAGACGAACATCAAGAGCCTGAAGTTCCTGCACCGCGGCAAGGTCCGCGACATCTACGCCGTGGGCGAAGACAAGCTGCTGGTGATCCAGAGCGACCGGCTCTCGGCGTTCGACGTGATCATGGACGACCCGATCCCCGGCAAGGGCCGGGTGCTCACCGCCATGTCGGACTTCTGGTTCAGGAAACTCGGCCATCTGGTTCCCAACCACACCACCGGCATCGATCCGGAGTCCGTGGTGTCGGGCGAGGCCGAGCGCGCGCAGGTGCGCGGTCGCGCCGCGGTGGTGAAGAAATTCACCCCGCTCACCATCGAGGCCATCGTGCGCGGCTACGTCATCGGCTCGGGCTGGAAGGACTACCAGCAGACCGGGGCGATCTGCGGCATCGCGCTTCCCACAGGCATGAAGGAAGCGCAGAAGCTGCCGCAGACGATATTCACGCCCTCCACCAAGGCGCCGATCGGCCAGCACGACGAGAACATCTCCTTCGAGCAGGCGCAGAAGGCAGTCGGCGCGGCCGTCGCGCGCCAGGTGCGCGACGCGGCCATCACCATCTACACCCAGGCGGCGGAGTACGCGGCGACGCGCGGCATCATCATCGCCGACACCAAGTTCGAATTCGGCACCGACGCCGCCGGCAAGGTCCATCTGATCGACGAGATCCTCACGCCGGATTCCTCGCGCTTCTGGCCGGTCAGCCAGTACCGGACCGGCATGAGCCCGCCTTCGTTCGACAAGCAGTTCGTGCGCGACTGGCTGGAGAAGCAGCCCTGGAACAAGAAGGCGCCCGCGCCGCGCCTGCCCGCCGAGATCATCGCGAAGACCGCAGAGAAGTACCACGAAGCGCTGCGCATGCTCACCGGCGCCGCGGCCTGACCCGGCCGCGGCGTTCTTCGTGACGGCGCCCTCAGCAGCCGAGATCGCGCGCGCGGCGGCAGTGCTGCGCTCGGGCGGGCTGGTCGCCTTTGCCACCGAAACCGTCTACGGCCTCGGGGCCGATGCGCGCAACCCCGATGCCGTGGCGCGCATCTTTGCGGTCAAGGGGCGCCCTCAGGACCATCCGGTGATCGTGCACATTCCCGGCATCGAGTACCTGGAGCGCTGGGCGCGCGAGGTTCCGGCGCTCGCCCGGGCGCTCGCGCGGCGTTTCTGGCCCGGACCGCTCACGCTGATCCTGGAGCGCGCGCCGGGTGTTCCGGACGCGGTCACCGGCGGGCAGGGCACGGTCGGCCTGCGGGTGCCATCGCACCCGGTCGCACAGGCGCTGCTGCGTGCGTTTGCGGGCGAGGAGGGAGCACACCGCTTCGACGGTGTGGCCGCGCCTTCGGCAAACAGGTTCGGGCGCATCAGTCCGACCACGGCGGCGCACGTGCGCGCCGATCTCGGCGACGAAGTGGACGTGATCCTGGATGGCGGTGCGTGCGAGGTCGGCATCGAGTCGACCATCGTCGATTGCTCTCGCGGGGAGCCGGTGCTGCTGCGCCCGGGACGGATTACGGCCGCGGATATCGCGCGCGTCTCGGGCGTGGCGCCTCGCGCGGCGGACCGCGAAGCGCCGCGCTCCCCGGGTGCGCTCGAATCGCATTACGCGCCGCGCCATCCGCTGCGGCTGGTGGCCGCCGAAGCCTGGGACAAGACGCTCGCCGGGATTCGTTCCAGGCGCGCCGTGCTCTCGCTGCGGGAGCAGCCTGCAGGGGACGCGAGCGTGCTGTGGATCCGGATGCCAACTGATCCGGCGCGCTACGGCCACGATCTCTACGCCGGCCTGCGCGCGCTCGATGGCTGCGATTGCGAACTGATCCTCGCCGAGGCGCCCCCGCCGGGACCGGAGTGGGACGGGATCCGCGACCGCCTCTGCCGCGCCGCGACGGAAGCATAGGCACTGCCTGCGGCGGGCGCAGGCAGTATTTGTCCGGTCGGCCCGATCAGGCGTAAAATACGCGACTCTCGGGGACGTAGCTCAGCTGGGAGAGCGTCGCGTTCGCAATGCGAAGGTCGGGAGTTCGATCCTCCTCGTCTCCACCATTTTCACCTGAAGTAGCTGCCAGTCAGCAACTTCCGGCTCAGAATTCGTCCAGTTCCGGTGGGGTGTCCCAAAAGGGTGTCCCAAGACTGGACCAATTCACGGATATCGAGTTTCCTTCCCACCGTTACCAAGACCGCGACGGCATCTCTTGTTTTGTCGGGTGATTGCCCCTGGGATACGATCGGGCTTCTCGCAGCGCGAAATCCATCTGTCACCAGGGACCACCGCTAACGGCAAACGGAGCGACCCGAGAACGCATATGGCATTCAAGATAGGCATCGACGTCGGCGGCACCTTCACGGATTTCCTGCTCATGGGCCCGACGGGCCGCACGGCCGTCCACAAAGAGCTCTCCACCCCGGCCGATCCGTCGATCGCCGTGATGGCCGGCGTGGCCGCATTAGCCCAAGGGCAGACCATGGCCTTCGACCGATTCGTGCGCGACATTGAAATCATCGTCCACGGCACGACCGTCACGACCAATGCGGTGCTCACCGGAACGACCGCGCGCACCGGGCTGCTCACCACGCGCGGTTTCCGCGATGCGCTGCAGATGCGACGCGGGGTGCGCGAGCAGATGTACGACAACCGCTACCACCCGCCCGCGCCCATCGTGCCCCGTCACCTGAGGCTGCCCGCCACCGAACGGGTCGATGCCGAGGGCGCGATCGTGATGCCGCTCGCTGCCGCCGACGTGGAATCCGCAGTGGATCGCTTCATCGCCGAAGGCATCGAGGCGGTGGCTATCTGTTTCTTGCACGCGCACGCCAATGGTTCGAATGAACAGGCAGCCGCCCGGCTGGTGCGCGAGCGCTTGCCGCGGGCCTACGTCTCGGTGTCCTCCGAGGTTCTGCCCCAGGTCCGCTTCTACGAGCGTACCAGCACCACGGTGCTCAACGCCGGCGTCGGCCCGATCCTGTCGCGCTATCTTCGCAACCTCACGCAAAAGCTGGAGCAAGCGCATTACCGCGGCACCCTGCTCATCATGCAGTCGAACGGCGGGGTCGCGGCGCCGGCGAGCGTCGCAAGGCTCGCGGCCATGACGCTGCTTTCCGGACCGGCGGCGGCGCCTGCGGCGGGTCTCGCCTGCATGTCGGCGCAGCGGCAGACGAGTTTCATCACCGTCGACATGGGCGGGACGAGCTTCGATGCTGCGCTGGTCCGCAAAGGCCAGCCTGCGATCACCACATCGGGCACCGTCAACCGCTACGCGCTTGCGTTGCCCAGTATGGAGATCAATACGATCGGCGCCGGGGGCGGGTCGATCGCCTGGATCGACGACGGCGGTCTGCTGCACATGGGGCCGCAAAGCGCAGCGGCCGATCCCGGCCCGGCCTGCTACGGCCGCGGAGGCGTGGAGCCCACCTGCACCGACGCCAATCTGCTGCTGGGCTACCTGGCCGCGGATTACTTCGCCGGCGGGCGCATTCGCCTGGATGCCGGCGCCGCCGAACGCAGCATTCGGGAGCGCATCGCCAGACCGCTGCGCATGGATGTCGTCGCGGCTGCGCACGGCATGTTTCACGTCATCAACGTCAACATGGCCTCGGCGATCCGCGAAATCTCGGTCCAGAAGGGCTACGACCCGCGCGAGTTTCCGCTCATCTGCGCAGGCGGCGCAGGACCTATCCACGGCGCCTGCATTGCCGCCGAACTGGGGATAGCCCGTATCGTCGTTCCCAGGGAGTCCTCGATCTTCTGCGCCTCGGGCATGCTGCGTACCGATCTCAAGCACGATTACGTGCGCAGCTACGCGCGCGCGCTCCCGCAGAGCCATGCGGGACCGGAGAACGGCCGCATCCGCTTGCTGCTGCGCGCCATGCAGGCCGAGGCACGCTCGGCGCTCAAGGCAGAAGGCATCGCCGCGGAGCGCCAGCGCCTGCACATCAGCATGGACCTGCGCTATCTTGGCCAGTACCACGAGGTCGGCGTCCATGTCCCGGACAAGGCCATCGCCACCCTCGATCGAATCGACTGGAAGGCGATACGGGCGCTGTTTCACCAGCAGCACGACCGGCTCTACGGCTATTGCCTGCGCGAAGAAGACACGCCCGTGGAACTGCTCAACCTGCGCCTGTCGGCCATAGGCGTCACCGACAAGCCCGCGCTCAAGCGCCAGCGCCGCAGCAGCGCCGGATGCGCGCACGCGCTCAAAGGCCGGCGCCCGGCGTACCGGCCCGATCGCGGTGGCTTCCGCAACTTGCCCGTCTACGACGGCGACCGGCTCGGTCATGGCAACCGGCTCGCCGGTCCGGCTATCATCGAGAGCGTCAACACCACCATCGTCGTTCCCGCCGGGTACCTCGCCGGGTACGACGTGCTGGGCAACTGCATATTGAATGCGAGGCGAGGGCACCGAGCATGAAACCACGTGTGAAGCCCCGGACGGACCCGATCCAGGTCTCGGTGCTGCAGCGGCGGCTGAAATCCATCACCGAGGAGATGGGCCTCACGCTGCTGCGCACGACGCGATCGCCGATCCTCAACGAGGCACGCGACTTCGTCACCGGCCTCTATGATGCCCGGGGCCGCATGCTCGAGCAGACCGAATACATCCCGGTGCTCGCCTTCGCGCTGCAGCCGGCCTGCGAGAACGTCCTGCGTTTTTTCGGCGACGACATCCATCCGGGCGATGTCATCCTTCACAACGACGTGTTCAGCGGCGGCAACCAGAACAACGACGTGGCCGTGTTCAAGCCGATCTTCCATGGCAGGAAACTCGTCGCCTGGGCTGCGTGCAAGGGCCACCAGGCCGACATCGGCGGCGCGGTGCGCGGCGGCTACAACCCCGAGGCGCGCGAAGTCTGGCAGGAGGCGCTGCGCATTCCGGCGGTGAAGATCTACGAGCGCGGCAAGCTGCGGCGCGACGTCTGGAACCTGATTTTCGCCAATATCCGCCTCAAGATCGTCGAGGAAGACATCAAGGCGCAGATCGGCGGCTGCACGGTCGGCGAGCGCGGCTACAAGGCGCTGCTCGCGCGCCTGGGTCCGACGAAGCTGGAGCGCCTGCTCGGCGAACTGTTCGACAGCACCGAGAAAATGGTGCGCAAGGAAATCTCGGCGATTCCCGATGGCACCTACCGCGGCGAGTCCTACGCCTTCTACGACGGCGTGACCGACGGCACGAAAATGAAAATCAAGCTTGCGGTCAGCGTGCGCGGAGAGCAGGTCACGTTCGACTTTTCCGGGTCCTCGCCGCAGACCCCGGGTTTTGTCAATGCGCCCCAATCCGCGACGGCTTCGGCGCTGCTGCTCACGTTCCTGATGCTGATCAAGCCGGACATCCCGCATAACGCCGGAATCCTGCGGCCGATTCGCATCGTGAATCCGGAAGGCTCGTTCCTGAATGCGCGCTTTCCGGCGGCGACCACCTTCGGCAATTCGATCACCGGCCCGACCTCGGATGCGATATTCCGCGCCTTCTCGCAGGCGCTGCCCAAGATGGTCACGGCGGGGTGGAACCGGTTCCTCGGCTTCGCGGTGTCGGGCCACGATCCGCGCCACGACGCGCCCTATGTCGACATCCTGTTCCTGTCGCTCAAGGGCGGCTCGGGCGCCACCTGGATGGCCGACGGCTACGATCACATCGGCCTGATCAACTGCGCAGGCGGTATCCTCGCGCAGGACTACGAGATGTTCGAGATCCACGACCCTCACTTCCTCGTCAAACACGAGTATCTGCCGGACTCGGCGGGGGCCGGGCGCTGGCGCGGCGGGCTCGGGGTCGAGACCGAATTCGTGATGCGCGGCGACAACGTGACCGGCGTCGCATTCGGAGACGGTGTCGAGGAGGAGGCGCGCGCGTTCGGTTTTTTCGGCGGCAAGCCGGGTTCGCGCAATGCGATCACGCTCAGTTACCCCGATGGAACCCGGCGCCAGGCCAAGAGCAAGGAAATCATCCGCGGCATCCCGCGGGGTACGGTGTACAAGCAGGTCGCGGGCGGCGGCGGCGGTTACGGCGATCCGTTCGAGCGACCGGCGGACCTGGTGCTCGCCGACGTGCGCAACGGGCTGATCGGTGTCGAGGCCGCGCGCGCCGACTATGGCGTCTGCATCGATCCGCATACGCTTGTACTGGACGCCGCGCGCACCATGGAACTCAGGAGGGGCATACCGTGACCGCACCCCACATCGACCATATCGGCATCATCGTCGCCGACCTGGAGCAGGCCGCCGATAAACTGCGGCCGCTGTTCGGCGAGCATGCGGGGATCAGGGAGCTGCCCGGAGTCGGGCTGCGCGTGGCCGAGTTTCACGCGGCGAACGTGGTGATCGAACTGCTGCAGTACAGTGGCGATGCGGCGTTCGCCCGCGGGATCATGGGCGAGCGGCTGGGGCTGAACCACATTTCCGCGCGCGTGGACGACGTGGACCGTTCGGTCTCCGAACTGACGGCGGCCGGCTTCACGCGCATGCGGGGTTTCCCGCGCCAGGGCGCGCACGGGCGCGTCGCCTTTTTCGAGCCCGACCCGGTGACCGGCCTGCTGTTCGAGGTCTGCAAGCCGGAGCCGGCCGACCCGGGCGGGTGAATCCTGGCCGCACCCGATCCGCATGAGCGAGATTTGGATTTGACCCGAGTGGAGAAGAGCGACCATGGATCTGAAGCTGAAGGGGCGTACGGCCCTCATTACCGGGGCATCGAAGGGTATCGGCTATTCGATTGCGCAGTTTCTCGCGGCCGAGGGCTGCCCGCTGCACCTGGTCGCGCGCTCGCAGCCGGACCTGGAGGCCGCGCGCGAGCGCATCGGCAGGCAATACGGCGTGCCGGTGGCGATCTACCCGATGAATCTCGCCGAGCGCGGCCGGGCGAAGGAACTGGCGGCGACGTGCTCCGGCATCGATATCCTGGTGAATAACGCAGGCTCCATTCCGCGCGGCTCGGTCGAGGAGATCGAAGAGGATCGCTGGCGCGAGTCCTGGGACCTGAAGGTGTTTGGTTACATCAACATGTCGCGCGAGTTCTACCGGCTGATGAAGGCACGCCGCGGCGGCGTCATCATCAACATCCTGGGCAACGGCGGCGAGGCGCTGGATGCAGGATACATCGCCGGCGGCGCGGGCAATGCCGCCCTGATGGCCTTCACCCGCGCGCTGGGGGGGCAGAGCGCGAAGGACGGCGTGCGCGTGGTCGGGGTGAACCCCGGACCGGTGGCGACCGAGCGCCTCATCGGGCTGATGCAGAAAGAAGCGGCCACCCGCCTCGGCGATGCCTCGCGCTGGCGGGAATTCGAGAAGGGGTTCCCGTTCGGCCGCGCCGCAACGGTCGAGGAAATCGGAGCGACCGTTGCGCTGCTCGCCTCGGATTTGTCGTCGTACACGACCGGCACGGTCATCACCATCGACGGCGGCATGGTTAACCGGGGATCGCTTATCTAGCTCAATGGGCACGCGACGGCGTTGAACGCAGTACGGGTTCAAATCATAAAGGACTGCACGCATGAAGAAAGCCTGTCCGCATGGCGCCGTGGCGCTGCTCTCGGGCCTTGCAAACCAGACCGGTTCCCGCCGGGAGTAACGCAGCGAGTCAAGTATCGGAGCACGCCCCATGGACCTCTTTCTGGATAAGGATCAAACGGAGTTTCAGACCCATATCGCGCGCTGGGTCGAAAAGCGGCTCGCGCCCCAGGCCGCTGCTTTGGACCGAAGCGGCGCATTCTCCCGCGAACTGTTCAAGGAGCTCGGCGAGCTTGGCTATTACGGCGTGATGTATCCGGAGGCCTATGGCGGCAGCGGCCTGAAGCAACCGTATGTCTATTACACGATACTCTGCGAGGAGCTGGCGCGCGCCTCGATGGGGTTTGCCGCGACAGTGTGCATGCACGCGTCCGCGGCGACACATACGATATACGCTTGGGGCAACGAGGCCCTGCGCCAGCGCTATCTGGTGCCGGCGATCCGGGGCGACATGGTCGGTGCTTTTGCCATCACCGAGGCGAACGCCGGCTCGGACGCCGGGTCGATACGAACCCGGGCGGCAAAAGCGGACGGCGGCTGGCGCCTGAACGGCACCAAGATTTTCACTTCCAACGGAACTATCGCCGATTTCGTGACCGTTGCCGCCACCACCGACCCGGCGAAGAAGGTGCGGGGGATCGGCCTGTTCCTGGTCGACACCAAGACTGAGGGGTTTCGCGTCGGCCGCAAACTCGAGAAGTTCACCACGCACTGTTCCGACACTGCCGAGCTCGTGCTCGACGATGTGTTCGTTGCGGACGAATGCCGGCTGGGCGACGCAGAAGGCGGCTTTCTCAACGCCTACAAGGCGCTTACCATAGACCGCATTTTCACCGCCGCGCTCGCGATTGGAAACGGCCGCGCGGCGTACGACGCGGCCTTCAAGTATGCGACCGAGCGCGAGCAGTTCGGACAGCCTATCGGCAAATTCCAGGCGGTGCAGTTCAAACTGGTGGACATGCTGGCCCAGCTCGATCAGGCGCGCATTTACACCTACTACGCCGCGTCACTGGCCGACCAGGGCCGACCGATCACGATCGAGGCGGCGCTCTCGAAGATCATCGCGGCCGATGGCTGCAACGAAGTGTGCCAGAAGGCGCTCAACATCTTCGGCGGCTACGGGTTGATGGACGAGTTCCCGGTACAGCGCTACCTGCGGGATTCCTACTTCCCGATGATTGGAGGCGGAACGAGCGACATCATGCGGCTCATCGTCGCTCGGCAGCTGGGGCTCTAGCCTGGCTCGGCATCCATGCGGGGTCCCAGTCGTTGTTCGATCCTCCTCGTCCCGCGCTGCGCTGACGACCCGTTCGAGGTGCTCGTCACAAGCGTCGGCGCAGCGTAGACTCGTGCCCCGACCAGGAGGAATCTTCCGCATGCGTAGACAGCAATGCCTCGCGCTGCTGTTCTTGTGGGCGCTGTGCCTGTGCGGCGCTGCCGCCGGCGCAGAGCGGCTGCTGCTGGAAAAGAAGTCGCCCTACAACACCATCCTGGTCAGCGAGAACGACGAGGGGCTGCGCATCCTGCGTTTCGAGCCGGGCGGGGCGCGCCAGAGCGTGGTGAAGCGGGGAGACCCCGATCACCTCGAGTTGCCTTATACGCGGGTGATTCCGGTCGCCTTCGCGTTCGTCGACAATCCGCGCAACGTGCTCGTGGTCGGACTGGGCGGCGGCACCATCCCTTCATTCGTCAGAAGGCACTTCCCGGAGGCGAGAATCGACGCCGTCGATATCGATCCCGGCGTGGTCGAGGTCGCCAGGAGCCACTTCGGCTTTCGCGAGGATGCGAACATGCGCGCTTATGTCGAGGACGGGCGGCGCTTCATCGAGCGCACAGGCCGGCGCTACGACGTCATTTTCCTCGATGCGTTCGGCGCCGACAGCGTCCCGTACTCATTGGCGACCCGTGAGTTCCTGGTGAGCGTGCGCCGGGCGCTCGCGCCGGGCGGCGCGGTGATCGGCAACATCTGGGGCCGCGATTACAATCCGCTCTACGATTCGATGCTGCGCACCTACCTGGCGGTCTACGACGAGGTGTCCGTGGTCGATGTTCATGGCAGCGGCAACAGGATCCTCGTCGCCCTGCCCTGGAAACCGGCGCTGTCGAGCCAGGAGTTGGTCCGGCGGGCCCGGCAGTTGACCCGCCGGCTGTCGCTGCGATCGGACCTGGGCGACATCGTCGAACGCGGATATCAGCGCGCCCGCGCCATGGGCGGCCGCATCCTGACCGACGCAGGCGGGCCGTAGGCTGGCCGCAGGCGATCGCGCATCGCCGAGGTTGGCGGTGGCGCCGGGGCTCATTTAAGATAGGGCGAGCGCGGTCGATCCGAGCGCGCATTCCAAGCAAGCCCCGGCCCGACTTCGAAGGCAACCCTCCATGTCCAGGATCATCGTCAGCACCGCCGGCGCCCCGGCGGCCATCGGCACCTATTCCCAGGCCGTGCGCGCAGGAAACACCGTGTATCTGTCCGGCCAGATCGGGCTGGATCCTGACAGCGGCCGGCTGGCCGAGGGCATCGAGGCGCAGATCCATCGCGTGTTCGCCAACCTGAGGGGGGTCGCCGAGGCCGCGGGCGGTTCGCTCGCCGACGCGGTCAAGCTGACGGTCTATCTCACCGATCTCGCGCATTTCGCCAGGGTGAACGAGATCATGGCCGCTTATTTCTCCCAGCCCTATCCCGCTCGCGCCGCAGTCGGCGTCGCCGCACTGCCGCGCGGTGCGCTCATCGAAGCGGACGCAGTGATGGTTCTGGCATGAGCGGGGTGAGGACGGGGGAGTGAAGCGCGCGCCCAAGATCACGAAGACGGCGAAGGCCGCGAAGCAAACCGACGGGCACGCTTCGCGCGCCCCGCTGCGGGCCAAGCTCGAGCGGCTGGGCATCCGCCGGGATTTCGATCTGGTGCTGCACCTGCCGCTGCGCTACGAGGACGAGACCCGGGTCGTCCCGATCCCGGAGGCGCCGCCCGGCGCGCCGGTGCAGGTCGAGGGCACGGTACTGGACAGCAAGATCGTGTTCCGGCCGCGGCGGCAGCTGGTGGTTCGGGTCGGCGACGGCGCCGGCGAGATCGCGCTTCGATTCTTCAATTTCTACCCGAGCCAGCAAAAGGCGCTCGCCCCGGGGGCGAGGCTGCGAGCGTTCGGCGAGATCCGCGGCGGCATGCTCGGCGGGGAAATGATCCATCCGCGCTTTCATGTCATGCATGGCGAGGAGCCGCTGCCGGTTGCGCTGACGCCGATCTATCCGACCACGGCCGGACTCGCACAGGGCACGCTGCGGCGGATGATAGGCGAGGCGCTCACCCGCTGCGGCCTCGAGGACACGCTCCCCGCGCCGGTGCGCGCGCTCCCCGGGTCCGACGGCGGTCTGGAAGAATTCGGCGCGGCGGTCACCGCGCTGCACCGGCCGCCGCCGGATGCCGACGAGCGAGCGCTGGCGCTGCGCACGCATCGGGCGTGGCGCCGCATCAAGTTCGACGAACTGCTCGCCCAGCAGTTGTCGATGCGCAAGCACTACCGCGAGCGCAAGGCCAAGCGCGCACAGCCGCTGGCGCCCGCAGGCGCCCTGGTGCGCGCGATGCTCGATCGGCTGCCGTTCCGGCTCACCCGCGCGCAGATCCGGGTCTGGAGCGAAATCGGCGCCGACCTCGCACAGGCCCACCCGATGCACCGGCTGCTGCAGGGGGATGTCGGCAGCGGCAAGACCGTGGTCGCGGCGCTCGCGTGCCTGCGCGCGGTGGAAAACGGCGTGCAGGCCGCGGTGATGGCGCCCACCGAGATTCTCGCCGAGCAGCATTACCGCAAGTTTCACGACTGGCTGGCGCCGCTTTCGATTCAAGTGGCGTGGCTCACGGGCGGCCAGCCGAGGAAGGAGCGCGACGCGGTGCTCGATGCGATCGCAAGCGGGGCGGCGCAGATCGCGGTAGGCACTCATGCGCTGTTCCAGGAGCAGGTCGTGTTCCGCTCGCTCGCGCTCGCGATCGTGGACGAGCAGCACCGCTTCGGCGTCGAGCAGCGGCTCGCGTTGCGAAGCAAGGGTGGCGATGGCAGCAAGCGTGGAGCATCGGGCAAGGGTGGCGCGGTCCGGGGCGACGAGCCGCACCTGCTGATGATGAGCGCGACGCCGATTCCCCGCACGCTGTCGATGAGCTACTACGCCGATCTGGATATCTCGGTGATCGACGAGATGCCCCCCGGCCGGCAGCCGGTGGTGACCAAGCTGGTCGCCGATTCGCGCAGGCAGGAAGTCGTGCGCCGCATCCGCGAAGCGTGTCGGGACGGCCACCAGGCCTATTGGGTGTGCCCGCTGATCGAGGAGTCCGAGACGCTGCAGCTCAAGACCGCGCTGGAAACGCATGCCGCGCTGACGGGCGAATTTCCGGAACTGCGGGTGGGTCTGGTGCACGGGCGCATGTCGTCCGAGGAAAAAGCCGCGGTGATGTCGGCTTTCGCCGCGGGGGCGATCCATCTGCTGGTCGCCACCACCGTGATCGAAGTGGGCGTCGACGTGCCCAATGCGGCGCTCATGGTGATCGAGCACGCCGAGCGCTTCGGGCTGGCGCAGCTGCACCAGCTGCGCGGCCGCGTGGGGCGCGGCGCGGCGGAATCCGCGTGCATCCTGCTGTACCAGAATCCGCTCGGTGAGGCTGCGCGCGGGCGGCTGCGCGTGATCTACGAATCGGCCGACGGCTTCGAGATCGCGCGCCAGGACCTGCTCGCGCGAGGTCCGGGCGAGTATCTGGGCTCGCGTCAGAGCGGCGCGCCGTTGCTGCGCTTCGCGGATCTGGAGCAGGACCAGGACCTGCTCGCCGCGGCCAGAGAGGCTGCCGAGCGCATGCTGAATGAGTTTCCGGAAGCGGCGCGGCACCACCTCGATCGCTGGCTCGGCGGGCGCAGCGATTTCCTGAAAGCCTGATTCCGTATAATCCGGGCGTAACGAAGGCGGGGACTGCCCGTGGCGATGCGCCTGGACGCGATACTGCAAAGACTCGACGCCTACGAGCGGCTGATGCGGCTGGACAAGCCGATCGGCATCCTGCTGCTGTTGTGGCCCACGCTGTGGGCGGTCTGGATCGCCGGCAAGGGCAGCCCCGACTGGCTGATCGTGTGGGTATTCACGCTCGGTACGGTGATCATGCGCTCGGCCGGCTGCGCGCTCAACGACCTTGCGGACATGCGCTACGACGGGCATGTGAAGCGCACAAGTGAGCGGCCGCTGGTCACCGGAGAAGTCGGTCGCGCCGAGGCCCTGGCGGTGGCGCTGGTGCTGTGCGCAGGCGCCTTTGCGATGGTCGTGCTGACGCTCAACAGGCTCACCGGGTGGCTGTCGGCGGTCGCGCTGGGCGTCGCCGCCACCTACCCGTACTTCAAGCGCTTCTTCGCTGTTCCCCAGGCCTACCTGGGCATCGCCTTCGGTTTCGGCATCCCGATGGCCTTCGCCGCGCAGCTGGGCCACGTGCCGGCGGTGGCCTGGTGGATGCTCGTGGCGAACATTTTCTGGGCGATCGCCTACGACACCGAATACGCCATGGTCGACCGCGACGACGATCTGCGCATCGGGATCCGGACCGCCGCCATCACCTTCGGCCGCTTCGACGTGCTCGCGGTGATGCTGTGCTACGCGGCGGCGCTGGGCGTTCTTGTCGCGGTCGGGATGCGGCTGGGGCTCGGCGTGTATTACTATCTCAGTCTTGCGGGTGCCGCCGGTCTGATGGCGTACCACTACTTCCTGATCCGCGAGCGGGAACGCCTGCGCTGTTTCCACGCGTTCCTGCACAACAACTGGGTCGGGGGGGCGATCTTTCTGGGGATCGTCGCCGACTACACCATGCGGGCGAGATAGCAGACAGGAAAATGGATAGGGAATTCGAGGACGAAACGATGCGTGCTGCCGCAGGCGTCGCATGAAATACCGCGACCTGCGCGATTTCGTCTCGCAGCTCGAAGCGCTGGGCGAACTCGTGCGCGTGCCTGCCGAAGTGTCGCCGCGCCTGGAGATGACCGAGGTCTGCGACCGCGTGCTGAAAGCCGGCGGTCCGGCCATCCTGTTCGAGCGTCCCGCCGGGTGCGGCATTCCGGTGCTCGCCAATCTGTTCGGCACGCCGCGGCGCGTCGCCCTGGGCATGGGGGCGGATTCGGTCGAGGCGCTGCGCGACATCGGCAAGCTGCTCGCGTTTCTCAAGGAGCCCGAGCCGCCGAAGGGCTTTCGCGATGTGATCGAGCGCTGGATTCCGATCGGCCGCCAGGTGATGCACATGGCGGCGAAGGAGGTATCCGGCGCGCCATGCCAGCAGATCGTCTGGGAAGGCAAGGATGTCGATCTGGGACGGCTGCCGATCCAGACCTGCTGGCCGGGGGACGCGGGGCCGCTCATCACCTGGGGCCTGGTGGTCACCAAAGGGCCGCGCAAGAACCGCGAGAATCTGGGCATCTATCGCCAGCAGGTGATCGGCCCGGACAAGGCCATCATGCGCTGGTTCGCCCACCGGGGCGGGGCGCAGGATTTTCACGACCACTGCGAGAGCCATCCCGGCGCGCCGTTCCCGATTGCGGTTGCGCTGGGGGCCGACCCGGCGACCATGCTTGCGGCGGTGACCCCGGTTCCCGACTCCCTTTCCGAGTACCAGTTCGCCGGGCTGCTGCGCGGTGAGCGCACCGAACTCGTGAAATGCCGGGGCTCGGCGCTGCGCGTGCCGGCATCGAGCGAGATCGTGCTCGAAGGCGCGCTGCACCCGGGCGACACCGCCATGGAGGGACCCTTCGGGGACCACACCGGCTACTACAACGAGCAGGAGCCGCATCCGGTGTTCACCGTCGAGCGCATCACCATGCGGCGCGATCCGATCTACCACAGCACCTATACCGGCAAGCCGCCCGACGAACCCGCGGTGCTGGCCATGGCGCTGAACGAAGTGTTCGTGCCGATCCTGCAGAAGCAGTTTCCGGAGATCACCGACTTCTACCTGCCGCCGGAGGGCTGCTCCTACCGGCTGGCCGTGGTGAGCATACGCAAGGAGTTTCCCGGGCACGCCAAGCGCGTCATGTTCGGCATCTGGAGCTTCCTGCGCCAGTTCATGTACACCAAGTTCATCATCGTCACCGACAGCGACGTGAACATCCGCGACTGGAAGGACGTCATCTGGGCGCTCGCCACACGCGTGGACCCCGCGCGCGATACCCTGATTACCGAGAATACGCCGATCGACCATCTGGACTTCGCCAGCCCGGTCGCGGGCCTGGGATCGAAAATGGGAATCGATGCCACGAACAAGTGGCCCGCCGAGACGCAGCGCGGGTGGGGCAAGCCGATCGCGATGGACGGGGCCGTGAAACGGCGCGTGGACGAGCTGTGGTCGCAGCTCGGCCTGGGTTGACTGCAGAGTTGGAGGCGGGGACGGCCATGAACGAATCACCGGATTCGCCGCGCGCGCCCGATGAGGGGCTGGTCGCGTGGACGCATGTCATCTACGGGCTGCATGCGCTCGCGGTGCTGATCGGCGTCACCAGCGCGGCCACGGTGGTCGGCGCATTCGTCTTCAGCCTGCCGTCGATCGTCGCGGTGGTGCTTTCGTACCTGAAGCGCGGCGAGGCGGCGGGCACGTTCCTCGAGTCGCACTACCGCTGGCTGATCCGCACGTTCTGGTTCGCGGTGCTGTGGGGCGCCATCGCGATCGTCGTCACGCTGGCGCTGGTGCTGACGCTCGTGGGCATCCTGGTCGCCTGGCTGCCGGTGCTGGTCGTGGGCGTGTGGCTGATCTACCGCGTAGCGCGCGGCTGGCTCGCGCTCAAGGACGGCAAGGCGCTCGCCCGCCGGCCGATGATCGGCAGACCGTAAGTTAGGCTGGAGCCCGCCTCGCTTGACCGAAAGAATACTGCGGCCGGGCAGTGTCGCAACGCCGGCAATGACGTAGAATTCCCGCTTGGAGATATTTAACCGGCTTTTTCCGTCGCTTGAAAGGAATCATGAGCGCAATGTATGCTCCGATCGACCAGTTCGCCGCAGTTCTGGACTGGGTGATGAAGCAGCGTCCCGATTCGGCCTACTCGCGCTATTCCATCTTCCGGGTCGGTTTCGAGGACCCGCAACTCCTGGGCAGCACCTTCGGCGCCGCCGAAGCGATGCGCCGCCTCAACCAGTTTGGAAGCTCGCTCGCCGCTACAGTTCGAAAGACCGACATCGTCACGCGCCAGGTCTCGGTGTTCTGGGTTCTGACCCCGGAATGCAATGCCGAAATGGTGGGCTGCCGCCTGTGCGAAATCGTCGGGAAGGTGAAGCAATTCGAGCTGGACGTGGGGCATTGCTCGGTGGGTGCCTGGCTGTTTCCGCTTCCAGGCGCCACCGACTCGGCTGCAAGCGCGCTGCTGGCCCACCTGGGAACTTTGCCTCCCGCCTTCAAGTTCGAGCCTGCAGAGGACTGCGCGGTTTCGTGGGCGGTACGGACGGGCAGCCGTCTGGATCAATTTCCGGGCAAGATCGGGAAGAATTGTTATCGCGCGAAGCAAGACCTGACGAACCTCTGAGTTTTCTCCCCGTCTGCCGCCCGCACGCAGCCGCGTCCGCCCGCGTTAGCGTCCGGGTCCTCCATACACCCAGTTGAGCAGCGCGTCCTGCGCGCGTTGCGTCGCGCCGGCATTCGGGTGGTTGACCATGAACACGACCGCAAACCGCCGGCCGCGCGCATCCAGCACATAGCCCGCGAGCGCGCGCACGTCCGACAGCGATCCGGTCTTGACGTGCGCCTGCCCGGCGATCGACTCGTATTTGAGGCGCCGTTTCATGGTGCCGTCGTAGGCCACCAGCGGCATCGAGGCGACGAACTCCGACATCACCGGGCTTGCATAGGCCGCGAGCAGCAGCCTGCCCATGCTGGCCGCGCTGATGCGCTCGACGCGCGACAGCCCGGAGCCGTTTTCCATCACCAGTTCCGGAAAGCCCAGACCTTTCTGCGCGAGCCAGCCCTGCACGACCTGGGCCGAGCGGTCTGCGCGCCCCGGCTGCTTCATCATTTCTGCCGAGAGCGTGAGAAAGAGCTGGCGCGCCATGACGTTGTTGCTGAATTTATTCATGTCGCGCACGATTTCGGCCAGCGTCGGCGATTCGTTGGTATACAGCAGCCTCGCTCCGGCCGGAGCTTCGCCGTCCCGTACGCCGCCTCGCAGCGTGCCGCCCAGCTCTTCCCAGAGCTGGCGGAACACGCCCAGCACGAAGTTCGGGTGCGACTGCAGCGCCACGTTCCAGGATTTTTCGCCGCACGAAGCCGGATAGAGCCCGGAAAAGCTCGCCCGCGCCGCCGCGCCCATGCCGCCATTGGCGCCGAAGTCCGCCTTCAGCTTTGCGCGCCAGTCGTTGCAGGGGCCGTCAGCCAGGCGCACCGAAGCGGTGAGCTCGAGCAGCGCCGAGCGCGGCTCGACGGTGACCTGCGCCACGCCGCGCTCCGGATCGGGAACGAACGTGAACCGGAATGCCTTGAAATTGATCAGCATGGCATCGGGCGCGACGTTGTAGGGGCGCAGCGGTTCGTTGTCGAAGCGTGCCTCGTCCTGGTTGACCGCCTCGAAGTACGAGCGGTCGAGCACCAGATCGCCGCGGATCTCGCGCAGGCCCCGTGCGCGCAGTGCCCGCAGCATGAGCCAGAAGTTCTCGACGGTGAGCTTGGGGTCGCCGCTGCCGCGCAGCACCAGATCGCCTTCGAGCACATCGCCCCGCTGCGTACCCGCGGTGTAGGCCTCGGTCTTCCACGCGTATGTCGGTCCGAGCAGCTCCAGCGCGGCCAGCGTGGTGACCAGCTTCATGGTCGAAGCCGGGTTCATCACCGCGCCCGCATTGAAAGCAACCGCCGGACGCGGCGCGCCCACCTCCTGCACGAACAGCGCGGCACTCGATCCGGGGACGCCCGAGGCGCGCATGGCGGCGGCCACCGGCGCAGGCAGGACGTTCGCGCCCGCCGCCTGGACAGGATCGAGCGCGAGCGCGGCGATCAGCGCCGCAATCTGGAGAATGAACCGGTGGATGCGCATTGGTGATGGAGTATGCCAGCCGGCGCGGGCCGAGCCAAACGCTGCCATGCAGGCCGATGGCGTTCTTGCGACAATAGGCCTTCTTTGCAGAGGGCATCTGCCGTGCAGCGAAAATATTTGGCAATCGGCACGGCCATCGTTGCGCTCGCGGTTGGCGCAGCGCTGCTCGCGAGGGGCCGGTCGGTCGAGGTCGTCGAGGCGCGCCAGGCCGATCTGACGCAGACGGTGGTCGCAAGCGGCCGCATCATCACGCCGGTGCGGGTGCAGATCGGCAGCGTCATGGTGGGAACGCTTGCAACCCTGAATGCGCGCGAAGGCGACAAGGTCGGCGCAGGTCAGGCGATCGCCACGCTGCGCGACGACGAGCAGCGTGCCGCGCTCGCGCAGGCCCGCGCGGCGCTGGTCGAAGCCGAGGCGCGGGTGACGCAGCTGAAGGATCTTTCCGGCCCCGTTTCCGAACAGGGGCTCAAGCAGGCCGAGACCAACCTGATTCTCGCCCGCGCCGAGTTCGAGCGGATCAAGACTCTTTACGAAAGCGGCTTTTTCAGCAAGTCGAAGCTCGACGAGGCGAGCCGTAACCTCGACGTGGCACGGTCGGCGGTGACCAGCGCCCAGGCGCAGGCGGCGGCCAACCGCCCCAGGGGCAGCGATGTCGCGCTGGCGCTGTCGCGCCTGGACCAGGCGCGCGCCGCAGTGAAAGTGGCCGAGGCGCGACTGGACAACACCGTGGTGCGGGCGCCGGCGGCGGGCATCATCCTCCAGCGTTTCGCGGAACCCGGAGATGTCGTGCCCCTGGGAAAGGTTCTTTCTTCCCTGCTCGTCAACGGGGAGACGCAGATCGTCGCCCAGGTGGACGAAAAGAACCTCGCGCTGCTGTCGGTGGGCCAAAAGGCGCAGGCGACACCCGACGCCTATCCCGGGCAGCGCTTCGATGCGGAAGTGTTCTACGTAGCGCCCAGCGTAGACGCGCAGCGCGGCACCGTCGAGGTCAAGCTGCGCGTGGCGAATCCGCCGCAGTTTCTCAAGCCTGACATGACCATCTCGGTCGAAATCGTAGCCGGGCGCGCAGAGAAGGCCATCGTGGTCGACAGCGACGCGGTCCGGGCGGCTGCCGGCGCGGCGCCCTGGGTGCTGGTTGCGCGCGAGGGCCGGGCCGAGCGGCGCGCGGTCAAGCTCGGTCTTCGCGGCGCGGGCGCGACCCAGATTACCGAAGGGCTCGCCGCCGGTGATCTCGTGATCCCGCCCTCGCAGATCGGCGTCGATGAGGGGCAGCGGGTGCGGACCGAGACGCTCCGCCCGGCCAAGAAACTCGTCGGCCACGTGCCCAACCTGTTCCAGTGATGCCGTTCGAGCTGATCGTCGCGCTGCGCTTCCTGCGCGAGGGCCGCATGCAGAGCATCCTCATCATCGTCGGCGTGACGGTGGGCGTCGCCGTGATCATATTCATCACCGCACTCATCACCGGCTTGCAGGGCAACATCATCACCCGCACGCTGGGCACCCAGGCGCACATCGTGGTGCGTCCGCCGGACGAGGTGAACCGGCCCGTGCTCGCACGAGGCGAGGACCACATCGCCGCGAAAATTGAAAAGCGCGCCCAGCGCCTGCGCTCCATCGACCAGTGGCAGAACGTGTTCGACCTGGTGGAGCACGCGCCCGGCGTCATTGCGGCTTCGCCCACCGTCGCAGGCGCGGCATTCGCCTCGCGCGGAAATGCGAACAAGTCCGTGGCGCTGCTCGGCGTGGACCCGGTGCGCTACCTGCGCATCGTCAAGGTGCACGAGAGCATCGTGGCGGGCGAGTTCCGCGTGGCCGGTACCGACGCGGTGATCGGCACCGAGCTTGCCTCCGACCTCGGGGTGAATGTCGGCGACAAGCTGCGGCTCACCACCGCCGAGGGCGGCAACGACGTCATCACGATCGCCGGGATATTCGATCTGGGCAACAAGGAGGTGAACCGGCGCTGGGTGTTCGTCACCCTCAAGATGGCGCAGAACCTGCTTGACCTCGCCGGCGGCGTGACCAACATCGACCTCGCCGTGGAGGAGATCTTTTCCGCCGAGGCAGTGGCGGGCACGCTCGGCCGGCAAACCGGGCTGCTGGCGGAGAGCTGGATGCAGACCAACGCACAGTTGCTCGCGGCGCTGCGCAACCAGACCATCACCACGGTGATCATCCGGATTTTCGTCATTCTCATCGTCGCGCTGGGCATCGCGAGCGTGCTGGTGGTGTCGGTGGTTCAGAAGTCGCGCGAGATCGGAATCTTGCGCGCGATGGGCACCAGTTCGCGCAAGGTGATGGCGGTGTTCCTGCTGCAGGGCGGGATCGTGGGATTTCTGGGTTCGCTGCTGGGCTCGCTGCTGGCTGGGGTGCTGCTCCTTGCCTTCCCGCGTATCTTCCGCGACGCCGGCGGCTTCCCGTTTTTCGAGCCGGACGTGAACGTGTGGCTGTTCGTGACTGCAATGCTGGTCGCGGTGCTCACTGGTGTCATTTCGGCTGTGACCCCGGCCCGGCGGGCAGCACACATGGACCCGGTGTCCGCGATCCGCTATGGCTGAGGAGATCCTTCGGCTGCAAGAGGTCCACAAGTCCTATGGGGTCGGCACGCCCGTCGAGACCGAAGTGCTGCACGGCATCGATCTGTCGCTGGAGGCGGGAGAATTCGCGGCGCTGATCGGGCCCTCGGGCTCGGGCAAGAGCACCCTGCTCAACCTCGTCGGGCTGCTGGAGCGCCCCAGCGCCGGCAGTATCGTCATTCAGGGCAGGGAGATCGGCCTGCTGGACGAGACCGCGATCACCGAGTTGCGCGGACGCACGCTCGGTTTCGTGTTCCAGTTTCATTACCTGATTCCCGCATTCTCGGCGCTGGAAAACGTGCTGATGCCGCAGCTGATCGACAGGGGTTACCGGGACCGCGAAATGGAGCGGCGCGCCGCGGCACTGCTGGATGCAGTGGGGCTTTCAGCGGCGGCGGACAAGAAGCCCTCGGAGTTGTCGGGCGGGATGCAGCAGCGTGTGGCGATCGCGCGTGCGCTGGCCATGAACCCGCCGATGGTGCTTGCCGATGAGCCCACGGGCAACCTGGACACGCACACGGCGGACGATATCTTCGCGCTGCTGCGGCAGTTCAACCGCGAGCAGCACACCGCCGTCCTGATCGTGACCCACGATCCGCGGCTTGCGTCGCGCTGCGACCGCAGGATCGAACTCGTCGACGGACGGATCGTCAGCGACACGCCGACGACGTAATTGGCGCTCCTTGATCCGGGGCAAGACACTCCCGCGCTGACTGGGGAATCATGCATCGGTGACCCAGGTCACCGATGCATGCGTATAAGTGTTCTCTAATACGCTCCCTGGAGGCTTTATGGCTGGCACTTTCACGAACACCGTCGCACGGATCGGCGCCGCGCTTGCGATTGCCGCGATTCCCGTTTTGGCGAGCGCGCAACTCGCGACTGCGGTCGTGGATCTGCGCGAGGTCGACCGGACCTATACCGCCGAAGGCGTGGTGGAGGCGGTGCGGCAGTCGACAGTGGCGGCACAGGTGAGCGGGCGCATCGTCGAACTGCGCGTGGACGCGGGCCAGGCGGTCGCGCGAGGCCAGGTGCTCGCGCGCATCGACGAGCGCGAAGCGGCACAGGCGGCCTCGGCGTTCGAGGCGCTGACCGCGCGCGCCGAAGCCGATCTTGCCAATGCGCGCGTCACCTACGAGCGCAGCAAACGACTCCTGGAGCAGAAGTTCATCAGCCAGGCGGCGCTCGACAAGGCGCTCGCCGATTACAAGTCCGCGCAGGCGCAGAGCGAGGCGGCGCGCGCGGGCGCGCTGCAGGCCGGCGCGGCCAAAAGCCACACCGTGATCACCGCGCCGTTCTCCGGCGTCGTCGCCGAGCGCCTCATCGAGCTGGGCGAGATGGCAGCGCCCGGCCGCCCCATCGTGACGCTTTACGATCCGAAGGACGTGCGCGTGGTGGCGAGCATCCCGCAGCAGCGTCTGGGCGAAGTGCGCGCCCTTGCGCAGGCGAGCGTCGAACTGCCGGGCCTGAACCGGTGGGTGAAGGGCAAGGCGGTGACGGTGCTGCCCTCGGCGGATGCGCGCACCCATACGACGCTGGTGCGAGTGGGTCTGCCCGGCGACGTCAGGGGCGCTTATCCCGGCATGTACGCGCGCGCGCATTTCGCGATCGGCCGCGCAACAAGGCTGCTCATCCCGGCGCGCGCGATCGTGTATCGCAGCGAGGTCTCGGGCGCCTATGTCGTCGGTGACAAGGGCGAAATCCATTTCAGGCAGCTGCGCCTGGGCGAGGCCGCCGGCGACGAAGGCATCGAAGTGCTGGCAGGCGTGGCGCGCGGCGAGCGCGTGGCCCTCGACCCCGTCGCCGCGCTGGGGCAACTGAAGCGCGGCGCGCGCTAGTCTGTCATGGGCGAAAACCTCGGCGTCTCCGGCCGCGTCAGCCGGTACTTCGTTTCTTCGCAGCTCACCCCGCTGATCGCGCTGGTGGCGATGCTGCTGGGGCTTTTTGCCGTGCTGGTCACCCCGCGCGAGGAGGAACCGCAGATCAACGTGACCATGGCCAACGTCCTGATTCCCTTCCCCGGCGCGTCGGTGAAGGACGTCGAGTCGCTGGTGGCGATACCGGCCGAGCAGGTGCTGTCGCAGATCATCGGCATCGAGCATGTGTTTTCGGTATCGAAGCCGGGGATGGCGGTGCTCACGGTGCAGTTCAAGGTCGGCGAGGACCGGACCCAGGCGCTGGTGCGTCTCTACGACACCATCTACTCCAACAAGGACTGGATCTCGGCGGAACTCGGTGTGGGCGAGCCCATCATCAAGCCGATGGGTATCGATGACGTGCCCATCGTGACGCTGACGCTGTGGACGGCGGATCCGCAGCGCGGCGCCTACGACCTGGAGCGCATCGCACACGCCTCCGAGGTCGAATTGAAGCGCGTTCCCGGCACGCGCGTGGTGCAGACCATCGGCGGTCCCGGCCGCAGCGTGCGCGTGCTGCTCGACCCGGAGCGCATGCAGTCCCACGGCGTTACCGTGCAGGACGTGCGCGGCGCGCTGCTCGCTGCCAATGTCGCGCTGCCTGCGGGCAGCCTCGTCGGCGCCGGTCACGAGACCTTGGTCGAGGCCGGCGTGTTTCTCGGCTCGGCGCGGGATGTCGCGCGCCTGACCGTGGGGAGCCGGCAGGGACGGTCGGTCCACGTCGAGGACATCGGGCGCGTGATCGACGGTCCGGAGCAGCCCGGCCGGTACGTGTGGTACGGCATCGGGTCGGGCCGCGCGAACCAGGGCGGCGATACGGCTGCGCCGGGGTCGGAGTTTCCCGCGGTGACCATCGCCATTTCGAAGAAGGCGGGTGAAAACGCGGTCGCTGTCGCCGAGCGGTTGCTAAAGCGCGTCGAGCAGCTCAAGGGCAGCGTCATTCCCGAGGGCGTCGGCGTCGCGGTGACGCGCAACTACGGCGAGACCGCGAACGACAAGGCGATGAAGCTGATCCAGAAGCTGATTTTCGCCACGCTGTCGGTGGTCGCGCTGGTCTGGGCCGCGCTGGGGCGGCGCGAGGCGGTGATCGTCGGCACGGCGGTCATGCTCACGCTTGCGGCGACGCTGTTCGCCTCCTGGGCCTGGGGCTTTACGCTGAACCGCGTATCGCTGTTCGCGCTCATTTTCTCCATCGGCATCCTGGTGGACGATGCCATCGTCGTGGTGGAAAACATCCACCGCCACCGCGCGATCGCTCCCGAAGGCCCGCTCGCGTTGATGATTCCGCTCGCGGTGGACGAAGTCGGCGGTCCGACCATACTCGCCACCTTTACCGTGATCGCGGCGCTTCTGCCGATGGCTTTCGTCTCCGGCCTCATGGGCCCGTACATGAGTCCGATTCCGATCAACGCCTCGATCGGCATGCTTATTTCGCTTGCGGTCGCGTTCGTGGTGACACCGTGGCTGGCCGCCAAGCTTCTGGGCAAACTCCATCCAGGCTCCGCGGAGCGGGAAGGCGCAGCCCCAAGCAGGACCATGCGCCTGTTCGAGCGGGTCATCGCGCCTTTCCTGCGCGGCGCGGACGGGGCGCGCGCGCGGCACGCGCTGCTCGCGGGCGTTCTCGTCCTGATCACGGGCAGCGTCGCGCTCGCGGCGGTGCGGCTGGTGGTGCTCAAGATGCTGCCGTTCGACAATAAATCGGAGTTCCAGGTGGTGGTGGACCTGCCCACCGGCACGGCGCTGGAGCAGACCTCGCGCGTGCTGCAGGAGATGGGGGCCTATCTCGCCACGGTGCCGGAAGTCACCGACTACCAGGCCTACGCGGGCACCAGCGGGCCGATCAACTTCAACGGCCTGGTGCGGCAGTATTACCTGCGGGCTTTGCCCGAGCTGGGCGACCTGCAGGTCAACCTGGTCGACAAGCACCATCGCGACCGCAAGAGCCACGACATCGCCCAGTCGGTGCGGCCGCAACTGGATGCGATCGGACGCAGGCACGGCGCTACCGTGAAGGTCGTCGAAGTGCCGCCGGGACCGCCGGTGCTCTCGCCCATCGTGGCCGAGGTCTACGGGCCCGACTACGCCAGCCAACTAGAGGTGGCGCAGTCGCTGCGCGGGTTGTTTGCACGCACCCCCGACATCGTAGACGTCGACTCGAGCGTCGAGGAAGAAGCGCCGAGATTCGTGCTGCGCGTCGACCAGCGCAAGGCGGCGGCGATGGGCGTGACCCAGCGCGACATCGTGCAGACGCTGAGGGCCGCGCTTGCCGGGGAAAGCGTGACGCCGATCCACGGCGCGCGCGCCGAATACGAGATTCCGGTGAAGATCAGCCTGCCCTCGGAGCAGGCCGGCGAGATCGAGTCGCTGCTCAAGCTGCGAGTGCGGGCCCGGGACGGCAGCCTCGTGCCGCTGTCTGAACTGGTGCTCGCGGCAAAAGCTACGCGGGAGAAAACCATCTACCACAAGGACCTGCTGCCGGTGGCTTACGTGGTCGCCGACATGGCGGGCAAGCTCGACAGTCCGCTCTACGGCATGTTCGGCATGCGCGGCGAGATCGCGAAACTCGCAGCGCCGCAGGGCGCCGGCCTGGGCGAGTACTTCATCCGCCAGCCCGAGGATCCCTACGCAGGCTTTTCGATCAAGTGGGACGGCGAGTGGCAGGTGACCTACGAAACCTTCCGCGACATGGGCATCGCCTACGCAGTGGGGCTCATACTGATCTATCTGCTCGTGGTGGCGCAGTTTCGCTCCTACACGGTGCCGCTGGTCATCATGGCTCCGATCCCGCTCACCATCATAGGGGTGATGCCCGGGCACGCTCTCATGGGGGCGCAGTTCACGGCGACCTCGATGATCGGCATGATCGCGCTCGCCGGCATCATCGTGCGCAACTCCATCCTGCTGGTGGATTTCATCGACCTGGAAGTGAGCTGCGGCACTGATTTTCAGGGCGCGGTCATCAAGGCCGCGGCAACGCGCGCCAAGCCCATCGTGCTCACGGGCCTGGCGGCGATGATGGGGGCTTTCTTCATCCTGGACGACCCGATATTCAACGGCCTCGCGGTCTCGCTCATCTTCGGCATTTTCGTCTCGACGGTGCTCACGCTGGTGGTGATTCCGGTGCTGTATTACGCGCTGCGCTGGAAGAAGATCGCTGCGGGCGTCTGCGACGCCCCGGACGACGCGGCCGCCGCATCCTGACCCACATCAAATACTGAAAGGAGATTGTCATGACCACTGAAAACGCAGTCCGTGTCTTCGCGGGAATTTTCATCCTGGTGTCGCTAGGCCTGGGCGTCGAGGCAAGCCCGCTGTTTCACAGCCAGCACTGGCTGTGGTTCACGGCCTTCGTCGGCGCCAATCTGCTGCAGAGCGGCTTCACCCATTTCTGTCCGCTGGAGAAGATCCTGCAGCGGCTCGGGCTGAGAAGCGGCAGCGTCGCCCCCGGCGTCTGAGCCGGCGCCGAACCAGAATCGCGGTTGGGAGCCGGCGATTCTGTCCGGGGCGGATGGAATTACGGGCACTGCGTTCTAGTCGCCTGTTTCGACTGGGTAATCCGTACGCGCAGACCGGTCTCCGCACGGCGAGCAAGTGCGAACCCATCCGAATGTGCTTGAAATCCCGCCATTGAACCCGTATTATTAGCACTCGCCAGGGGTGAGTGCTAACAGCCCCGGGGTTTCCCGGCTGCAGACAACCTGTCTGTGGCTTTGAATCAACACTATCGATGGAGGAATTATTCATGAAAATCCGTCCTTTGCATGATCGCGTGGTTGTCAAGCGCGTCGAAGAGGAACGCAAGACCCCTGGTGGGATAGTCATCCCCGATAACGCTGCCGAGAAGCCGGACCAAGGCGAAGTCATCGCCGTCGGCAACGGCAAGATCCTCGAAGACGGGAAGGTGCGCCCGCTCGACGTCAAGGTCGGCGACCGCATCCTGTTCGGCAAGTATTCCGGCAGCACCGTGAAGATGGAAGGCGAGGAGTACCTCGTTATGCGCGAAGACGACATCATGGGCATCGTCGCCTGAAGATCCTCACACACATTATCCGACTAGGAGTTCAATATGGCTGCTAAAGACGTACGTTTCCACGAGGACGCCCGCCACAAGATGGTGAATGGCGTCAACATTCTTGCCAACGCGGTCAAGGCCACGCTGGGACCGAAAGGCCGCAACGTGATTCTCGAGCGTTCCTTCGGCGCCCCTACCATTACCAAGGACGGCGTTTCGGTCGCCAAGGAAATCGAACTGAAGGACAGGTTCGAGAACATGGGCGCGCAGATGGTGAAGGAAGTCGCCTCCAAGACCTCGGATGTGGCCGGCGACGGCACCACCACCGCGACCGTGCTTGCCCAGGCGATCGTGCGCGAAGGCACGAAATACGTGGCCGCCGGGATGAACCCGATGGACTTGAAGCGCGGCATCGACAAGGCCGTCATAGCGGTGGTTGCCGAGCTGAAGAAAATCTCCAAGCCCTGCACCACCAGCAAGGAAATCGCCCAGGTCGGCTCCATTTCCGCGAACGCGGACGAAGCGATCGGCAAGATCATCGCCGACGCAATGGACAAGGTCGGCAAGGAAGGCGTGATCACGGTCGAGGACGGCAAGGGCCTGAACAGCGAGCTCGAGGTCGTCGAGGGCATGCAGTTCGACCGCGGCTACCTGTCGCCGTATTTCATCAACAGCCCCGACAAGCAGATCACGGTCCTGGAAGATCCCTACGTGCTGCTGCACGACAAGAAGGTCGCCAACATCCGCGACCTGCTGCCGCTGCTGGAACAGGTGGCGAAGGCCGGCAAGCCGCTGCTGATCATCGCCGAAGAGGTAGAGGGCGAAGCACTGGCGACCCTGGTGGTCAACAACCTGCGCGGCATCCTCAAGACCTGCGCGGTGAAGGCGCCGGGTTTCGGTGACCGCCGCAAGGCCATGCTCGAGGACATCGCCATCCTGACCGGCGGCACGGTGATCGCCGAGGAAATCGGTCTGACGCTGGAGAAATCGACCCTCAAGGATCTCGGCCGCGCCAAGCGCATAGAGATCGGCAAGGAAGAGACCACGATCATCGACGGCGCCGGCGAGCACAAGGCGATCGAGGCGCGGGTGAAGAACATCCGTACCCAGATCGACGACGCCACCAGCGACTACGACAAGGAAAAGCTCCAGGAACGCGTGGCGAAGCTCGCCGGCGGCGTGGCGCTGATCAAGGTCGGTGCCGCCACCGAAATCGAAATGAAGGAGAAGAAGGCCCGGGTCGAAGACGCGTTGCACGCCACCCGCGCTGCGGTCGAGGAAGGCATCGTCGCCGGTGGTGGCGTTGCGCTCATCCGCGCCCGCGTCGCGCTGGACAAGCTGAAGGGCGACAATTCTGACCAGGAAGCCGGCATCAAGATCGTGCGCCGCGCGCTGGAAGAGCCGCTTCGCGCCATCGTCTCCAACGCCGGCGCCGAGCCGTCGGTGGTGTTGAACAAGGTTGCCGAGGGCAAGGGCAACTTCGGCTTCAACGCGCAGACCGAGGAGTACGGCGATCTGGTGCAGATGGGCGTGGTCGATCCGACCAAGGTCACCCGCACCGCGTTGGAGAATGCTTCGTCCGTCGCCGGTCTGCTGCTGACCACCGACGTTGCGGTGGCCGAGCTGGTCGAAGAGAAGAAGAACAGCGGTGGCGGTCATGGCCACGGCATGGAAGGCATGGAAGGCATGGGCGGCATGGGCGGCATGGGAATGTGACGAGCGCGTAGGCGCGAGTCATCCCCGCGTAGGCGGGGATCCAGACCCCAGAAAAGCCCCGCTTCGGCGGGGCTTTTTTTGGTGCGCAGCACCTGCTCGAATCGGCATGTTCACAGGCGTGGCTGACGAAGCAAGGTCGCGAGCAGTCCATGCTCGCGGTAGAATCCCCGACTGTTCCCTTTGCGAGAGCCCCATGTCCGACACTCCTCCCGGCGCAGCGCTCAAGGCCAACATCCTCGCCGAGGCGCTGCCCTACATCCGCCGCTTCCACGGCCGCACCATCGTCGTGAAATTCGGCGGCAATGCCATGACCGACGCGGCGCTCAAGAAGAGCTTCGCCCACGACGTGGTGCTGCTCAAGCTGGTCGGCATGAACCCGGTGGTGGTACACGGGGGCGGGCCGCAGATCGAGCAGTTGCTCGCGCGCCTGGGCAAGAAGGGCGAATTCGTGCACGGCATGCGCGTCACCGATGAGGAAACCATGGACGTGGTCGAGATGGTGCTCGGCGGCCAGGTGAACAAGGAAGTGGTCACGCTGATCAACCAGGCCGGCGGCAAGGCGGTTGGCCTGACCGGACAGGACGGCGCGTTCATCCGGGCGAAGAAAATGCTCGTCCCCGGCAAGGACAACGACCTGGTCGACATCGGGCAGGTCGGCGAAATCGCTTCCATCGATCCGGGGGTGATTTCGGCGCTCGAGGACGGGGGCTTCATTCCGGTGGTCGCCCCGATCGGGGTGGGGGAAGATGGCCAGTCCTACAACATCAACGCCGACCTGGTCGCAGGCAAGCTCGCCGAGGTGCTGAAAGCCGAAAAACTCGTCGTGTTGACGAACACCCCGGGCGTGCTGGACAAGGCAGGCAAGCTGCTCACCGGGCTGACGCCGAAAATGGTGGATGCGCTGTTTGCCGACGGAACCATTTCCGGCGGCATGCTGCCCAAGATCGCCTCGGCCCTGGACGCCGCGAAAAACGGCGTCAGGAGCGTGCACATCATTGACGGGCGGGTCGAGCACGCGCTGCTGCTCGAGATTCTCACCGACGAGGGCGTCGGGACCCTGATCAGAAGCAAGTGAACCGCCCGCCCGGCCATGACTAGGCTCCCATCCTGAGCCGCCCTTCGGCTTCGCCCAGGACGGACACCGATGCGAGCACGCCTGACGTGGATATTCGACCTCGATAACACGCTGCACGACGCGACGCCGCACATTTTGCCGCACATCAACCGCAGCATGACTGCGTACCTGCGCGAGCACCTGGCGCTCGGCGAGGGCGAGGCGAGCGCGCTGCGGGTGCATTACTGGAAGACCTACGGTGCAACGCTGCTGGGACTGATGCGGCACCACGGCACGGACCCGCAGCATTTCCTGCGGCAAACGCACCAGTTTGCGGATCTGGCGCGTATGGTGGTTGCCGAGGGCGGCCTGCGGCATGCGCTGCGCCGGCTGCCCGGACGCAAGGTGCTGTTCTCCAACGCGCCGCAGCATTACGCGCGGGCGGTGCTCGAGTTGTTGCGCGTCGAGGACTTGTTCGACGCGTTCTATGCGGTCGAGCACACGCGTTATCAGCCCAAGCCTTCGCCCGGCGGCTTCCGGCTGCTGCTCGCGCGCGAGCGGCTGGTGCCTGGGCGCTCGGTGCTGGTGGAGGACACGCTCGTGAACCTTCGCATGGCGAGAAGGCTGGGGATGAAGACCGTCTGGGTCACCCGCGGCCCGCGCTCGCCCGGCTGGGTCGACGCCAAGGTCGCCTCGGTACTCGCGCTGCCCAGAATCGCTTCTTCGCTCGGATGGTCCCGCTAGCAAGCGCTCACCCATGCGGCTAGAATGGCGTCGGAGGCGCGTCGCTCATCGCGCCGGACCCTATACGTTCAGGCCCTGTCCCTGGAGGCTGCGATGCCCGCAAAGAAGACCGGAGGCCGCAAGAACCAGATCCTTCAGGCGCTGGCCGAGATGCTCCAGAATCCGAAGGGCGAGAAGATCACCACCGCGGCGCTCGCCAAGCGTCTGGACGTCTCGGAGGCCGCGCTGTACCGGCACTTCGCGAGCAAGGCCCAGATGTTCGAAGGGCTGATCGAATTCATCGAGCAGACGGTGTTCGGGCTGATCAACAAGATCAGCGCGGAGGAGGAGAGCGGCGCGAAGCAGCTGTATGCGATTCTGTCCATGCTGCTCGGGTTCGCGGAAAAGAATCCGGGCATGACGCGGGTGCTGATCGGCGCGGCGCTGGTCAACGAGGACGACCGCCTGCAAGCCCGCGTCAATCAGTTCCACGACCGGCTCGAGGCCACGCTGAAGCAATGCCTGCGGGTCGCCGCAACCCAGGGAAACGAGGAACCGGAGCCGGCGGCGAAGGCAAACATCCTGCTGTGCTATGTCACGGGCCGATGGCACCAGTACGCCAAGAGCGGATTCAAGCGGTTGCCGACGGAATCCTGGGACAAGCAATGGCCGCTGCTCGCCTAGGCTCGAGTCGGCCCGTTCACTGGTGAGTCAAGGGTGGCGTCGGCAAAGGATTTAGGTTTTCATCCGTCTCCCGATTTCGGACAGTTGCGAAGTTTGCAACTGTCCGAAATCGGGAGATCAGCGAAAGCCAAAATCCGCCAGCGGCGTTCCCTTCACCACCTAGACCAGGCCCAGCGTTTCGGTCGTCCTGCACACGGCGCAGGCGGGGTCCTTCTTGATCCGGACCTCGCGCCAGTGCATTCCCAGCGCGTCCAGAATCAGCAGTCTGCCATTCAGGCTTTCGCCGGCATGCGCCAGCAGCTTCAGCGCCTCGGCGGCCTGGATCGCGCCGATGACGGCGGTCACCGGGGAGAACACGCCCATCACCGCGCAGCGCTCCTCCTCCAGGGCGGCGTTCTCAGGAAACAAGCACGCATAGCAGGGGCTCGCGCTGTCTCGCATGTCGAACACGCAGACCTGGCCGTCGAAACGGATGGCTGCGCCAGAAACCAGCGGCTTGCCGTGGCGCACGCAGGCGCGGTTGATCGCGTGGCGCGTCGGAAAGTTGTCCGTACAGTCGAGAACCACGTCGGTGCGCGCGATCAGGGCTGCAAGCGCCTCGCCTTCCGCGCGGTGCTCCACCACGCTGACCTCGACCCCGGCG